>ENA-UONZ01000824-UONZ01000824.1-human-gut-metagenome-genome-assembly--contig:-C93old-NODE-824-length-43246-cov-8.880577_pt1 | contig 43246 bp, 32 predicted proteins | sample MGYA00242468_ERZ724015 | MGnify/ENA metagenome assembly ERZ724015
GCCAGAATGGAGGCGGACGTTTCCGTGACGGCAATAATGACTCCAGAAATCAGGGTCAGGGACGCAGAAATGACGGTCAGAACCGCACAGGTCAGCAGGGAGGACCAAGAAGAGACGGCCAGAATGGAGGCGGACGTTTCCGTGACGGCAATAATGACTCCAGAAATCAGGGCCAGGGACGCAGAAATGACGGTCAGAGACCATCCGGCGGAAGAAATCAGGGAAGCCGTATGGGCGGCGGTTCCGCAGTGATGGAAAAACCGATCACCAAAGAATCCAGAAACCGCAATGACCGCGGAAGAAACGACCGTCAGGATAAAGTTGATAAATTTGAGAGCAAGAGCAACCGTTTGGGTCAGGGAGGAAAAAATAATTCCAAGAATAATAACGGCCGCGGCGGAAAGAATAACAAGCAGCAGGTAAAACAGCCGACACCGCCGGTACAGGAGAAGAAGGAAGATGAAATCAAAACCATCACACTTCCGGAAACCATGACGATCAAAGAGCTGGCTGACGCTATGAAGATCCAGGCATCTGCGATCATCAAAAAGCTCTTCCTGGAAGGTGTTATGGTAACGGTAAACCAGGAGATCGATTTTGAAAAAGCAGAAGAGATCGCACTGGAGTTCAACTGCATCGCAGAAAAAGAAGAAAAAGTAGATGTGATCGAAGAGCTTCTTCATGAAGAAGAGGAAGATGAGAGCACCATGGTTTCAAGACCGCCTGTAGTCTGTGTTATGGGTCACGTTGACCACGGTAAGACTTCTCTTCTGGATGCGATCCGTAACACGCATGTGATCGCAAAAGAAGCTGGCGGTATTACTCAGCACATCGGTGCTTATGTCGTAGATATCAACGGACAGAAGATCACATTTCTGGATACACCGGGACATGAAGCATTTACTGCCATGCGTATGCGTGGTGCAAATGCAACCGATATTGCGATCCTGGTTGTTGCAGCAGATGACGGTGTAATGCCGCAGACTGTAGAAGCGATCAACCATGCAAAAGCAGCCGGCACAGAGATCATCGTTGCGATCAACAAAATCGATAAGCCAAGTGCCAACATCGACCGTGTAAAACAGGAACTTTCCGAGTATGAACTGATTCCGGAAGACTGGGGCGGAAGTACGATCTTTGTTCCGGTATCTGCCCATACACACGAAGGTATCGACACACTGCTTGAGATGATCCTTCTGACTGCTGAAGTTTCTGAACTGAAAGCAAACCCGAACCGTGCAGCAAGAGGTCTGATCATCGAGGCTGAGCTGGATAAAGGAAAAGGTCCGGTAGCAACGGTTCTGGTTCAGAAGGGTACGCTGCATGTCGGTGATCCGGTAGCATGCGGTTCCAGCTATGGCAAAGTCCGTGCGATGATGGATGACAAGGGAAGAAGAGTAAAAGAGGCAGGTCCTTCTACTCCGGTAGAGATCCTTGGTCTTTCCGATGTACCAAACGCAGGTGAGATCTTTGTTGCATGCGAAAATGACAAAGAAGCAAGAAACTTTGCAGAAACCTTCGTAAGTGAAGGAAGAGAACGACTGCTCGAAGAGACAAAGGCAAGAATGTCTCTGGATGACCTGTTCTCACAGATCCAGGCAGGTGACCTCAAAGAACTGAACATCATTGTAAAGGCAGATGTACAGGGTTCTGTAGAAGCCGTAAAACAGAGTCTTCTGAAACTTTCCAACGATGAAGTCGTTGTCAAGATCATCCACGGCGGTGTCGGTGCGATTAACGAATCCGATGTCAGCCTGGCAAGTGCATCCAATGCGATCATCATCGGATTTAACGTTCGTCCGGATGCAACTGCAAAGGCAACCGCAGAGCGTGAAGGTGTGGACGTAAGACTGTACCGTGTCATCTACGATGCGATTGCAGATGTAGAAGCAGCTATGAAGGGCATGCTAGATCCGATCTTCGAAGAAAAAGTCATCGGACACGCAGAAGTACGTCAGCTGTTCAAAGCTTCCGGTGTCGGAACCATCGCCGGTTCTTATGTGCTGGACGGTACCTTCCAGAGAGGCTGCTCTGTCCGTATTACCCGTGAAGGAACACAGATCTTTGAAGGACCGCTGGCATCCCTGAAACGATTCAAAGATGATGTAAAAGAAGTAAGAGCCGGATACGAATGTGGTCTTGTATTTGAGAAATTCAATGATGTCCACGAACTGGATCAGGTAGAAGCATATATTATGGTAGAAGTACCAAGATAGGAAAGCAGGTTTTGCCAATATGAGAAAGCATAGTATTAAAAATACCCGCATCAATGGTGAAGTACAGCGTGAACTGGCAAATATCATCCGCGGGGAGATCAAAGATCCGAGAATCCATCCGATGACATCAGTCGTTGCGGTGGAAGTTGCACCGGATCTGAAGACCTGCAAAGCATGGATCAGCGTGCTGGGCAATGAACAGGCCCAGCAGGATACCATTGCAGGTCTGAAAAGTGCAGAAGGATTTATCAGACGAAAACTGGCACATACGATCAATCTCCGTAATACGCCGGAAATCCGTTTTGTGCTGGATCAGTCCATTGAATATGGTGTCAGCATGTCAAAACTGATCGATGATGTAAACAGTCATTCTGAAAAGAGAGAGGATGAGCATGAAGATTAAACTTTCTGAAATTTTACAGGATACAAAGACCGTTGCGATCTCCGGCCATATTCGGCCGGACGGCGACTGTGTCGGCTCCTGTATCGGACTTTATCTCTACATACAGCAGGAATTTCCGGATGTTCAGCCAACGGTCTATCTGGAAGAAATCCGTGATTCTTTTAAGTTTCTGGAAGGAAGCGACCGGATCATACATTCCTGTGAGGAAGAGAAAGTATACGATTTGTTCATTGCACTGGATGCCGGGGACAAGCAGCGTCTAGGAGCGTCTGCAAAATATTTTGACACTGCAAAACGCACGGTTTGCATTGACCACCATATCAGCAACCCAGGCTATGCACAGACCAATTATATCGAAGCAGAGGCAAGTTCTACCTGTGAACTGATCTATGATATTCTGGATGAAGATAAGATCGGCAAAAATATCGCAGAGGCTCTTTATATGGGAATCGCCCACGATACCGGTGTTTTCCAGTATACCTGCACCTCTTCCAAAACGATGCAGATTGCCGGAAAACTGATGGACAAAGGCATTGCATTCACCGACATTCTCGATAAAACGTATTTCGAAAAAACATACCTTCAGCACCAGATCACAGGGCGTGCCCTGCTTGAGAGCATGCGGCTGATGGACGGCAGATGTATCATCAGCGGACTGCGTCAGCGTGACATTGATTTCTACGGCGTGACCCCGACGGATCTTGACGGTATTTCTGCACTGCTTCGCAATACGGAGGGCGTAGAGGTTGCTATTTTCCTGTATGAGGCCAACACGCAGGAATACAAAGTCAGCATGCGTTCAAAGTCCTATATCGATGTGCAGAAAGTGGCACAGTTTTTCGGCGGCGGCGGTCATGTGCGTGCAGCCGGATGTACCATGCAGGGTTCCATGCATGATGTGGTAAACAACCTGACCAGAGAGATTGCAAAACAGATGCCGGAGGAAGTACAGTGACACCACAGAAGAACACTTTTAACGGAATTCTGAATGTATACAAAGAACAGGGCTATACCTCACACGATGTCGTTGCAAAACTCCGCGGGATTTTAAAACAGAAAAAGATCGGACACACCGGAACCCTGGACCCAGCAGCAGAAGGTGTGCTGCCGGTGTGTCTTGGAAAAGCAACGAAAGTGTGTGAGCTTTTAACAGATAAAGATAAAACCTATCAGGCTGTTCTGCACCTTGGCGTCGTCACGGATACGCAGGATATGACAGGCGAAATCCTGGAACAGAAGGACGCAGCCGTATCGGAAACAGAGGTACGTGAGGCGATTCTTGGTTTTGTCGGAGAATATGCACAGGTTCCGCCGATGTACTCCGCACTGAAAGTGAATGGAAAAAAGCTCTGCGATCTGGCAAGAGAAGGAAAAACCGTAGAGAGAAAAGCGAGAAAGATCAAGATTCTGGAAATTACAATCGATCAGATCGCCCTGCCTTTTGTCACCATGACCGTTACCTGTTCCAAGGGAACATATATCCGCACGCTTTGCCATGACATCGGAGAAAAGCTTGGCTGCGGCGGATGCATGGAATCACTTCTCCGCACCCGTGTCAGCAGTTTTACATTAAAAGACAGCCTGAAACTTCCTGAAATCGAAAAATTGCAGGAATCAGGAAAAATCGAACAGATTCTGATGCCGGTCGATGCTGTTTTTATGCAGTATCCGTGCGTATCGATCCTGGAAGAGCAGGAAAAGATCCTCAGAAACGGCAATCCGTTTCGTGTTCGTGAGATACAGAACCTTTTGCCGGAAGGGCAGAATGTGGATGAGCTGGAAAAGGACAGGATCCGCGTATACGATACCGGTGGACAGTTCTGTGCGATCTATGAATACCGGGAAGAAAAAGGCATGTTTTTTCCGGTAAAAATGTTTTTATAAAATAGGAATGTGATTATGGAATACATGAAGGGAATTGACGGACTGTATATCCAGGAGGAGACAGCCGTTACACTTGGAAAATTTGATGGCGTGCACAGAGGGCATCAGAAGCTTCTGTACCGCATTCTGGAAAAAAAGAACCTGAAAAGCGTAATGTTTACCATCAACGGCAGAAAAAGCGGATTTGTTCTGACGGACGAAGAAAAACGGTTCATGTTGGAAAAAACGGGACTTTCTTATCTGATCGACTGTCCGTTCATTCCGTCGGTATCTGGTATGGAGGCAGAGGATTTTGTAAGAGAAATCCTCGTGAACCGGCTGCATGCCAAATCGATTGTTGTCGGAAAAGATTTTCATTTTGGTTATAAACGAGGCGGAGATGCCACTCTTCTTCTCTGGCTCCAGAAAAAATATGGTTTTCAGGTCGAAGTCGTAGAGAAAGAGCAGTATAAAGGCAGAGATATCAGCAGTACCTATGTCAAAGAAGCCCTGGAAGCAGGCGATATGGAACTGGTCAATGATCTTTTGGGCTATCGCTATTTTATTTCCGGTGAAGTGCTTCACGGCAGGCGGATCGGCCGGACACTTGGCATGCCGACCACCAATCTGGTACCGAGCACCAAAAAACTGCTTCCGCCAAACGGTGTCTATCTTTCCAGGACACGCATCGGTGAACAGGCATATTACGGTGTGACAAACATCGGCTACAAACCGACCATCGGTGAGACGTTCCGTGGGGTAGAAACGTACCTGTTTGATTTTGACGGAGATCTCTATGGAGAAAATATTGATGTAGAACTTTGGAAGTTTAAACGGCCGGAGATGAAATTTGACTCTGTCGAACACTTGAAAAATCAGATGCAGGCGGATATTGCTTTTGGAAAGGAGTACTTCTTTGAAAAATAGTATCGGGATGCTTGGCGATCTTATGATGCTGCTTGGCGTGATCTTTATTTTTCTGGGATTTCTGTGCAGACGCTACCGCAACATTCATGCAAAATATAAAGGGCGGGCAGAAGCAACGGTCGTTGAGATCGTGACCGGCCATCCGGATGAAAAGGGTCGGCAGGAAGGCGTCCACAATTATTTTTATCCTGTCTTTGCTTACTATGCAGACGGCGTGCTGATACGGAAACGGTATCGCTACGGCAGCAATCCCTGCAAATTTGTGCTGAATCAAAAAGTGAATATCAGATACAAGATTTCAAATCCATCGATTTTTATCATAGAAAGAGGAAATTATCTGGAGAGACGAGCAAAAATCCTCTATTATCTTGGGATTTTCCTGGTTCTTTCCGGAACATTTATTTTTATTTTATTTGCCAACCGAAAATGGTTGACGTAGTTTATCATACTGTGCTATACTTAGCAAGTATGAATTAAGCCGATATTCAGAGCTGAGGACGACTCCGACCCTGTTCTTAGTATCCGGCGTGTGAAAAACAAGGAGGAAATATCATGATTTCAAAAGAAAAGAAAACAGCTATTATCGCAGAGTATGCAAGAAAAGAAGGAGATACAGGTTCACCGGAAGTACAGATCGCTATCCTGACAGCACGTATCCAGGAGCTGACAGAACATCTGAAAAATCATCCGAAGGATCATCACTCCAGACGTGGTCTGCTGAAAATGGTTGGACAGAGACGTGGTCTGCTTGCTTACCTTAAGAAAACAGATCTGGAAGGATACCGTGCACTGATCGCAAAACTTGGTATCAGAAAATAATCTGGGAATCACAGGGGGACGGAACGATTTCCGTCCCCCTGTTTACGTTGCTTGAAGTATGCGTAAACTTCCAGAACGGTTTCTCCTGACAGAAACCGAGCCGGCAGCTGCTTTACATTCCGAGACCACTGAAAAGTATTTTAACGATATATTTTGATGATAAAATGTTTTTCAGTTGTTTCGGAGAGGCTGCCGTAAAAGCAAAACAAATTCAGCGAAAAAGAAAAGGAGAGTAATTATGTACAAAAGTTTTTCTATGGAACTTGCCGGAAGAACTCTGACCGTTGATGTCGGAAGAGTGGCAGCACAGGCAAATGGTGCGGCATTTATGCATTACGGCGATACTACCGTATTATCAACCGCTACTGCATCCGAAAAGCCTCGTGAAGGGATTGATTTCTTCCCTCTGAGTGTGGAATACGAAGAGAAAATGTATGCCGTTGGAAAGATTCCGGGCGGCTTCAACAAACGTGAAGGAAAGGCTTCTGAAAATGCGATCCTGACATCCCGTGTCATTGATCGTCCGATGCGTCCGCTTTTCCCGAAAGATTACCGCAACGATGTAACTCTGAACAACATGGTTATGTCTGTTGACCCGGACTGCAGCCCGGAGCTGACTGCAATGCTTGGTTCTGCGATCGCAACTGCTATTTCTGATATCCCGTTTGACGGACCGACTGCTACCACACAGGTAGGTCTGATCGACGGTGAGTTCGTATTCAATCCGACCTCCGCCCAGCGTCAGGTTTCTGATATGGCTCTGACGGTTGCATCTACCAGAGAAAAAGTCATCATGATCGAAGCCGGTGCAAATGAAGTACCGGAAGATAAGATGATCGAAGCAATTTTTGCGGCACATGAAGTCAATCAGCAGGTGATTGCATTCATTGACAAGATCGTTGCCGAGTGTGGAAAAGAGAAACACAGCTATGAAAGCTGTGCTGTACCGGAAGAACTGTTTGCAGCCATCAAAGAGATCGTGACACCGGAACAGATGGAAGAAGCTGTGTTTACCGATGATAAACAGACAAGAGAAGCAAACATCCGTGAGATCAAAGATAAACTGGAAGAAGCTTTTGCCGAGAATGAAGAATGGCTTGCTGTTCTGGATGAAGCTGTTTATCAGTATCAGAAAAAAACTGTTCGTAAGATGATCTTAAAAGACCACAAACGTCCGGATGGCCGTGCGATCACACAGATCCGTCCGCTGGCAGCAGAAGTAGATTTGATCCCAAGAGTACATGGTTCTGCCATGTTCACCAGAGGTCAGACACAGATCTGCAACGTCTGCACACTGGCTCCGCTTTCCGAAGCTCAGAGACTGGATGGGCTGGATGAGAACGTCATTTCCAAACGTTATATGCATCATTATAACTTCCCAAGCTACTCCGTAGGGGAGACAAAGCCTTCCAGAGGACCTGGAAGACGTGAAATCGGTCACGGAGCACTGGCAGAGAGAGCACTCGTTCCGGTTCTTCCAAGCGAAGAGGAATTCCCATATGCGATCCGTACCGTATCCGAGACTTTTGAATCCAACGGTTCTACTTCACAGGCAAGTATCTGTGCATCCAGCATGTCCCTGATGGCAGCCGGTGTACCGATCAAATCTGCAGTCGCAGGTATTTCCTGTGGTCTGGTAACCGGTGAGAGCGATGATGATTACATCGTTCTGACAGACATCCAGGGACTGGAAGATTTCTTTGGAGACATGGACTTCAAGGTAGCAGGTACAAAGAAAGGTATCACAGCGATCCAGATGGATATCAAGATCCACGGACTTACCAGACCGATCATCGAAGAAGCTATCGCAAGAACACGCGAAGCAAGAATGTACATCATGGATGAAGTCATGGCAAAAGCCATTGCAGAGCCGCGTAAGAGTGTTGGCGAGTACGCACCGAAGATCATCCAGATCAAGATCGATCCGGAAAAGATCGGTGATGTTGTAGGACAGAGAGGAAAAACGATCAATGCGATCATCGAAGAGACCGGTGTGAAGATTGATATTTCCGATGAAGGTGCTGTCTCCATTTGCGGAACCGACGCTGCCATGATGCAGAAAGCCGTTGATCTGATTAACATCATCGTAACCGATTACGAGCAGGGACAGATCTACACCGGTAAAGTCATCAGCATCAAAGAGTTCGGTGCTTTCCTTGAGTTCGCTCCTGGAAAAGAAGGTATGGTACACATCTCCAAGATCGCAAAAGAGCGTATCAACCATGTAGAAGACGTTCTGACACTGGGCGATGTTGTGAAAGTTGTATGCCTTGGAAAAGACAAGATGGGACGCATCAGCTTCAGCATCAAAGATGTGCCGAAGGATGCAAAATAAAGATGTGGCGGAGATTTTCTTAATGTGCAAAGGAACGCCATAAAAATAATTTTATAAAAATAGGACGCCATGATGATTCGAAAACAATCTCACGACGGAAGCCTTGCTACCGTCAGAGCGATTTGTTTTCGAGTTCATCATGGCTGTATTATTTTACGCACTATATTTTGCAATGCAGTTTCATTTGCACATTCGACAACCTTTCTTATCCGAACTTAATTTGATGCATTTACAATATACTCCAGCATACCTACCGTTCCTTTAATGCCAAGAAGCGAACTGTTGACGATGATGTCACGGTCTTTCGTATGCTGCCATTTGCGGTCTGTAAAATAAGAATAATAATTGTTCCGCATTTTATCAATCTGCACCATCAGTTTCTCTGCCTGAGTCTGCGTAACATCTTCTGTTTCCATGATACGCTGGATGCGGTCTTCATCCGGTGCCGTGATAAATACGTTCAGCACATCGTCGCGGTCTTTTAAAATCCAGTCTGCGAGCCTTCCGATAAAAACACAGCATTCCTTTTCTGCAAGCTCCTCGATCAGTTTACTTTCCATGCGGAACAGATAGTGGCTGGTATTATAGTCCGTTACTCTGGTCGGAACATAGTGATCCAGAATCTTCTGCGGCAGTTTCTCGTCCGCACTTTCCAGCCCCTGTTCACTGATACCGGTCTTCTCTGAGAGAAGATCCAGCAGATTGCGGTCATAGAAATGATACTCCAGTCTTCTGGCCAGTTCCTCACCGATCATGCGACCACCGCTTCCGAAACTTCTTGAAATGGTAATGATTCGCTTTTTGCTCATACAAAAACCCCCTTGTCTGTAAAAAATCCAAATACATAATGATAATGATGCCAGGATCAAAAGGTCAAAATGTCATTCTTGCTTTCTGGATGAGACGCTTTGTACCAAACACCTTATAACTTCAGTATACAGGAAAATATAAAAAAAGTAGTTGAAAATTTAAATAACTATGTTACAATATTGTTACAAGTTATTAACAAGATGCTGAAAGTGCAGGAGAGACAAAATGACGCTATACGAAGCAGTGTACACACGCAAATCAATCAGAAATTTTCGCAAGGATAAAGTAGAGACAAGCATTCTGGAAGGGATGATCCAGTTTTACCATGAAATGGAACCGCTGTTCCCGGGGATCGAGACCAGCATCGAACTGATCGATACACAGGGCAGTAAAAAAGCAAAGTCCAGGCTGGGCGGTATTATCAATGTAGCAGCTCCCTATTATCTTGTGATCTATACAGAGGACAAAGAAAGAGCGGATATGAATGCCGGCTATATCATGCAGCAGATCTCGCTTTATCTGTTTTCAAAAGGTGTTGGAAGCTGCTTCCAGGGTATGGGACATCTGAAAGGCGAAATGCCAAAAGAGGGCATGCGATGCGTCATCCTGATGGCAATTGGATATCCGAAAGTAGATATGGTGCGGAATCAGGAAGATGCCAAAAGGGAATCCATGGAAGATCTCTGTGCCGTCAAAGAACCTCCGAGAAGATTTGTAAAAGAATTTCTGGAAGTGGCCAGACTGGCACCGTCTGCATTTAACAGTCAGCCATGGCGTTTTGTCGTTTATGAAAACCGTGTCCATGTCTTTTCCAAACAGACCGTCGCTCATCGCAGACTGCTTGGCAAATACAACGAATTTGATTTCGGCATCATGCTCGCAAACATTATGATTGCAGCAGAACAGCTGTGGGTAGATGTTGATCTGATTCGTCTGGATAATATCACACATATGGATCTTCCGAACAACCGTTATGTGATCAGTATCATCATGCGGGAACAGTGAAACTAAAATTGCTTGAATTTTCAGTTGAAAAATCGGATATACTGGAGTATAATAAAGCCAGTGAGAAATCCACCTGGGATGTGCGACACTCCTGTTATTTTGAACCTGCAATGTTATAACAGGGAATCTTATATTGCTTTATACAATGTCATGCCGTTTTTTGTAAATGGAAGACAACGGATACGGCTGCGGATACCCACCTGGCCTGGCCAGGAATCAAAAGGCAGGAAACGGCATTCTGGGAATGAAAAGTTCGCTGTCTGGCTGACAGCAAAAAGTCAGCCGGCAGCTTTTTTTGATGCAAAAGTATAAGAAAAACTTTGCAGCATCTTTTGATGCATAGTATAATGCTGCCGAAAAGACAGCATACCAATTCTTTATTTCAGGAAGGATACGAAACATGAGAAATGCATTATTTTTTGATATCGACGGCACGCTTTTAAGTGATGTGACCGGAAAGATACCGGACAGTGCACTCGATGCTCTAAAAAGAACGATTGAACTTGGAAATCTGACCTTTATCAATACCGGCAGATGCTACTGCAGCGTTCCGATGGAATTAAAACGTGCACCGTTTTCCGGATATCTGTGTGGATGCGGCACCTACATCATGCTTGGCGATGAAGTGATGTTCTCCCGTATTATACCGCATAAAAGAGGAAGAGAGATTATCCGTGTGCTTCAGGAGAATCATGCAGAACCGATTCTCGAAGCAACGGACGACTGTTATTTTTCAAAGCGGATAACCAGATTTGAAGGGATCGAACACACCAGGCGTTATTTCGCACCGATGGGTCTTGGAATCGAAACCTACATAGAACAGGATCGTTTTGATTATGATAAATTTGTGTTTTATTATGATCAGAAGACCAATCTTGCGGCGATCAAGGCAAATCTTGGAAAAGATATGGATCTGATCGACCGCCAGAACGGATTTTTCGAAGTTGTCCCAAAAGGCTTTTCAAAGGCCAGCGGCATCGCCTATATTCTGGAACACATGAACATTCCGATGGAAAACGCCTATGTGTTCGGGGACAGCAGCAACGATCTTCCGATGTTTCAGTATGTAAAACATGCCGTTGCCATGGGCGTACACAATAATGTTCTGGAACCGTATGCGGAATTTGTAACGAAAACGGTAGAAGAGGACGGCATTGCATTTGCCATGAAACATTATGGACTAATCTGATAAGGGGTGGATTTTGTATGTATACACACAGAGTACAGTATTATGAAACGGACCAGATGGGCATCGTACATCATTCCAACTATATCCGCTGGTTTGAAGAAGCACGGATCGACTGGATGCGGCACTGCGGGATTTCGTACCGTGAAATGGAAAAACAGGGCATCATCGTTCCGGTACTTGGAGTTGAAGCAACTTATCGTCAGATGGTCCATTTTGATGATCTTGTGGATATCAAAGTGAGAGCTGCAAAGTATAATGGGATCGTTCTGGAATTTTGCTATGAAATTTATCATCAGAAAGATGGGAAATTATGTACAACCGGAAAAAGCAGGCATTGCTTCTTAAATAAAGAAGCAAAACCTGTTTCCTTGAAAAAAGAAAATGCAGTTCTGCATCAGAAGATTCTTACTTTTATCGGCAAAGACGTTCAAGATCCTGATAAAAAGCAGGATAGCTGATGTTGACACAGTCGGCACGCCGGATCGTCAGAGTGCTTTCGCATGCCAGAGAAGCAATTGCAAAGGACATGGCGATGCGGTGATCCAGAAAACTGTCAAGAACGGCTCCTTGAAGCGTTTTGCCTCCATTTATGATCATGCCATCTTCGGTTCCTGTGATATCACATCCCATTTCACTTAAATGATGCACCATGATATCCAGGCGGTTGGATTCTTTTACTTTTAATTCTTCAGCATTTCGGATCGTAGTTGTTCCATCTGCAAATGCAGCTAAAACAGCAATGACCGGTATTTCATCGATCAGCGTCGGAATGATATCTCCTTCGATCACACAGCCTTTCAGATCCGGCGTGTAGCGTACCAGAAGGTCTGCAACTGCCTCACCGCCGGATGTATGTGCATTCAGGACGGTGATATCCGCTCCCATTGCACGGCAGACACGTAAGATGCCATCTCTTGTCTCGTTGATGCCGCAGTTTTTGATCAGGATTTCCGATCCCGGAACAATCAGTGCAGCCACGATAAAATACGCAGCAGAAGAGATATCGCCAGGCACTTCTATTTTCTGTCCATGAAGATCCGGATCCGGCAGAATCGATGCGGTAGTCCCCTCAGAAGTGACCGTGGCTCCAAAAGAACGAAGCATGATCTCCGTATGGTTTCTGGATAATGCCGGTTCGGTCACAGAAGTTTTGCTGTCAGCATAAAGTCCTGCCAGCAGAATGCTGGATTTTACCTGGGCAGATGCGACCGGTGACTGGTAATGGATCCCCTTTAAAGCGTGTCCGCTGATGCGAAGCGGTGCACATCCGTTTCCTTTGATACTTTCAATCGTGGCATCCATCATGGATAACGGTCTGATGATGCGTCCCATCGGACGTTTCTGGATCGATGCATCTCCTGTCAGTTCGGATGTGAAATCCTGTCCGGCGAGAATACCTGAGATCAGCCTTGTTGTGGTACCGCTGTTTCCGACATCCAGGATTTCCGTCGGAGCAGTAAGGCCATGCAGCCCGCGTCCGTGAACCAGAATTCGTTCTGAAGTATTTTCGATTTCAATCCCCATTTTTCGGAAACAGGAAATGGTTGACAGACAGTCCTGTCCCTGAAGAAAATTTGTGATTTCTGTTGTTCCCTGACTGATCGCACCGAACATAACGCTGCGGTGTGAGATCGATTTATCACCGGGAATGGTAATTTCACCGCGAAGCGGTTTTTCTGTTTTATGAAATTCCATCAAAGCCTCCTGTTTTATCTTTCATATATAGTATAACGATATTTGCGAAGCAGCTCGGCTGCCTTTATTTTTGCCATTTCTTCATAAAATTCTACGTGGAGCACTGCTTCTTCAAATTCACGGTTATGTACGATACCGATGTTTTTGATACTGATACCGTTTGTGGCAAGGATTGTAGCAAGTGCGGCAATCCCGCCGGCCTCATCCACCATGTCACAGTAGATCGAGTAGGCTTTCGGGATTGGACCGCTTCCGGAATCAGAGATCGAGTTGCGATAATCCCTGGATGTCTCAAACAAATCATGGATACAATGTGTATTATGTTCCGCAAGTGAAAATTTGATCTCGATCAGGCTGTTGATATATTCATCTAACACGGAAAGAATATTTTCACTGTTGGCAGAACAGATCTGTTCCCACATCTCCGGAGAAGAAGATGCGATTCTTGTGATATCCTTAAAGCCGCCTGCCGCCACTTTCTTCATCGTTCCGTCCTCGTAATCGCAGTCTTTGACCAGATTGACCAGGGACGAAGCAATGATATGCGGAAGATGGCTGATCGCAGCCGTAACATAATCATGCTTTTCATAGGTAAGGATCAGAGGGATCGCTTTTAAAGATGCCACCAGGTCACGGTATCGCTCGATCATTTCATCGGTCACTTTGGCAGCCGGTGTCAGAACATAGTAAGCATTTTCCAGAAGAAGAGCCTTGGCATTTTCGATTCCGGTCTTCTCAGAACCTGCCATCGGATGTCCGCCGATGAAATATTCTTCCAGACCCAGTTCTTCTACCTTTTTATGGATGTTGGTCTTTGTGCTTCCGACATCCGTAAGAATACATCCTTTTTTCAGATACGGCTTCAGCAGTCCCAGATAAGAAGCATTGCATTCCACAGGTGCACATAAAAAAATGTAATCGCACTTGCGGTATCGTTCATCGACTGTATCACAGATCTCATCAATGATGCCATGTTCCAGTGCGTATTCGGTTGTATGGCGGCTTCTCGTGTGTGCCAGTATCTGCACATCCGGATAATATTTTTTCAAAGCCCGGGCAATGGAGCCGCCGATCAGGCCAAGGCCAATAAACCCGGCAGTAAAGGTTGTTTCCATTTCTTCATCCTCATCGCATGCCGAAAAATCGGCAGTCTTTCTTCATTTTTGCTGGCTTTTATTTTACTATTGCCAAAATAGAATGTCAACACTTTTCCACGTTAAAGTGAAAATGCGGAAATTATTGTGTGGTAATGGCAAAAAATTTCAGCTTGATATCTTGCATTGTCTATATTGTTTGTATAAAAAGAACAATTCAAAAGAAAAATAGCAGATTCATATACCATATTTCGATAAACTTGTAAAAAACTTGTATATTTTGAATAAAAAGCTTGAAAAACTTCAAATCTTTTAGTAGAATATACCCATAAGCACTTGAGCAGATCAAGAATAAATTGTATTGGAGGATAATAGCATGAAAGTTTACACAACAGACAGAATTCGAAATGTCGTGCTCCTTGGGCATGGAGGCTCGGGCAAAACCAGTCTGGTTGAAGCCATGGCGTATCTTGGCGGTATCACAAGCAGACTGGGAAATGTGACGGACGGTAATACCATCAGTGACTTTGACAAAGAAGAGATCAAGAGAAAATTCTCGATCAGCACTTCTTTAGTACCGATCGCCTGGGGCGATGTAAAGGTGAACATTCTGGATGCACCTGGTTATTTTGATTTTGTAGGAGAAGCAGAAGAAGCAGCAGCGGCAGCAGATGCAGCCGTGATCGTTGTAAACGGAAAGAACGGCGTAGAAGTTGGTACTTTGAAGGCATGGGCTCTGTGTGAGAAATACAGTCTCCCACGCATGATTTTTATCACAAATATGGATTTTGACAATGCAAGTTTCCGAAAGATCACCGAAGATCTGACGGAACAGTTCGGAAAGAAGATCGCACCGATCCACTTCCCGATCCGTGAGAATGAGAAATTTACAGGATATGTCAACGTAGTAAAGAAAGCAGGAAGAAAATGGCTGGAAAAAGGCCAGAAAGAAGAATGTCCGATTCCTGAATATCTGGATGAATATCTTGAAAAATATAGAGAAACTCTGCTGGAAGCAGTTGCAGAGACAAGCGAGGAGTTTATGGATCGCTATTTTGCAGGAGAAGAGTTCTCCGTGCATGAGATCATGATGGCACTGACACAGAACGTTTCCAGCGGCGATATCGTTCCGGTAGCGATGGGCTCACCGGTTCAGCTCCGCGGCGTGGCAAATCTTTTAGATGACATTGTTCAGTATTTCCCAAGTCCGGACAAACGCAGTGTAGCCGGCATCAATACAAAGACAAACGAGATTTTTGAAGCAAATTATGATTTTGCAAAAGCAAAATCCGCACAGGTATTTAAGACGATCGTCGATCCGTTCATCGGAAAATATTCTATGATCAAAGTGAAATCCGGCGTTATCAAGAGTGATGATGTCATTTTCAATATTGACAAAGATGCAGAACAGAAGCTGAATAAGCTGTATGTATTTGAAGGAAGCAAACCGATCGAGATTCCGGAGCTTCATGCCGGAGACATCGGGGCGATCGCCAAACTCGACAAGGCACGTACCGGCGATACCCTTTCTACTAAGGCAACACCGATCCGTTACGGCAAGATCGAAGTTTCCATTCCATATACTTACAAACGCTACCGTGCAAAAAACAAAGGGGACGAGGATAAAGTAGCTCAGGCACTTCAGAAGATCTCCCACGAAGATCTGACAATGAAAGTGGTCAATGATTCTGAGAACCGTCAGACACTGCTCTATGGTATGGGAGACCAGCATCTTGAGATGATTCAGAGCGAATTGCTCACGAAGTACAAGATCGAGATTGAACTGGAAAGACCAAAGGTTGCATTCCGTGAGACGATCCGCAAGAGTGCCGATGTGGAAGCTAAATACAAAAAGCAGTCCGGCGGACATGGACAGTATGGTCACGTCAAGATGCGTTTTGAGCCGCTGGGAGATCTGGAAACACCTTATGCATTCGAACAGGAAGTGGTCGGCGGAGCCGTTCCGAAGAACTACTTCCCGGCTGTAGAAAAAGGTGTCCAGGAAGCTGTATTAAAGGGACCTCTGGCAGGTTACCCGGTTGTCGGTGTAAAAGCCATTCTTTATGATGGCTCCTATCATCCGGTTGACTCTTCTGAAATGGCATTCAAGACCGCATCCATTCAGGCATTTAAAAAAGGATTCCTTGAGGCATCACCAGTACTGCTGGAGCCGATCGCATCTTTGAAAGTCACCGTTCCGGATAAATTTACCGGAGACGTGATGGGTGATCTGAACAAACGCCGTGGCCGTGTGCTTGGCATGAATCCAGATCATAAAGGCAATCAGATCGTAGAAGCGGACATCCCGATGATGGAGCTTTACGGCTACTGCACAACGTTACGTTCCATGACAGGTGGAAGCGGCGATTTCGCATATGAGTTTGCACGCTATGAGCAGGCACCGAAAGATATCATGGATAAGGAGATCGCTGCAAGAGCGGGAGAAGAGTAGGATTCTTACTGCACGACCGCATCGATACCATCGGAGGCGGCAGTAAGGCGTTCAATTTGAATAACCAGCTTGTGGGGCAGGCAGGTGACCGGATATCCGGTATCCGACACCATGCCTCTCTGCTGGCAGATTTTGTCCGGGCAGTCGGCATCTTTGATGCCGATTGCCCCTTTTTCTACCCGGATCAGGTTGTAGCCGCCATCCGAAGCCTCCACCTGAAATTCATAAGGACTGGCAACATCTGTCAGTGACACTTCGCGGATCAGCTTACCGTCCTGATAAATACGGGCGATCTCGCCCTGTTCGCTGTGGCTGTTCAGAAAAAAGACAGCAACAAGCGACAGGACAAGAAGGAGGGCAACTACCAGAAATAACAACATACTTTTCTTTTTTTGGGACATTACTCTGTCATCTCCAAATCTTCGGCATCTGTCTCATTTTCCGTGATTTCTTCGGTATCGTACGCTTCCTCATCCATCTCGGTATCTTCTTCATAGTACTCGTCCTCAGAAACTTCGGTAACGGTTGCATTCTGCATCAGAAAATCCATAACTTTATTATAGAGGATGGTATTTAGTGTCTCGTCTTTGGTGTAATCTTCTTCATATTCTTCTGCGGAAGTGTAGCCGCTGTCCTCATAGACGGAGTTGACGTAGTCGGTGTATTCATCATCCGAAACGGCGATATTTTCCTTTTCTGCGATCGCGGTCGTCAGCATTTCCGTATAAACCATTTCTTCTACGGCACTCTTGACGTCATCTTCGGAGCCTGCAATGTCAGAGACATCGGTACCAAACATGTCTGCAAGAATCTGGTTGTTGGCATCATATTCTTCTTTGCATTTATCGTAGAGATCCTGCGGATAACCGGAAACTTTGGAGTTTTCAAGGATCTGGGAGAGCAGATCATTCTGGGCCGTCTCGGTGTTTGTCTCATCATAATATTCTTCCAGCTCTTTTCTGACACCGGCACGGTATTCATCAACGGTATCATAGTCGGTGTACTTCTTGCAGTAATCGTCATTCAGTTCCGGAACGTTGATCTCCTGCACCGCATTGACCGTTACTTTGAAATCTGCATCTTTTCCGGCGTAATCACCATCGTAATCATCCGAGAGCGTGATCGTAAATTCCAGTGTATCGCCGGCTTTTGCACCGATCAGATGTTCTTCGAACTCCGGCTGGAAATCCTCCGAACCGATCACCAGATCGTAGTCGGTATCCGAATCCCATGCTTCTCCGTCAATGCTTCCGTCGAAGTCAATGTTTACCTGATCGCCGTCTTTTGCGGCACGGTCTACATCCGTATACTCCGCATTTTCATCCAGGGCACTTTCAATCTCAGCCTCCACATCGTCATCGGTTACTTCCGTTTTTACTTTGGTGACGCTCAGACCTTTGTATTCGCCAAGTGTCAGGTATTTGGCATAAGTGCCCCTGGAAGAACACCCTGCCAGAAATGTCATGGTCATTGCTGCAATGGCAGCTGTTGCAACTTTCTTTTTCATAGTTAAATTATTCCTTTCGACTGTATTAAAATGGATGCGGATCGCAGTTGCCGATCCTATGATTGTGTCTTATTATAACATGGATTTGTGAAAAAGTTGTGTTATTGTAAAAAAAATGCTTTTACTATTGTGAACATTATGTTATAATCTAATTAAATTTCCGCGTAAGCGAAGATAAGGAGGCGATAATATGAAACATATTCAGACATTAAATACCAAAAGTCTGCAGAACACAGTAAAGAAAGGCGGATGCGGCGAATGTCAGACATCTTGCCAGTCCGCATGTAAGACATCCTGCACCGTAGGAAATCAGAGCTGCGAAAGCAATAAATAATAACAGGACATACAAGCAAGCAGCGGGCATCTTGCTCGCTGTTTCTTAGCGTCTGGAGAACTGAAAGGGGATTACGGGTTGATCCATCAATATAAAAGCAACGGTTTTAACATCGTTATGGATGTAAACAGCGGTTCCGTACATATCGTAGATGATGTGGTGTACGATGTACTGCCATACCTCGAAAAAAAAGAATCAAAAGAAGAGATCTTAAAAGCACTTGCGAACAGCTATGCTCCGGCAGAGATCGAAGAAGCACTGGAAGAATGTCATGAACTGGAAGAAGCCGGGGCACTGTTTACCGAAGATATCTATGAAAATGCAATCGACGCATTTAAAAACCGTCCGACTGTTGTGAAGGCACTCTGCCTGCACATTGCTCACGACTGTAACCTCGCCTGTCGTTACTGCTTTGCAGAAGAAGGTGAGTATCATGGCCGTCGTGCTCTGATGAGCTACGAAGTCGGCAAAAAAGCACTGGATTTCCTGATCGCAAATTCCGGAAGCAGAAGAAATCTGGAAGTGGATTTCTTTGGCGGGGAGCCGCTGATGAACTGGCAGGTAGTAAAAGACCTGGTTGCATACGGAAGAGAGCAGGAGAAGATCCATAACAAAAATTTCCGTTTTACACTGACTACAAACGGCGTTCTGTTAAACGATGAGGTTATGGAGTTCTGTAACCGTGAGATGGCAAATGTCGTACTCAGCATCGACGGCAGAAAAGAAGTACACGACTACATGCGTCCGTTCCGCAAAGGAAAAGGAAGCTATGACCTGATTCTCCCGAAATTTGAGAAATTTGCGGAGAGCAGACATCAGGATAAATATTATGTAAGAGGGACCTTTACCAGACACAACCTGGATTTTGCATCCGATGTCCTGCATCTGGCAGATCTTGGCTTCAAACAGATCTCCGTGGAGCCGGTTGTTGCTCAGCCGGAAGAGGAGTACGCACTGCGGGAAGAAGATATTCCGGCAATCTGCGAAGAATATGACAGACTGGCAAAGGAAATGATCAAGCGTCATAAGGAAGGAAGGGGATTCAATTTCTTCCATTTTATGATAGACCTGACGGGAGGTCCATGCGTTTACAAACGCCTCTCCGGATGCGGCTCCGGAACAGAATACCTCGCTGTCACACCGTGGGGTGATTTTTATCCGTGTCATCAGTTCGTCGGGGAAGAACAGTTCCTGATGGGAAATGTGGAGGAAGGTATCAAAACACCACAGATCCAGGCTGAGTTTAAAAACTGCAATGTCTATGCAAAAGAAAAGTGCAAAAACTGTTTTGCAAAATTCTACTGCAGCGGCGGATGTGCGGCGAACTCCTGGAATTTCCACAAATCCATCAACGATGCATATGATATCGGATGTGAATTGCAGCGGAAGCGTATCGAATGCGCGATCATGATAAAGGCAGCACTCGCTGCCGAGGAAAAGGAGAATTAAGAAACATGAAAAAGAACAAAGCGATTGGTGTAGTCGTTGTGATCGCCCTGTTTCTTGGGCTTTTGACCTACACCACAGCTGTCGGCTTCGGACCTACCGGAACGGGAGCTGCCAAAAACATCACACTTGGTCTGGACTTGTCCGGCGGTGTAAGTATCACATATGAGGTAGTGGGTGATGAAAATCCGTCTGCCGAAGATATGAAAGACACAATCTACAAGCTGCAGCAGCGTGTTGACGGCTACAGCACAGAAGCACAGGTTTACCAGGAAGGTACTAACCGTATCAACATCGAAATCCCTGGTGTATCCGATGCAAATACCATTCTTGAAGAACTTGGCAAACCAGGTTCCCTTCAGTTCCAGCTGGAAGACGGCACTGTTGTCGTAGACGGAAGCCAGGTCGCATCCGCAGAAGCAGGCGTTCAGCAGGATAACCTGAAAAACAATGAAAACGTTGTAAAACTGGAGTTTGACAGTGCAGGTGCCGCAGCCTTTGCAACTGCAACTTCAGAAAATATCGGCAAATCCATCTATATTGTATACGATGGAGATGTCATCAGTGCTCCGACCGTACAGAGTGCGATCACAGACGGTTCTGCTGTCATCACCGGCATGGCAGATGCACAGGAAGCAGAAAATCTGGCTTCTTCCATCCGTATCGGTTCTCTGTCCCTGGAACTGCAGGAGCTGCGTTCCAACGTTGTAGGTGCCCAGCTTGGGGAAGCCGCAATTTCCACCAGCTTAAAAGCAGGAGCGATCGGTCTGGCACTTGTCTGCATCTTTATGATGGTTGTTTACCTGCTGCCAGGTGTTGTTGCAGCGATCTCTCTGCTGCTGTACACCGTACTGACACTGGTTACTTTAAATGCATTTGATATCACACTGACTCTGCCGGGTATCGCAGGTATCATCCTTGGTATCGGTATGGCGGTCGATGCAAACGTTATCATCTATGCACGTATCCGTGAAGAGATCGCAGCCGGCAAATCCGTGAAAAGTGCGATCGATATTGGTTTCAAAAAAGCACTGTCTGCAATCCTGGACGGAAATATCACAACCCTGATCGCAGCGATCGTGCTGGGTATCATGGGAACCGGTTCCGTAAAAGGTTTCGCATACACACTGGCAATGAGTATCATCCTGTCCATGTTCTCCGCACTGGTTATCTCCAGATATCTGGCAAAGGCATTTTATGCTCTCGGATTCCAGGATGTGAAATACTATGGATGCCCGAAAAAACATGACACCATTGATTTTCTGAAACATAAGAAAGTATTCTTTGCAATCGCGATCGTATGCATGATCTCCGGTCCGGTTGCCATGCTGATCCACAGCCAGGGCAGTGGAAAAGCACTGAACTACAGCCTTGAGTTTATGGGCGGTACTTCTACAAACGTAACCTTCAACGAAGATTACTCCATCGAAGAGATCGATGAAAAAGTAAAACCGGTTGTACAGGAAGTAACCGGCGATGCAAATATCCAGGCTACCAAGGTAAGCGGTTCCAATCAGGTTATCATCAAGACAAGAGAACTGTCTCTGGATGAGAGAACCGAGCTTAGCCAGAAACTGAATGAAAAATTTGGTGTGGATGAATCCACAATCACCGCAGAAAGCATTTCTTCTACCGTAAGTAATGAAATGCGTCAGGATGCAATCGTTGCGGTTATCATTGCTGCTATCTGCATGCTGATCTACATCTGGCTGCGTTTCAAAGATATCCGTTTCGGTGCAAGTGCCGTTCTGGCTCTGCTCCACGACGTACTGATCGTGCTGGCATTCTATGCGATCGCCAGAATCTCTGTCGGTAATACATTTATTGCCTGCATGCTGACGATCATCGGATACTCTATCAACGCATCTATTGTTATCTTTGACCGTATCCGTGAGAACCTGGGTAACTCAAAGAAACACAGTGACGAAGCACTTAAAGAGATCGTAAACAGAAGTATCACACAGACTCTTACAAGAAGTATCTATACTTCTCTGACAACGTTCATCACGATCGCAGCATTGTTCATTCTCGGTGTTCCGTCGATCCGTGAATTTGCAGCACCTCTGATTGTTGGTATCGTTGCCGGTGCATTCTCTTCTGTATGCATTTCCGGTCCGCTGTGGTATATACTGAAAACCAAATTCAAAAGCAAAAACAAATAAGTTTTCTGCTTCTTCAAAATAAAAAAGATGCTCTTTCCCTCTGTTCGGCGAAAGGGCATCTTTTTTTCAGAAAGGACTTTTACTATGGAAAAATGGGTTGTCTCTGCAAAGCGTGCCGATTTTCAGGCAATAGCAGAAAAATTCGGGATCGACCAGGTGACTGCAAGGCTGATCCGAAACCGTGATATTGTAGGTGAACCGGAAATCCGGCAGTATCTTTACGGAACAAAAGAAGATTTCTATGATCCGCATCTGCTGAAAGATGCAGATAAACTGGTAGCGATTCTGATGTGTAAAATAAAAGAACAGAAAAAAATCCGTATCATCGGCGATTATGATATTGACGGCGTGAATGCCTCCTATATTCTGCTGAGAGGACTGCGTCGCTGTCATGCCAATGCAGATGTGGAGATCCCGGACCGTATGAAAGACGGCTATGGCATCAACGAACACCTGATCCGCTATGCATATGAAGAAGGAGTCGATACCATTCTGACCTGTGACAATGGAATTGCAGCTGTGGAACAGACAAAACTGGCCAAAAGTCTTGGCATGACCATTCTGATCACCGACCATCACGAAGTACAGGAAGAAGTACCGCCTGCGGATGCCGTAGTCAATCCAAGGCAGGCAGACTGCCCTTATCCGTTCAAGCACTTATGCGGTGCAGCCGTTGCCTATAAAGTGATCTGCTGTCTTTATGAAGCTTATGGTATCCCAAAAGAAGAAACGGAAGAATTTCTGGAGTTTGCCGGTTTTGCAACCGTCGGGGATGTCATGGATCTGATCGGGGAAAATCGGATCCTGGTCAAAGAAGGTTTAAAGCGGCTGAACCATACGCAGAATGTCGGTATGGCATCCCTGATCCGTGCCTGCGGACTGGAAGAAAAAGAGATTAAATCCTACCATATCGGGTTTGTACTGGGACCGTGCATCAACGCTGGCGGAAGACTGGACACTGCAAAACGCTCTCTGAACCTGCTGCTTCAGAAAGACAGAGCAAAGGCAGATGTGATGGCGGCAGAACTGAAAACACTTAATGACGAGCGAAAAGATATGACACAGACAGGGGCAGAAGAAGCCATAGAGTGGATTGAAAAAGAGGGCAGAAGCCAGGATAAAGTCCTGGTTGTCTATCTTCCGGACTGCCATGAAAGCCTGGCCGGGATCATCGCCGGGCGTATCCGGGAACGCTACAACAAACCGGTGTTCGTTCTGACGGACAGCATCGACGGTGTCAAAGGCTCCGGACGTTCGATCGAGGCCTATTCCATGTTTGAAGAAATGTCAAAATGCAAAGAGCTTTACACAAAATACGGCGGACATCCGATGGCAGCCGGACTGTCGCTTCCAAAAGAAAATGTGGAAAAATTCCGTACTTTTTTGAATGAGCATACCACACTGACAGAAGAAGATTTTATCCCGAAGATCACGATCGATGTACCGATGCCGATCGGCTATGTCACCGAACATCTGATCGAGGAACTCTCTGTTCTGGAACCATTTGGAAAAGGAAATGAAAAGCCTTTGTTTGCCGAAAAAAATCTGAATATTTTAAGTATGCGGATTTTAGGAAAGAACAGAAACACGCTGAAAATGCAGGTGCGAAGTCAGCATGGCACCGTCATGGATGCCCTGTATTTTGGTGACATCGAACAGATTCTGACTTATATTATGCAGAAATACGGAGAATCCGAAACAGAAAAATGTTTCCAGGGGCGGGAAAATGCAGTGACCCTTTCTTTCATCTATTATCCATCTGTCAATGAATACCGTGGAAGAAAGAGCCTTCAGATGATCATTTCGCACTATTGCTGATCTTTCTGCGAAGCAGACGGAAGAGCAGCAAAGAGAAAAGACTTGCTGCAAGAACGCACAGCAGGATCAAAGCGGCGGCGTGAAGAAAGTAAGCGTCCGGCAGGATCGTGATGACCGGATCGCACGCCGGGTCAAAGATCCAGTAATCGTTGCGGAACAGGATCTTATGGAACAGTACAAAACAAAAATTCCAGTTCAAAGCGACAAGCGAGCCGACGATCACCACAAGGAACGTCGGAAATGCGGATAAAACGGCAAAGAAGGGAGCGTTTTTCTTTCGGATCTGCCATGCGGTCAGCAGAAGCGTAAGCGGGACCAGGACGAAGGAAGCGTATTCGATATTCAGGAAAATGCGTTTCACCTCTTCAAAATGGATCTCACCTTCTTCTGACATCATAAAGTCTGAAAACGTAAGCCTGGATGGACCGGAAATGGAATTATAGTCGATCAGCTCATCGTAATTTCTGCGGATCACTTCCTCTGAATAACCACTCGTGGCAGGGATATCAAGATGATCGATGTCAAAATAATAAAGAGGGCGAAAATGCAGGGTAAACACGATCGCCATGGAAAAAATGCCAAGGGTACAGAGAAAAGCAGCGACCAGATTTTTCCAGGAAAAAACAGATCTTCTGATTTGTGGACTCATATAGAAACAACTCCTTTATCATACTTCGGACAATCCCGGGCAGCAAATGCTTCGTTTTGTCCCTGATATTACTATAGTTCATTCTGATTTGTGCGTCAATTCACTTTTTTGCCGTCTATTGACAAAAGCGAATATATTGGGGTAAAATAACAGATAGTTTTAATTATTTATAAGAATTTAACTTTCAGGAGGAAAAGAAAATGGCAGTGCCTTATAACCATAAAGCCATTGAAAAAAAATGGCGTCAGAAATGGGAAGAAAATCCGGTAAATGTCGATGATGGCAAAAAGCCGAAATATTATTGTCTGGATATGTTTCCGTATCCGTCAGGAAATGGTCTTCACGTAGGTCACTGGAGAGGTTATGTGATCTCCGATGTATGGAGCCGCTACAAAATGATGCAGGGATATTACCTGATCCATCCGATGGGATGGGATGCATTTGGTCTTCCGGCAGAGAATTATGCAATCAAGACCGGTCAGCATCCGGCCATCTCCACCGCAAAGAACATTTCCAACATCAAACGTCAGATCAACGAGATCGCAGCTATTTATGACTGGGATCGTGAAGTCAATACCACGGATCCGGACTTCTACAAATGGACACAGTGGATTTTTGTAAAAATGTTCAAAGAAGGGCTTGCATACGAAAAGGAGTTTCCGATCAACTGGTGTCCTTCCTGTAAGACAGGTCTGGCAAACGAAGAAGTGGTAAACGGCTGCTGCGAGCGATGCGGCACACCGGTCACCAAGAAAAACTTACGTCAGTGGATGCTGCGTATCACAAAGTATGCAGACCGTCTGTTAAATGACCTGGACAAGCTGGAATGGCCGGAAAAAGTAAAGAAAATGCAGACTGAATGGATCGGCAAATCTTACGGTGCAGAAGTAGATTTTCCGGTAGAAGGAAAAGATGAAAAGATCACAGTCTATACGACAAGACCGGATACCCTTCACGGTGCAACTTTCATGGTACTGGCTCCGGAGCACAAACTGGCAGCAGGTCTTGCAACACCGGATCAGAAAGAAGCCGTTGATGCTTATATCTATGCAGCATCCATGAAATCCAACGTGGACCGTATGCAGGATAAGGAAAAGACCGGTGTATTTACCGGAAGCTATGCGACTAATCCGCTGAACGGAGCAAAGGTTCCGATCTGGCTGTCCGACTATGTACTGGCAGATTACGGTACCGGTGCGATCATGTGTGTACCGGCTCATGATGACCGTGACTTTGAGTTCGCTAAAAAATTTGATATCCCGATCATCCAGGTTATCGCAAAAGACGGCAAAGCAATTGAAAACATGACAGAAGCTTATACCGAAGCGTCCGGAACCATGATCAATTCCGGCGACTGGAACGGTATGGAATCCGCAGTCCTGAAAAAAGAAGCTCCGCATATCATCGAGAAGATGGGTATCGGACGCAAGACCGTAAACTACAAACTGCGTGACTGGGTATTCTCCCGTCAGCGTTACTGGGGTGAACCGATCCCGATCGTACACTGCCCGAAATGCGGAAACGTTCCGGTTCCGGAAGAAGAGCTTCCGCTGCGTCTGCCGGATGTAGAATCCTACGAACCGACCGGTACCGGCGAATCACCGCTGGCAGCGATCGAAGACTGGGTAAACTGCAAATGCCCGGAATGTGGTGCCGCCGCAAAACGTGAGACGAACACCATGCCGCAGTGGGCAGGTTCTTCCTGGTATTTCCTGCGTTATGTAGATCCACATAACGATAATGAACTTGTATCCAAAGAAAAAGCAGACAAGTACCTTCCGGTAGATATGTACATCGGCGGTGTAGAGCATGCTGTACTGCATCTTCTTTATTCCCGTTTCTATACCAAATTCCTGTACGATATCGGAGTGGTCGATTTTGACGAACCGTTCCACAAACTGTTCAACCAGGGTATGATCACCGGTAAGAACGGTATCAAGATGAGCAAGTCCAAAGGAAATGTCATTTCTCCGGATGATCTGGTACGCGATTACGGCTGTGATTCTCTGAGAATGTACGAACTGTTTGTAGGTCCGCCGGAACTGGATGCAGAGTGGGATGACCGCGGTATCGAAGGTGTATACCGTTTCCTGTCCCGTTTCTGGAACCTGGTTATGGACAACAAAGATAAAAATATCAAAGCAAGCAAAGAAATGATCAAAGCACGCCATAAGATGATCCACATGATCACAACCCGTCTGGAGGGCTTCAGCCTGAATACGGTTATTTCCGGTTTCATGGAGTGCAACAACAACCTGATCGCGATCGCCAAGAAAGAAGGCGGCATGGACAAAGAGACTCTGGAGGCAGCCGTTCTGCTTCTGGCACCATTTGCACCGCATATGGGAGAAGAGCTCTGGGAGGAACTGGGTCATACGGATTCTGTATTCCACCACGAATGGCCGGCTCATGATGAAGAAGCAATGAAAGATGACGAAGTCGAAATTCCGGTGCAGGTAAATGGAAAGACAAAAGCAGTCATCTCCATTCCGGTTGACATCAGCAAAGAAGATGCGATCGCAAAAGCAAAAGAAGTTCTCGGTGACAAACTTTCCGGAAACATTATCAAAGAGATCTATGTTCCGAAGAAGATTGTAAACATCGTAGCAAAATAAAACATTTGCACAGCTGTTTTTACAGCATAATTTTGGATATGAAAAATAAAAAGAAACATTTTATAACAGCCATTCTGGCAACGTTGTTTCTGATACTGGTTTTATACCTGATTTTTCATGATTCCTTAGGTGAAATCAAAACCCAGCTTTTCCAGGCAGACAAAAAAGCTCTGTTGATCCTTGTGATCTTCGGCAATCTTTATGTACTGCTGGATGGCTGGGTACTTCATTATATGATTGTGAAAAACCGTGAAAAATGTACCTTGTGGCAGGCCATCCGCCTGGCATATATGGTGGTGTTTTTTAATGTTACGACCTTTGCGGCGGGGACGAAACCGGCCCAGATCTATGATCTGTATCAGGAAAGCCAGATCAAACCAGGGAAATCATTTGGAATCCTGACGATGGAGTATGTATCACATAAGCTGACGATTGTACTCTATGCAGCAGTGATGCTTTGTTTTTTTCATACGGTTCTTTTTCAGGTTTCGGGATTGGAGAAAAATTATCTGCTGACAGGATTCGGGGTCAGCTTTGCTATACTGCTCTTTCTGACCATGTTCTGCATCAATCAGAAGTTTGCACCGTGGCTGCTTCGCTGCAGCGATCATATCAAAAAAGAAAAAATCAAAGAAAAGGCAAAAGCCGGAATTGCACAGATGGAAGATTTTTCCAGAGTCGGGAGTGTGGTAATCAAAGATAAACAGCAGTGGATAGGACTGATTTTTCGAAATGCAGTAAAAATGACCTGTCTGTATGCACTTCCTGCGGTTGCCATCTTTGCAGTTACCGGAGAAAGGCTGCCACTTTCTGTTCTGGAATGTCTGGCTTTTTCATCCGTCATGCAGCTGCTGATCGGAGTGATCCCAAGTTCCGGCGGCACAGGTTCGACGGAACTGGTCTTTCTGATGCTGTTTGGCTCTATGACAGAAAAGTCCGTCTGCGGTGCAGCAATGATCCTGTATCGCATGGCAACGTATTATCTGCCGTTTCTGATCAGTATTCCGTTACTGTTTTTTGGAAAAAGAAGCACCGAGGCATAGTAGCTATGCAGCAGTGCTTCTTTTTTTGCGTTATTTTTCTTTTACCTGTCGGATACCGCTGATATCAGAATCGATCACCATGGAATAATTGGTGTGATAGATCACAAACCCCGGTTTTCCGCCGTTTACTTTTTTCACCTGTTTTTTCTCGACATAGTCAACCTCCACCTTGTCTGCACCGCGGTGGCTGGAATACCAGGCAGCCAGCCTTGCGGCTTCTTCAAAGGTACGGTCCGGCGGCAGCCCCTGACCTGCTTTCACAATGACATGCGATCCCGGGGCACCTTTTGCATGGAACCACCAGTCATTTCCAGTAGCAAATTTAAAGGTCAGTTCTTCGTTCTGATAATTATTTTTTCCGACATAGATATCATAACCATCCGAAGAAAGATAGTGAAACGGTTTTGATGTGATCTTCACACGCTTTCCGGTGTATTTCCGGCGGATGTAGCCGTACTGTGTCAGTTCTTCTTTGACCTGTACCAGATCTTCTTCATTCAGGGCAATATCAAGAGCTGTGGAAATGGATTCCAGATGCTGGATCTCTTCTTTTGTCTCTTTGATCAGATGTTCCAGTGCCTCGTAGGTACGTTTCAGTTTTCCGTAACGGTCGAAATATTTTTTGGCATTTTCCTGTGCAGTCAGTGTCGGATCGAGCGGTATTTTTACCGTTTCACCGGTGTAATAGTTCACTGCGGAAAGTTCCCTGCTTCCAGGTACTGCTTCATATCCATACGTGTTTAAAAGTTCTCCGTAAATGCGGAATTTATCGCGTTTTTCCGTGTCCTTTAACTGTTTTTTCTGAAGATCGTATTTTTTACGGCTGCGATCAAGTGCCGTTTGGACGATACGGCGAAGATCGGAAGATTTCTGGCGGATGCGTGTGATCGTATTCTTTTCCGCATAATACCTTTCCAGGACTTCTGACATCGTATCGTAAGTTTCCGTGTGCATGTCCTGATACTGGGTAAGCAAAAAGGCTGCATATTCCAGCGGAACTTTTCCGTCATAGACAATATTCGGCGTAAAAGCATGGGTTTCAAGATCCTCCATCATCCGTTTCAGGGTATGGAAAAGGTGGATCTGCTCGATCTCCTGAAAAGAATTTGCACTCTGATCCGACTCCAGGTTGCTGCGGTGGCAGAGTTCTTCGGCAATCAGCGGACTGATACCGGTCAGAGTTGTATAGATCGCCTTTGAGAGCGGCATCGGCTTCTGGCAGACACTGCTGAAAAATACTACTTCTGTGATCCTCTGTCGCTCGTACTTATGTTGCGTTTCCGGGATAAAATACATCCGCCCCGGAAGGACTTCACGCACGGAGCTGACCTGTGCGGAGACATGTTTGATGGAGTCCAGAATCATGCCGTCCTCCTGGCAGAAAATAATATTGCTGTGCTTGCCCATCAGCTCGATGATCAGAAGCTTGCGGCAGATATCACCCAGTTCATTTAAATGCTCAATCTCCATATTTAAGATACGTTCCATGCCAGGCTGCCAGATCCTGAGGATGCGTCCGCTTCCGATATGCTTACGCAGCAGCATACAGAAATTCGGGGCAGTCATAGGACCGGTCTTGTTCTGATCTGTCAGATAGACCAGCGGAAGGCTCGCACTGGCAGAAACAAGAAGACGGTATTGTTTACGGTTATTTTTTATAGTAAGCATCAGCTCATCTTTTTCCGGCTGTGCGATTTTGTTGATTTTTCCGCCTGCAAGAGCATGATTCAGTTCCCATGCCATGCAGGAGATGACGGTTCCGTCAAGTGCCATATCAATTTCCTCACTTTCTGAATATTAAGACGTTTGAGTCAAAAGATGCCGTACGGATCCTAAAGCTATAAACCGCTCCTGTGCAAGCACATTGATGTTTCTGACTTTTGATCCCGACATTTTTTACTATCATAACATTTTATCGGGAGAAGAACAATATTTCTTTGGAAAAGCTTGCTATACCATGACAGCATATGTTAAAATCAGACAAATCCTTTGTGCTTTTGAAGAGGGAAAAGTGACAAAGAAAACAAAAACAGGAGGATATTATTTATATGAAAAAGAAAAAGTGGGAACTGGCTGCCATGACAGCTGTAACAGCTTTTCTGATGCTTGGAACAAAAGCAGAAGCGATGGATGATGCCTATCGTATGCCTCAGCTTTCCGGTGTCACAAAAACCTGGGTTTATCAGGGAGAAACTTCTGATCAGAACTGGGAGCGTATGCTTGCGGATGACCAAGAGGACGGCGATCTTACGTCCGTGATCAAAAGCAGCGGAAGTGTCAATACGTCCAAAACAGGAACTTATGTGCTCTCCCGAAGTGTAACCGATTCGGATCAGCATACTGCTGCACTCGATACGCAGGTTACGGTGCTGGATAGAAATGCATCTGAAGAAGAGAAAAGCATTCAGCGTATTTTGTATACACTTCCGGATGCATCACATCTGACCGGCATCAGTTTCAACCGTGGCTATTATCACGACCGTCAGAATCTCGGACTGTGGATGCCGCATGGGAGCAGTCTTCAGATCCGTATCGTCAATGCAGAGGAATTTCAGCAGGATCTTACTGTTCAGTTTAAAAACGATGATTCGCAGACAGAGTCTTCCGCGACCATTCCAAAAGATGGCAGCTGGGTGACTTTATCCAATACGTTCACCGGTGATAATGGAGAAGAAAGTGCCGACAGCGTGCCGTTTATCACAACACCGAAAAATACGGCCGTTCAGCCGGTTATCGAATACCGATGGACCGACGATCTGAAAGAAATCCCATACTATCGTTATGGAGATTCTCAGCAGGCGTTTTTTGAGTCCTGGGATAAAAGCCAGGCACCATTTGCGATCATAGAGGGAAGTGCCGCAACGTTCCTTGTTCCGATCTGTGATAAGAATAACATTCTGAACTCTTCCTATGGCAACAAAAAAGAAGTTTACCGTTTTAAAACACTGGATGAGATGCTGGACTGGTATGCATCCTTTGTAAAACAGTACGATGCTTATTCCGGTCTTGACTATTATGCAGAAGATCCATGGAATCAGGATATCCGTGCAAAATTTTTCATCAAAGCAAATGCCCATGGGGCAGGGCAGGCTTATTATACAACCGACCACAGTGCTTATAATGGAAAAAGTCTTGAGACATACCTAGTGCGGGACTGGCTTTCTCTTCATGAATTTGGTCATGGATACGAGGGTGCGATCGCAGCACAGGAAAATCCTTTTGTGGAAACGACCAACAATATTCTGGGCTATTATTTTGAGCCGACTTATCGCCCGGCTGAGGATTTTGGCTGGCTGCTCGGTGATTTTTCCGGCACAAAAAGTGAACGTTATGCACAGCTTGGAAACCGCATGAAAGAAAGCCTTGCTTCCAGCAATACGTTTGCCGATATTGTATCCGATCCATGGCATTACAACGTAAGCCTTTATATGTTTACCAACCTCATGGACAAACTCGGTCCGCAGCAGGCTGTTTCCGCAATGCATTCTCATTACCGGGAAGTTTATTATAAAACCGGCAAAAAAATGGGATCATCCGACGCCCTTGCGGAAAGTCTGGACAGCCTGGATTATAACGTGCTTCCTTACTTTGCATCCTGGCATATCCTCCCGTCAGGAAGGATTGCCGATCAGGTCTATGCGATGGACAAGCCGATGATCTATTATCTCAAGGAACTGATCCCGGACGATGCTGCGTGTGAGAAAACAAGGGTAGCACTTGGACTGGACGGCATCTACAGTCTGGTAAGCACCGATGACCTGGCAGATACCGGATATACCAGCAAAGTCCGTTTGAATATTCAGATCGATGATCTGACACAGATCAAAGGCAAAACAATCCGGATCAAAAACGGCAGCAAGATTGTAAAAGAAGTGATTGTTTCTTCAGGTGAAATACAGCTGGAACTTCCGGTCGGTATCTATGAGCTTGAGATGCCGCTGCCAAAGGCAACCGCTTATCAGTACGATAACGAATATTTGATCGCATCCGCCGGAAACGTATCAAAAACAGTCTCCTATACCAGACAAACCGGAAATCCGCTGGCAGACGATATGCAGATCCAGATGCTTGGCCTTGGGGATGCATCCGTAGCATCCGTCAAGATTGATACAAACATGCAAAAACTGACCTGGACAGTGAATAGTACCACACCGCATTTTTATCTGGATGGTACTTACATCAGCATCCGTGTACTTGATCCGGATGGAAATGAGCTTTTGAACCAGTCTTTGCAGGCGAATGAAAAAGCAGATGGCGGAAACTTTGAGATCGATTTTAAAACAGGTTCCACGCTGATTCTCTATCACCGAGAGGCAAGAGGAAGACAGCGTTTTGTAAGTTCCTACACCGGCGAGTCTTTAGAAGAATATCAGCTTGCAGCAGCTGACCAGACTGCCACTTACCGTATGACAGACAAAGGCCTGATGCAGGACGACTGGAGCAAAGAAAAACAGATGCAGGTTTATCTGCAAAGTTTAGAACAGTATTCTGCCTTTCTGATGAGCCATATCACAAAGGCTGAGATCGCCGATTCAGAAAAATATCATAATGAAAAGACAACACTTTTGCTTGCATATGAAAAACTGGATCAGGCAGCAGCAGACAATTATCGGAACAGCTACGGTATCCTGATCGGGCAGAAACCGGAAGTGTCTTATGGTTACACACAGATCGCACCGGAGCATTTAAAGGGAAGTGCTGACAGTGAACATCCGGGAGAAGAGGCTTCTCTGGCCGTTGACGGAAAAAAAGATACTATATGGCACAGCAATTATGGAAACGGCACAAAAGCAGATATTGCCGGCAATAAAAACAATACCTACACCATTCTTCTGGATCAAAAGACGGATATCGGAAAACTGACTTACCTTCCAAGACAGACCGGAAATAATAACGGAATTATTTTGAAATATGAACTTTCCTACAGTCAGACAGAAGATGGTGATGATTTCCAGATCATCCCTCTGACAGACAATACCTGGGCAAATAACCGGACAGAAAAAAGTGTTTTTCTGGATCTTACAAATGTAAGAAGAATCCGCATCCGTGCACTTTCCACGGCCGGAACCCCTGCAGATACCTATATTTCCGCAGCTCAGTTTTCTCTTTATGAAAAATACAGTATCTACGACAAACATACTTATCTCAGTGATCTTTATCAGACGCCTGACGAAAATGGAAATACGGTAAAAGAAAACGCAAATGCCGACGGGACAACGATCACACTGAAAACAAACGAAAAAGAACGAACCTTTGAAAAAGGAATCGGCATGAGATCCGGTGATACTGCCGTCTGGGATATCTCAGGGCTGAACAGCGATGCACTCTCCTTATGGATCGGTATGAATAAAAAAGGAACTTCTGATGCATCAGTACAGATTTACGGCGACGGAACGTTGCTTTACACTTCTGTTCCATTTAATGGAAGTGACAATGCCATTTCCGTTTATCTTGATATCACCGGCGTAAAGATTTTAAAATTCTGTGCAGACGGCAAAAACGGATCAGAACAGATCGCTCTTGCAGATGTCATGCTTGAAAATCAGAAAGACAAAGAAACCCTGAATTTAAAAGTCGGGGATCAGGCAGTGTTTCTTCGAAACACTTCCCTTACACCGGAAGACCGCGGAAAAGCAACGTTTGTCAGCAGTGATCCTTCCGTGGCAACGGTAAATGAAAGGGGTGTTGTGACCGCACACAGTGCCGGAAGTGCAACGATCCAGGTAAAATTTGGCAGCAATGAGACAGTTGTATGCAAAGTAACGGTAACAGAAAAGCCAAAGAGAAAGGAACCGGAAACACCGGATACGGAAAACAAGATACCTTCTGTATCTGACAGACCGGAAACACCGGAAAGCGGCAACACCAGACCATCGCAAAAGATTCCTTCTGTTGGCAGTGTGAAAAAATTAAATGGTGTCCACTATACTGTTACAAAAACTTCCGCAAAAGGCGGAACGGCGGAAGTAACGAAAATAACCGGCAAAAAACGCAAGATTACCATTGCATCCGAAGTGAAGATCAACGGATTTTCTTTCAAAGTTACTTCCGTCCGGAAAAATGCCGCTAAAAACAACAAAAAGATCAGCACTCTGACTATTGGAAAAAATATCATTTCCATCGGTGCAAACAGTTTTTCCGGATGCAAAAATTTAAAGAATATTACACTTAAGGGAACAAAATCCATAAAAATCAAAGCAAAAGCACTGGCAGGTACTTCCAGAAAGATAAAGATAAACGTACCCAAAAAAATTTCTGCAAGGACATTGAAAAAACTGAAAAAGAATCTGCAAAAAGCCGGGATCAGCAAAAAAGCTGTTTATCAAAAGAAATGATCCGTATAGTACAAAAAGAAAAAGAAATACGGTCAAAGCTTGACGGAAAAGTCAAAAATATGCTATACTTATCTGAAAATAGTTTGTGCATATTAAACAAAAACCGTTTTGAATTATGCAAAACTATTTTTCTGGTATTGTCTATTTTCTAAAGAAGGGAGAATGAAAATGAAAACAAGACATAAAATCATGAGTTTCTTGCTTTCAGGTGCTATGGTATTCAGCCTGTTGCCGGCATCGGCAATTGGTACAGTAAAGGCAGCTTCTGTGAATTATGCACTGACTGCAACAGCAACCGCATCTGGAAGTGAAACATCGGCATTTGGTCCGGAAAAGGCAAAAGACGGAGATGCAACAACAAAAACTTCCCGCTGGGCAAGTGAAGAACGTGATGCAAGTGAGAGCAATCCGCACTGGCTGGCCATGGATCTTGGTGAAGTCAAGACTGTAAACAGTGTTATCATCACCTGGGAGAGACGAAATCCAACCAATTATGCAATCGAAACTTCCGAAGACGGAAGCACATGGAAAGCGGTAAAAACTTTTACTTCTGCTCCTGCGGAAAAAGAGCAGATCATCAATCTGGATAATCCGGTGCAGACCAGATATATCCGTGTCCGCATCAATACGTTTAACCCAACCGCAGAAGGCATTACCTGGAAAACCGTTTCCATCTATGAATTTGAAGTTTATGGGGAAAAACAGAGCAGCGGCAGTGAAATCTGGGATGCTCTGAACAATCTGACTGTAAAAGCAGGAGACAAAAAGTTGAATCTTCCGACCGTAGAGGGCGGAAAAGTAGAAGCCTATGCAGACTATGAACAGATCATCGACACAGACGGAACCATTTATCAGCCTCTGGAAGATAAGACCGTTTCTGTTGAATTTAAAGTTACCGATCAGAACAACAAGGTAACAAAAAAAGAGATTGCAATCACCGTTCCTGGAACGCATACAGCGACCGCAGATGAGAATGCAAAACCTGCCGTTCTTCCGGAACTGGCAGAGTGGGCAGGTGCTACCGGCAATTTCACCATCTCGAAAAACTCACGCATCGTGATCAATGCTGCTGACAAAGATACACTTTCTTCCATGGCAGAAGCATTTGCAGCAGATTATAAAGACATTGTCGGAAACGATATTTCCGTTGTATATGGAAGTGAAAGCGATGTGAAAGCAGGAGATTTTTATTTTGCATTGACAGCAAAAGGAAAAGGCCTGAAAGACGAAGGTTATCTTTCACAGATCGGAGATTCCATTAAAACAGAATCCGAGACTGCAACAGGTGCTTACTGGGCAACCAGAACCTTCCTGCAGATTCTGAAGCAGAACAAAACGACGATTCCGAAAGGAACAACCAGAGACTATCCAAAATACAAAGTCAGAGGTGTGATCCTGGATGTCGGACGAAAAGCAACCGAACTTCAGACCGTAAAAGATGTTGCGGCAACAATGTCCTGGTACAAGATGAATGACTTACAGGTACATCTGAATGATAACCTGATCTTCCTTGAGGACTACTGGGATACCAATGCGGAGACTACGATGCAGAACAGCTTTACAAAGGCCTACGCTGCTTTCCGTCTGGAATCTTCTGTAAAAAATGATGAAGGTAAAACTGCGACAGCAACCGATCTGTATTATACAAAAGATCAGTTCCGCAGCCTGATCAAAGATTCCAGAACGATCGGTGTCAATATCGTTCCGGAAATCGATGTACCGGCACACGCACTGGCATTTACAAAAACATTCCAGAACTGTGCTTTAAAGAAAATGAATTCCAGCAATTGGAAACGTCCACTGACAGATCATCTGGATCTTTCCAAACCGGAATCCACGCAGCTGGCAAAAAATATCTTCTCCGATTATATTGATGGAGAAAATCCTGTTTTCGATGAACAGACAACCGTACATATCGGTGCGGATGAGTACGAAGACGATGCAACCCTGTACCGCAATTTTGTAAATGAAATGGATGATTATATGAAGTCCAAAAACCGAAAAATGCGTATGTGGGGCGGTCTTACCAGAATCAAGTCTGATACAGAAGTCCGCGGCGATGGTGTGGAGATCAATGTATGGAGCAAAGACTGGGCAGATCCTACGGAAATGTACAATCTTGGCTTTGAACTGATCAACTCTCTGGACTCCAATGTATATATCGTTCCGGCAGCAGGATACTATGCAGATTATCTGAATGCTGCAAGCCTCTATGCAAACTGGAAACCGAATGTATTTAAAAGCGGTAATTTAAATACAACGATTCCGGCCGGTGATCCGCAAATGATCGGTGGTGCTTACGCACTGTGGAATGACTCCATCGATACCAGAGGAAACGGTGTCACAGACTATGATGTCTTTGACCGTATCTACCAGCCGATGTCTGCACTGAGTGAAAAACTCTGGGGCGAAGGCACAAAGACATACAACGAAGTAAAAGCAACCACTGCAAAAGTTTCCACTGCTCCGAACACCAATCCGTATCATGAAATTGAGAGTGCGGGAAGTACTTACGCAGAATACAATTTTGACAAAGAAGACGGAAGTGATGCTTCCAAGAACAAATACAATGCAGTGTCTGCTGAACATGCAACTTACACAGAAGGAAAAGTCGGCAAAGCCCTGTCTATGGAAAGTGATACCTGCATTGAAACACCGCTTGACAAATCTCCGGCAGGAACCAGCCTTTCCTTCTGGGTGAAAAAGGCAGCAGGAGGATCCTCTGATGAACAGGTTCTGTTTGAAGGTTCTTCCACACTTGGTGATTACACGATCAAAGCCGTTCAGAAGAATACCGGAAAAGTCGGATATTCCAGAGAAGGTTATGATTATTCCTTTGACTATACACTTCCGGAAGACGAATGGGTACATCTGACGATCAAAGGCTATAAAGACAAAGCAGAACTGTATGTAAACGATTCTGATACAGCTATTCCGGCTGTTATGGATACTGCAACAAAGCTTGGTACACAGTACCGTCTTGCAACATTAAACATCCCGATCAAATACATCGGAAGCACGACTGGAAACAGTTTCAATGGTCTGATCGATGAAATCGAACTGACAAACGATCAGGATGACAGCATCATCCCTACAACGGATTTCAGCTTCACCTGTGATAACGAGCAGAATCCGGCAGAGGGCAGCGACGGTCCGATCTCCAATGCATTTGACGGAGATACCAGCACCTTATGGCACAGCCAGTACTCACCATCCATAAAAGCACTTCCGGCAACGTTTACCGTAGATATGGGCAAAGAATATAAGATCAACAAACTGACTTATGTTCCAAGACAGTCCGGCGGAGCAAACGGATATATCACAAGCTATGATTTGTATGTCAAGAAAGCAGAAAGTGATGACTGGACACAGGTTGTAACAGATGGTGTATGGGCATCTGATACAAAAGAAAAGACCGCAAAATTCAACACAGTTGATGCAAGATATATCAAATTTGTTGCAAAAGAGGGAAGCAATGGTTTTGCTACTGCAAGCGAATTCCATATCCATCAGGTTCTGAATGAAGAAGAACAGGAAGTAACAAAAGCTCAGGAAGCACTGAATGAAGCGGTAAATGACAGCAGCATAAAAGGTATTTATGAAGCAGGAAATGCAGACGGAACGTATACAAGTGCAAGCTGGACAGCATTCAAGGAAGCATACGAAGCAGCAAAAGCACCATCTGAAGGAGCAAGTGCAGAAGAACTGAAGACACTGCTGACAAATCTTAAGAGTGCAAAAGCGGGTCTGAAAAATGCAGCCGTAGAATCAGCAAAAGAAACACTGAAAGCGGAAGTAGATAAAGCAGAGAATAAGAATATCTATGAAGCTGGTAATGCAGACGGTACCTACACAAAAGACAGCTGGGCAGCGTTTAAAGAAGCATACGAAGCAGCAAAAGCACCATCTGAAGGAGCAAGTGCAGAAGAACTGAAGACACTGCTGACAAATCTCCAGAATGCAAAAGCAGGTCTTAAGAAGTCACAAACAGAGACACCACCTACTCCAAACCAGACGGAAACACCGGCTACACCTGGACAGACAGAAAAACCATCTACACCGGAAAAACCGACCGTTGTTCAGAAAGTAAGCAAGAATGTGACTTACCGTGTTCTGGATACAAAGAAAAAAACAGCAGCTGTTGTTGGTGTCGGAGGCAAAAAAGGCAAAAAAGTTACTTCTGTGACCATCGCAAAAACAGTGAAGATCAATGGCGTTACCTATAAAGTAACCAAGATTGGCAAAAACGCATTCAAAGGCTGCAAGTATCTGAAGAAAATTACAATCGGAAGTAATGTGAAGAAGATTGAAAAAGGTGCATTTGCAAACTGCCGAAAACTTGCAAGTATCAATATGAAAAAGGCAAATGGAATCACATCCATCGGAAGCAAGGCTTTCAGCAAGATCAATTCAAAAGCAAAAGTGAGCGTACCTTCCAAAAAACTTTCCAAATATACAAGAATGCTGAAAAAAGCTGGACTTCCAAAGAAAGCGGTTATTAAAAAATAGAAATATGCTTTAAAAGCATATCTTCCGTAAAAAGAGACGGAGAGAACAAAATCTGTTTTCTCCGTCTTATTTTTCTTTGTTTTTCGGTTGACGCTTCCGACGCTTTCGACTATAATAAAAATAGTATGGCTTTCTATGCCGCAATTTTGAAAGAAAAGAGCGAATATAATTATGATAAAAAGTATGACAGGCTTTGGAAGATATGAAAATCACCAGGGCGACCGCAAGTTTACGGTTGAGATGAAGTCCGTCAACCACCGCTATTTTGATTCCAACATCAAAATGCCGAAAAAACTCAGTATTTTTGAATCTGCTATTCGAAATCTTCTCAAAGAATATATACAGCGTGGAAAAGTTGATATTTTTATTACTTATGAGGATTTCACAGAAACCAATGTCTCTTTGAAATACAACGAGAACATTGCAGCAGAGTATGTAAAATATTATCAGCAGCTTTCGGAAAAATTTGATCTGCCAAATGATATCCGTGCCTCCGTGATCGGACGCAGTCCAGAAGTTTTCACAATGGAAGAGCAGCCGGTAGATGAACAGGAGATCTGGGCAGTCCTTGAAACAGCACTTCGTGGGGCATGCGAGCAGTTTGTAGAATCCCGCATCCGGGAAGGGGAAAATCTGAAGCTGGATCTGATTGAAAAACTGGACGGTATGCTTACCGATGTGGCAGCGATTGAAAAACGTTCCCCGGAAATTCTTCAGGCATATCGCACCAAACTGACTGAAAAAGTAAAAGAACTGCTTAGTGACACACAGCTCGAGGAGAGCCGTATCGCAACAGAAGTGATTCTTTATGCAGACAAAATCTGCACGGATGAAGAAACGGTTCGTCTGCACAGCCATATCGAGAGCATGAAACAGACACTGCAAACCGGCGGAAGCATCGGCAGAAAACTGGACTTTATAGCCCAGGAAATGAACCGGGAGGCAAATACTATTTTGTCCAAGGCAAACGACCTGGAAACTTCCAATCTTGCGATCAATCTGAAAACAGAGATTGAAAAAGTAAGAGAGCAGATCCAGAATATAGAATAGGGGGGATACGATTGTCAGGATTGATCAATATCGGGTTTGGCAATGCAGTCAATACCGCCAAAGTCGTGGCAGTCATCAACCCGGATGCAGCACCGGTCAAACGTCTGGTGTCCCATGCAAGAGAAGAGGGACGCATCATTGATGCCACACAGGGAAGACGTACCAAGGCTGTGATCATCACGCAGGAAGACCATATCATTCTGTCGGCACTGCAGCCGGACACGATCGCAAAACGTTTTTCACAAAAAGATGCATTTCAGGAACGAGAGGCTCAAGGAGGCAGTTTATGAATAAAAAAGGCATTCTGATTATTTTATCCGGATTTTCCGGAGTAGGAAAAGGAACCGTTGTCAGACGTCTTCTTTCCGATTACGATAATTACGCACTTTCCATTTCCGCAACAACACGAAAACCACGTGAAGGAGAAGAAGATGGGGTGTCGTATTTTTTCAAGAGCAAAGAAGAGTTTGAACAGATGATAAAAGAAGACTCTTTTATCGAACATGCCAGATATGTTGAAAATTACTATGGTACGCCAAAAGCATATGTACAGGAACAGTTAGATGCCGGAAAAGATGTGATTCTGGAGATTGAGATCCAGGGGGCTTTAAAAGTAAAAGAAAAATACCCTGATGCTCTGATGCTGTTTCTGGTTCCGCCGGATGCACAGACTTTAAAAGAACGTCTGGTTGGCCGTGGCACGGAAACAGCCGATGTCATCCATGACCGTCTGGAACGTGCAGCACAGGAAGCCCAGGAAATGGGCTCTTATGAATACATTATTGTAAATGATGATCTGGATACCTGTGTGAAACAGGTGCACGAATTGATACAGAGTGCACACTGTAAGAAATCCCACAATACAGCATTTATCAAAGAACTGCAGCAGGATATGAACTGCTTTTTGAAAGGAGAATGATTTTATGTTACATCCATCTTACACAGACTTAATGAAAGTTGCAAACAGTGAGGTAAATGAAGGCGAAACACCTGTCGTAAACAGCCGCTATTCTATCGTAATGGCAACGGCAAAACGTGCCAGAGAACTGATCGACGGTGCACCGGCACTGGTATATAGCGACGGCAAAAAACCGCTGTCCATCGCAGTAGAAGAATTAGATAAAGGAAAGATCAAAATCCTGGCTGAAGATGAGAGCGGTGAAGATGAAGAATAAGAAAATTTTATTTATCTCTCTTGGCTGTGACAAAAACCTGGTTGATTCGGAAGTGATGCTTGGCATCCTCGCTGACCGCGGCTTTGAGATGACGGACACGGAAGACGATGCGGATATTATCATCATCAACACCTGCTGTTTTATCAATGATGCTAAAGAAGAAAGCATCAACACGATCCTGGAAATGGCAGAATATAAAAAGACCGGTCCGTGCAAGGCTCTGATTGTAACGGGCTGTCTGGCACAGCGTTATAAACAGGAGATTGTCGATGAAATACCGGAAGTCGATGCGGTGATCGGTACTTCCAAGTACGATGAGATTTTTGATGCAGTAGATCAGGCTTTAAAAGGTTCTCATTTTCTGGATGTAGATGATCTTGACCGGCTTCCGTCCGTACCCGGCAAGCGTATTCTAACAACAGGCGGGCATTATGCACATCTGAAGATTGCAGAGGGATGTGACAAGCACTGTACCTACTGTATCATCCCGAAGATTCGCGGCAATTACCGCAGCGTCCCGATGGAGCAGTTACTTGCAGAAGCCGCTTCGCTTGCAGAGCAAGGTGTAAAAGAGCTGATTCTGGTTGCCCAGGAGACGACACTGTACGGCGTGGATCTTTACGGCAAAAAGTCTCTGCATATTCTGCTCAAGGAACTTGCCAAGATCAAAGGTATCCGTTGGATCCGTATCCTGTACTGCTATCCGGAAGAGATATATCCGGAACTGATCGAGACGATCAAGAATGAGAAAAAAGTCTGTCACTATCTGGACATGCCGATCCAGCATGCCAGCGATGCCATTCTCAAACGCATGGGAAGACGCACGACAAAAGCACAGTTAAAAGAAACCGTTTCCCTTCTTCGAAAAGAGATTCCGGATATTGTTCTGCGAACCACGCTGATCGCCGGCTTCCCGGGAGAGACACAGGAGCAGCATGAAGAACTGATGGAATTTGTCGATGAGATGGAGTTCGAACGCCTTGGCGTCTTCGCTTATTCACCGGAAGAAAACACACCGGCAGCCTCTATGCCGGATCAGATCCCGGAAGAAGTAAAAGAAGAGCGAAGAGATGCCATCCTGGAACTTCAGCAGGAGATCGCTTTTGATAAAGCAGCCGATATGGTCGGACGTACCTTATATGCCATGATCGAAGGCAAAGTAGCGGATGAGCCTGCCTATGTCGCAAGAACCTATGCCGATTCCCCGGATATTGACGGTTATGTCTTTGTCAACACAGGCGAGATGCTGATGTCCGGCGATTTTGTAAAAGTAAAGATCACAGGTTCCGCAGAATACGATCTGATCGGAGAACTTGTGTAAAAATAATCGAACATTGGGTGTAACTCTGGTAACACAGGGCTGCACCTTTTTTTGTGCATTTTTGCTGCGATAAAAAATATCTATATGTTCGGTATTTATTGTAAATAAATTTAAAAAAACTGCTTCTGTATGCACAAAAGCAGAAAATTAAAAGTGGTATAATTTTTCATACACGCACCGGAAAACCGGTAAACCGTACCAATTTTTGTAGAAAAGTAGAATCTATAGAATATGTTTTGTGCAATATTTAATTTTCAAACACGCTCTAATAAAAAGAAGAGGATGTCATCTAATCTGCTTTGATTCGTTGGCATCCTTTTTTTGACATTTAGTTTTTATGACATTATAGATTTCATAGCCTATTTCTTATTTTTCGGTATTCTCTTGGTGAATATCCTTTCAGCTTGTGAAAAAGCCGGCTGAAATAAAGCTGGTTATCATATCCGACAATCTTAGAAATCTCATTGATGGAAT
>ENA-UONZ01000825-UONZ01000825.1-human-gut-metagenome-genome-assembly--contig:-C93old-NODE-825-length-43231-cov-8.914791_pt1 | contig 43231 bp, 46 predicted proteins | sample MGYA00242468_ERZ724015 | MGnify/ENA metagenome assembly ERZ724015
ACGCGGATTGGTATTTACAGTCCGCTTTAAATGAATACGACTTGCTCTGATGTTCCATATAACGGCGGATATTTTCCTCAGATACAGATCCGATCGTTTCCACATAATAGGAATGGTTCCACAGCTCTCCCTTCCATAGCTGGTTTCTTATTTCCGGAAAACGTTCGAACAGTTTTCTGCCGGTAATCCCCTTCAGATACTTGACGATTGCTGTTATGGACAGCTTTGGTGGAGCTGTTACAAAGCAGTGGACATGGTCTCCTTCACCACATTCAAATAAATGAACAGTAAAGCCCTTATCCTCAGCAATCTGCTGCACCAGTTCCTTTAGGTATTCCTCAATTTCTGAGTTTAATATCTTCCGTCGGTATTTCACTGACCATACCATATGGTAGTTGATATTACACACGCAAGTTCTATAATGTATTAGATTTTCTTTCATACATATAGTATAGCATAATGCACGGAAATGTGCAATACAAAATCGAACATATTTTCGTTTGGTTCTATGCCGGTTACGGTATTAATGTCACTGGAGTCAATGGCAGGGAGATTATCATATTATTTTCAATGTGCAGACATGCACACTCCTGCACTTTCATCTCGGTAATTGAATTGCCGAGGATTCCCGCTTATTGTCCTAAAAAAGAAGCACAACCGTCTCCGGCCATGCTTCTTTCATTATACTTTTTAAAATCACTCTGTCAGTCTCCCTGACGTCAGTAAATCTTACAGATTTTCTTTGAAGAATTTCTCCATAGCTTCTGCTGCTGCATCTTCATCCGCACCTTCACAGGTAACGGTTACTTCTGCACCCTGCTTAACGCCCATGCTCATGATTGCCATGATTCTCTTAACGTCAGCTTTTTTGCCGTTGCTGCTGATCTCGATCGTTGTGTCTTTGAATGCTGCTGCAGCTTTTACAAGCAGACCTGCCGGTCTTGCATGGATACCCATTGAATCCTGAATTGTGTAAGTAAACTGTTTCATCAAAAATCCCACCTTTTCGTTTTGTTGTATAAATCGTTCATCACCTGCCAGATCTGCCTTGGACAGTTCCTCCTGATGTATTGCGACTACTGACGCAATCATATCAAAATTTGCATCAAAAGTCAAGGCAGAGCAGCTTTTTTGGAACAGCCGCACAGCAGCGTCATGCCAGGGCAGAGCAACAGTACTGCCCTCTTTTTCTCAGCCCAGCACCGTCGTCTCCATGATCTGATCGTGTACCTTTCGCTCCTGATTCTCTTCTTCGCTCTGATTTTCTACATTCTGAAACTCTTCATCGATACGGTCCTGAATATCCTGCAGACACTCCAGCAGCAGAGGATTAAACTGTCCGCACTCACCGTTCAGGATCATTTCCACTGCTTTTTTATGCGAATATGCCTTTTTGTAGACACCTTCACTTACCAGTGCATCATAGACATCTGCGATCGATACAACCTGGACTTCGATCGGGATCTCTTCGCCCTTCAGTCCGTCCGGATAGCCCCTGCCGTCATAACGCTCATGGTGCCATCTGCAGATATGCATGGCCAGCTGCACCAGCTCTTCATTCTGATAAATACCGACGTTTTTCAGGATAGACTCTCCGATGATCGTGTGCTTTTTCATCTCATCAAACTCTTCCGGTGTCAGTCTGCCCGGTTTATTGAGGATCTTGTCATCGATGCCGATCTTGCCGATGTCATGCAGTGCAGAAGCCGTCGTGATCAGAGAACGCCTCTGTGCCGATATCTGATATTTATCCGTCTTCTGTACCAGACGCTCCAGAAGCAGTTCTGATAAAATATTGATATGTAATACATGAAGTCCGCTCTCACCGTTTCGAAATTCTACGATCTGGCTTAGGATACTGATCATCATCTGGTTGTTCTTTTCTTTTTCGTAGATCTGATCGGTAACCAGCGTCACCAGTTTTCTCTGTTTTGCATACAGTTTGATTGTATTATACACCCTCTGACATACTACTTTTGCATCAAACGGACGGTTGATATAATCTGATACGCCAAGCTCATAAGCACGCCGGATATAAGGTTCTGAATCCTCACTGGAGATCATAATGACCGGAATGTCCTCGATCCAGTGGTTATGTACCATCATATCCAGCACTTCAAATCCATCCACAACCGGCATTACGATATCAAGCAGCACCAGGGAAATCCCCATGCCGTACTGCTGCAGGATATCCAGACATTCTTTTCCGTTTTCTGCCTCCAGAATATCAAAATCCTTTTTCAGCATCTCTGAAAGAATGGCACGGTTCATCTCCGAGTCATCCACGATCAGAATCTGCTGCCGTGCCTTTCTGTTTGCCGCTCCCGGTGCAACATAGGAGGCATTATCTTCCGTAACAACCATATTTTTATGCTCTTTTGCCTGATACATCAGTTTATCTGCCTGCATAACTGCATGCTCGACCGTCTCTTTTGAGGATATCACTCCGCCGATACTGACCGAAAGCTGAAGCTTTGGAAATCCCGGTACGTTTGCAGCATGGATATCACTCTGGATCTGGACCAGTTTATTGAAAAAATTTTCTTTTTTGATGTTCTCCAGAATCAGAATAAACTCATCTCCACCGTAACGGATCAGGATATCCGTCTTGCGGATACAGTGTTTAACTGTCTTTACCATCGTTCTGAGTGCGGCATCTCCCGCACTGTGGCCGAGCGTATCGTTGCACAGTTTGAAGTCATCCATATCAATGACAGCCACCCCGGCATTTTCATTCTTTTTCTTGATCTGCTCTTCAAAATAGCGACGGTTATACACGCCGGTCAGTGCATCTTTATACAATCTCTGATCATACTCGATCAGCTGATTGACCAGCTTTTCACAGCCACCGGAATCCACCAGCGTATCCATGTCCATGTATTTGACAAGCTCCATCACGCAGTCTCTTCCGTCTACTTTTATGTATCTGGAAGTGACCTGATAAACCTCATCCTCGATAAATTCAAGCTTGGTCTTCTGTGTCCGCTGATACAGTGCCTGCAGGGAAGTGCAGTTTTCACATGGATGGTCTTTATTCCATATTTCATAGCACTCACTTTTCTCTTTTTCGTCTTTACAGTCCAGCTTGCATCTCTTATGCATCTGCTCCAGATGTTTTCCATCCAGCAGCCGCACAACGGTAAAGACTTTCTTGAAAAGCTGCATTTCGTCTTCTGCCTGCTGCCTTGTTATACCGTTTGCCGATTCCATAAGTTCATCTCCTCACTGCAATTTTCTCTTTCGCATCCGATCTTCTTCCAATCTTTTTAAAGTTCTGATTCGTACTGCTTTAATACAGCAGTCAGGGCATGGTATTCTTTTTCAACCTGTTCAAAGAGCTCTTCGCTCTCTTCGATCTCTCTGCCTCGCAGTTTCTCTGTCAGCTCTGCACTTACGTTATAAAGCCGGTCAAATCCCAGGTTGATGCATACGCCTTTCAGCGTGTGAGCTGCACGGAAAGCTCTTTCTCCATCTTTTGCTTCCAGGGCATCTTTCAGATCCGAAAAACTGCCGTCCTTTAAAAACTTCAGTGCAAATCTCTGGATCATCGCTTCGCTGCCAAATCTTTTCAAAATGTTTTCGTAATCAGACCCGGTCTTTTCGTAACATTCTCTTATTGTCATGTCTTTCCTCTCTTCTTGCAGAATCGAAGAAAGCGGATATTTCATCCGCTCCTTAGATCTATCTTAAGTAACTGTTATCTTATTCCATACTTTTCATTATATAAGAAACCGTTTCCATTGTCCACTGCTATTTGTGTTTGGTCTGATTTAAAATGCACCCTGCAAACTCCATCCCGGCTTCGGAAAGTTCTCTTATTCCTTCCGTCAGAATCCTTACATCAGCAAAATCCTGTCTTACAACAAAAACACCTCCGTCCACGCAGGAAGCAAGCATTGCCGCATCCGACAAAATCCCGGCCGGCGGTGTGTCCACGATCACCAGATCTGCCTCCTTTTCCAGCTGTTTTATGATCTCTGCGATTTTCCCTGTGCCAAGGATCTGCTGCGTGGATGACAGGCTTTTCGTTCCCGCAATGACACAGAGCTGTGTATCCAGACAGCGGATTTTTACCTCCTCTGCCGTTCTCTGCCCGGTCAGGACTTCATACGCCCCTTCCGTACCAGAATCCAGCTGAATCGTCCGGCAAACAGCCGGTTTTCTTAAGTCCGCATCGAGCAGAAGTACCGAATAGCCTTTCTTTTCCAGCCCCAGTGCCAGATTGCAGGCAACGGTGGTCTTTCCTTCCCCGGCAACGGCACTGGTGACAAGAAGCGTATGCATGTTTTTCTTTTTCAGCTCCTTTTCCAGTCTTGCACAGATGGCATACCGGGCATCTAAAAAGGCAGCCGATCTCTTTTTTGCCCTGGTTTTCGGAAGACTTCCCAGATAATGGATCTGCGTCAGTCTCTGCAGATCTTCCCGGTTTCTGACGGTCTTTTTCGCCATGGCACCAAAAAGCACGATCAGAATAAAAAGCAGGCTTCCACCCGCAGCCCCTTCAAGAGCTGCCCTTCGGCCATCCGGAATGTTGTCCGCCTGATGCGGCACACCGGATTCATCCAGAAGCTCCATCTTCAATACACCGGTCACCGGATGCAGGATTTCCGGGTAACATGCCAGCACTGCCTGCAGAAGTTCATACGCCCTGCCGGCACTTGCAGCCCTTGCCCGGATTGTGATCAGATTGGTATCTTGAACCACCGATGCATCGATACTTCCCGGCATGGTCTTTGTCCCCATCTTTTCACATACTTTTTCCCGCAGTACATCGCTCGTTAAAATATAAGGAAACACAACGCCGATCTGTTCTGCTACTTTCTGCTCATAGTTTTTATTTCCCGCATAGACAGAATCACTGCTCACCGCATAAGCAGCAAACGCAGTATAGACCGGCTGATACGTTTTTTTCACAAGAAAAGAACAGGCAGCTGCCCCGATTCCTGCAAGAAGCAGCAAAAGCCACCAGAAGCGTCTGCCCTGTTTCCACATCGTCTCTGCCAGAGAGGTAAGGTCGATCCTTCCATCCTCCAATCTCATCTCACCGTTCATAATGTCCTCCATATCTGCCGTAATGATATGCATACTGATAGCCATAAGAGGCCATCGGTCTTAAAAATTCCACATGTGCATTGTTGTAGACACAGCCAAGATTTTTCTCTCCCTGTGCATTTAAAAGATCCAGTGCCGCATTCAGATCTTTCGCCTGTGCCCGGTGCTCTGCAACAACCAGAAGTGACGCATCCGCCATCTGTGCCATCTCCTCCGTATCCGCATTCTGCAAAAACGGCGGCGTATCGATAATCACATAATCATTCTCTTTTTTCAGGTTCTCCAACAATTTCTGAAAATTTTCTATTTTCAAATGTCCTTCTTCATCGGCAAGCCAGGACGCATTCTGCTTCCGAAAATCTGCATTTAACAGAAAAACCTTCTCTTTTCGCATCGAAAGTGCCAGTGCCAGATTTTCCGCCACGGTCGATCTGCCCTCTTTTTCCAGCACACTGGTCACAAGCAGTGTCTGTGCCTTTTGCTCCTCCATCTTTTTCTGGACGTGCTGTGTCAGTTTTTGCAGGGATTCCATATAGCGGAAGCTGATCAGCGGATCGTCTATGCGGATGTCAGTCCGTTTTTTTCTGTTCCGCTCATGCCAGAGCGTGCCAAGACGTCTCACCTCCAGCTTCTGTTCAATGTCTTCCTCCGTGCGGATCGTATCCTTCAGCCAGGACAGCCCGCCGAAGATCAGTACCCAGCATGCTGCCGCAGCCAGAAATGCTTTGATCATGATATTTCGCCGCTCAAACGGCTGATCCGGCGTAAGCGGAACCTTCGGTGCCTTTAAGATCTCCAGGATTGCATTACCTGTCATATAGTCCGATACCAGGCTGTAATTTTTCAAAATAGACTGCATCAGTTTAAAGCAAAGCTCCGGTGAGGCCGCAGTGACCGCCAGATTGATCAGATTCGTTCCCTCCACCGCCTCTGCCGATGCACTGCCTGCAAAATCCGCAAGATGTATCTCTTCTGCGACTTTTTTCTGTAAAATACTGCTGTTTAAAATCTGCTCAAAATGTTCCGCCATAACCTGTGCCGAACTTTCATTGTCATAGACATTATTCGGAAGTCCCTTTTTTGTCACATAAAGTGTCGCCTGGGAAGTGTAAGATGGCTGATAGTGCCACTGCATCACAGCTGCCGCAAGCAATGCTGCCGAAACGGCAAAACAGAAAATCACCAGCCACTGCCGCAGAACATCCGTCAGAACCGTATACGACAGTGCCCTGTCCACTCCATCCATACTGTACTCACCCTGCCTTTGTTCCATTTTCTGCTCCTTCCGTCTCTTTCTGCCCTGTTTCTTCTGTCGCTTTTTCTGTCAGATTGATCCTTTCCGTCTGTTTTGCTGCTTCTGCACGCTTTGTCCTCTCCGTCTGCTGTCTGTAATCCACCATCTCAAGCGTGACCGGAACCGTCACCATATCACCGCAGCTGTTTGTCACCTGCAGCCAGATCTCATATTCTCCGGCGATATTCAGGAAAAACACCGAATCCCCCGTGATCTCCACCTTATTTGAGATATCTCCGTCGATGCAGTCTGTCGCATAGACACTATCCAGAATATCCTGTGTCCCGACCGGGAAAGAAAATGGCTTTGCACAGGAGATTTTCGGCGAATGATAGTCCGTGTAGATCAGCTGTCTGGATGCTTTCGCAACGTGGCCGTCCCGGTCAAATGCTGCATAGGAGACCAGTCTGCGTCCTTTTTCCAGAAAAGTCGATACGCTCTCAATCACCAGAGAATCCGTGATATCGCCGTCTTTTTCATCATAAGCTGTGATTCCCTTTTTCCATACTTTCTCCGGATCTTTGACACTCACCTGGATCTCATCCTGATCCATGGATATTTTCGGTATGGTTTGGTCTGTTTTTCGTCGGATCTGGTTCTGATTCAGTGCATAGACCGCCACTGAGAGCAGAAAAAGTGTGATCGCAAACCACCTTAATTTTTTCATTCCGTCTTCTCTTTCCGTTTCCGGTCTGCAAAAACGGCTGCCGATGCCGATACACAGGCAAGCAGAAGAGCCACGGACTCTCCCGTACCTTCTCCTGTTTTCGGTGAAACGGCCGTCTTTGTCACCGTACTTCTTCTTACATTCTCACCGCCAGGACTTATCACTGCCGCCTGGACCGGAAGTGCCAGCATACCGGACAGCAAAACTGCCGTGATCCAAAGTTTTTTATTTTTCATGATCCTTCCCCGCCTTTCGATAAAACACCTCTAAAACCATCTCATACATTGCCTGCTCATCCACATGAAATTCCGCATAAGTCTCTCCCATGGATGCTTCTCCTTTGATGCTTAAAATACCGGTATCCTGAAAACCGCCTCGAAAAAGCAGGGTTCCAAGATACGTCACTTCGGCTGCTGAAAGATTCGTGACTGAAAAATCCTTGATTTTCTGATACAGAGTCAACAAAAAAAGCGGATTCTTTCGAAACTGCTCTGCCGCTTTTCCTCCAAAAGCTGCAAGATACTGCTTCTGCCGCTCGATGCGGTCACTGTTGGCATCCGCTGTCGCTTCCTTTTCTTCCACCAGACGACTTCGCACATACCACTGTGCCTGCTCTCCGGTCAGCACCTTTCTCTCTCCTTCTTTCAGGGACGGATCCTGGATCGTCAGATCTTTGGTGACCGTCACCTCCACACCGCCGACTGCATCCGTCAGCACTGCAATGGCATCCAGATCCAGTGCCGCATACGCTGCGACCGGCATCCCGTAAAACAGCCTGGAAACGGCTCTCACCGTATTCTCACAGCTCTTCTCCTTTCCGTCCCCGTACGTGTAGGCAAGACAGAGCTGCAGCTTTTCCGTTCCGATAAAATTTCCAAGGTCTGAATAGACGTTGACATCCGTCATCGTATCTCGTGAGATCGCGATCAGGCGGCTCTTTCCGGTTTTCGTATCCAGCACAAGAAGAAAAAGTGCATCTGCCTGACCTGCCTTTCCATCTCCGACCGTGCCGCCCTCTTCAAACGCTTCCTTATCTACCCCAAGAAAAAGGATCGACACCAGATCTTCGTTGTACACATACTTCTCTCCCTGATATGTGACCTCTTTTCCCTGTTCGCATGCGATCTTTGCCCTGTCCTCTCCTCTTTGCTTTTCTTCCGGCAGATTTTCCGTTTCCACCGCCACATTGCGAAACAGTGCCTCTTTCCCCCTCATACGAAATCCCTGAAAAATTGCCACGATTGCCAGAATGATCACCAAAACGGCCGCCACATTTCGCATCACCCTGCCCGCTCTTTTTTCCGTCTGCATATTCCCATACCTTCTTTCTCTTTTTTACTGCCTGGTTTTTTCTTTTTTTTTCAGAACAGCCTGCACCAGGTAACGTCCGTCTGCCTGATCGGATGTGCAGGTGCTCAGGGTCACAAGTTTATCTTTTGCTGTCACCTTTACATCCTCTCTTGTATTCTGTCCCATGGAAATCCCGGCAAACACTTCTCTGATATACGCCCTTCGCCCCTTTTTCTTTGAAAAATCAAATGCCCCAAGCAGATGCGTATCATCAAAGCGGTACGCCGCAAAAATTTCATATGTCAGCCGGTAGCCCGGCAAATAAATAAAAAATTCCGGATGTTCCGCAAAAAATGTTTCATCCTCAAAAAAATGAAGATTCTGGAACATCGAGCCGTCTCTCATGTTGTGCCCGTAAAGCACGGTCATCGGATCTTTAAAATCCCTGCTGTTTGCCTCTTCCGTATAAATACTTCCGGCAAACGCATATCTTCCGCTGCTGTTGTGCCTCAAATAATAAGTGTCATCTTCTTCTCTTTGCAGCACCGGATAATCAATCTGCGTATCCGGTATCCGAATCCAAGCATAAATATCCGGATTGATGCTCGAAAGCTCTGCAAAATCGATGCCTTCCGGCCTGTCATCCCCGGCTTCGGACTCACGTTCCATTCCCTTTGCTGCCTTATTTTTTTCTTTTCCCTGCTGCCCGTTTTTTGTCCCCACTGCGAACGCTTCCGCCGCATCCCGCAGTCTTTCATACGACTGTTCTGTCACCAGATTGCTGCAGAACCTCACGCCTGCATAAGAGTCAGACACAATCGTGACCATAAGTGCCAGATAAAACAGCACACCCCAGAATCGATGCGTCCCTTTCTTATCCCTCATTCCAAAACGCCCGCTTTTGCAAGATATGTAAGAAATTGACCGATATCCAGACGTGCCTGTTCTTCTGACACTTCATATTCTTGCAGAACCTCCTGTACCAGCTCTTCCCTCGTCCTGTTTTTTTCCATATGTTTCCACAGAAACGCCCCGCTCTCATTCAAGGTCACCAGACCGTTAAAAGTAAGAGCCGTATTTCCCACCGGCACCAGGATGTTTTCCCCTGCTACTTTCCGCAATACAAATCTCTTCGCCTCCATATTTCACTCACTTTCCCTTGTTGTATTCATCTTCTCTTTTCCCCGAAAATCCCATATTCTCTTAAAATCTCTTTCCTTTTTCTTCCAGTCTTAACGATTTCTTTTACCGATTCTAAAACCGGACCTTCTCTGAGATAGCCACAGAGCCTCTGCCCCCAGGCAAACGGCAGAAGATATGGATGCTTTTTCAGGTACGGAAAACGCCACAGAAGATTCTTTGCAGGCGGAAATGCCATGTAAAACAGACCGGGGAATATGCCTGACAGTCCTCTTTTTTCCGCCGCATGCAGCGTAAGGGTGCCACTGTGCAGGCGACTCCTTGTCCCTTTTCCATGAATGCCGGAGTGCAGGATATCTTCCATCAGTCTTTCCGTATCCAGTTTCATACTATGCACACCTTCCGGAAAATAGAACTGTTTTTCTTCAAAACCAAGATACTGCACACCAAGGTGAAAAATCGCCTCTGCAAACAGGATACCATCCGTCATCCGGATGCGATCCCAGAAAATCTCCCAATCGATCTCCTTCTCGTAATACTCGGCAAACAGCAGAATGTCGCAGATCTGCCGTATCCCGACTCCGGAAGCAAGCAGATGTTTTCTGGCATGGCAGAACTGAAAAAACAGATGATCCGTCGGCTGCGGCATATTGATTTTTACACCTTCTACCTCTCTTTCGATCGCCTGTTTATGGATCTCATCAAAAAATCCATTCCATCCAATACACCATTTTTCATTTTCCGGAAACAGCATCCGGTGCAGCTCGATCACCAGAAAGCCGCCTGTTTTTTTATAAGCCGTCTCATAGTTCTCGGTGCCAGTCTCAGGATTTAACTGCTGCATTCCATATAAAAGCATCGCTTCCTGACAGGCCTCAAACTGCTCTTTTGGTATCAGCAGATCCTCATCAGCAGAAAGCCTCGCATCCGGATTCGGATACAGACTGCGGCAGACGATTCCTTTTACCGCCAGCGGCTTTACACTCATCTGTTGCAAATGAGCGTACAACTCCAGAAATTCTTCGGTCATCGTCCTCTGAAGTGCCATCAGCCGCAGACTCTTTTCCCGCACTTTTGCAAACATCACACGGTCCGCCAAAGCCGCTGCCCGGCACTCCGCCACCGCCTCATAAACCAGCGGCAGCACATGATGCATGTCCGCCAGGGCAAAAACCTCTGACCACTCCTGCACGGAACGCTCCTTCCAGGCCACCCGCTGCCCGCGGATCCCCGCACGCAGTGCCTCCAGAAAAAGCTCCTGGTATTCCCTTGTTTTTATGAACATTTCAGTCCTCCCTGCAATTCAGAAAACATTTCTGATATTTTCATTGCAAAATCCTGCCGAGGCATATTTCACCTCACATCTCATATATATATGATGTTGGAGTCAAAAAAAAGACCACATACCGTTTTGGTATATGGTCTTTTTATCTTAGTGGGAGAAGACTCCCTCTTCTTCTATTCGTGCTCTTCCTTAACCAGATATGCCTGCACCAGGTAGCGGTAATTCTTACCGGCCGCATGGCAGGTTGAGAGCGTCAAGATCTTGCTGTCCTTGTCCACCTTCGCCTTCGTGTCAATGGATGCATTCATATTTCGCTGCTCTAAAATATCTTTCAGATAAGTCTCCCTGCTTTGCTCATCTTTTCCCTGATTATAATACATCAGCACATGACGGTTGTCCGTCAGATAGGCCGCAAAAATCCGATATTTCAAGATTGAATCCGGCGTGTAGATGGTCAGATCCTTATGATCTTTCAGGAATGTCTTATCCTCGTACTTGTGCAGACCTGCAAACATCGAACCGTCTTTCATGTTATGTCCGTAAAGCACCGTCAGATAATCATCAAAATCTTTGGCGTTTTCCTTTTCCGAATAAATCGCTCCGCTGTCACTTAAACTGGTATCCGCCGCATGGTTCAGATAGTACGTATTATCCGTGCTGTCCTGTACAACCGGATAGTCAATATCCGTTCCCGGTATCGTGATCCACGCATAAATGTCCGGATTTTCCTTCTGTAAGGTCTCAAAATCCACCGGAATGTCCAGCTTCTTCTTTTTTTCCTTTGTCTTGGACTGTTCCTTCGACTCCTGCGTATCGGTCTGCCGTTTCTCGGAATTCTGCTGCTGCATTTCTTCATAAGTCTGCCTGGCATGTTCTCTTTGTGTATAAATCCGCAAAACGACTGCCGTCAGGATCACTGCCGCAGCAAACGATATCACCGCGATCACCTTCCATGTTCTTTTTTTCACTTCGACTCACCTTCTGACTGTTCTTCGGTATAGAAGGTCTGAACGATCAGATCATAAAGTGCATCATCATCTACATAAACCTCATCATAGACACTGCCCTTCTTGGATTTCGCCTTCAAAGAAACAATGCCGTCGGCAGTAAAATGCATATCCATCGCCTCCGTTGCCAGATAAACCGAACGATCCAGGCTGAGATTTGTGACCATATCATCCGTAAGACTCTGATAAAGGCTGACCGGAAGTCCCATATCTGCTTTCATCGCCTTCACCGCCTGTCCCATAAAATTCACAAGGTACTGTTTCTGACGCTCCATACGAGAATTGTTGGAAAAATCCTTTTCCGTATCTCGATAACGTGTAAACTTCAACGCCTGATCTCCTGTCAGCGTCACCGTCGCCCCCTCTGCAAAGGACGGATCAACCTGCGTCATATCTTCCGGTACCGTCACCGTTACGCCGCCAACTGCATCGTTGATCATGCCAACCGCATTCATATTCAATGCCACATATCCATTGATCGGCATTCCATAGAATAGGTTGGAGACAGCATCCACCATGTACTGACAGCTTGTCACCTTTCCATCCCCGAAGGAATACGCAAGTCCGAGATGATTCTTTGATTTTCCAAGATAATTTCCCTTATAATCAAACGTCTTGATCTGTGTCATGGTATCTCGCGAAATACTGATCATTTTAATCTCATCTTTGCTCTTATCCATAACCATCAGAAAAATGGTATCCGCCTGACCGCTCTCACCGGAAACATCATCCTTTTCTTCGATCGTATCACTCTCCTGATCAATGCCCATGACCAGCATCGTCACCAGATCGTGATTATAGCGGTAAGCCTTGCCATTGTACCAGATCACATCCGGGTCGGAAGAAACCTTTGCATCACTTCCGTCAGTGTTTTTTGAAATCATCTGATTTTCTGCCACACTGATGTTCTCATCCATATGTTCCTGTCCGGTCGTACGCAGTACATGATAAGCTCCGAACGCCGCCGTTTCCAGAAGCATCAACACGATCAGAATACTCAGCATCAGACGCATGGCATAAGAGAACGCACTTTTCCTGGAAAACGCATATTTCCAAAAAATCACAAGCACAATACCAATACCGGCACCGATCGTATGAAAGAGCAGATTCCCCAGATCAAACACTCCCGTCTTTAAGACAAGCTGGAGTATCTCCACACAAAGTGCTAATGCAAACGATGCACCCATACTCTTCGCAGCCTGATACTTTCCTTTCATCAGGATCATGATCAAAGCTCCAAGTGGAACAAAAGCGACCGTACCTGCTGCCACTTTTACCAGCGTTTCCATCACCCAGCTTCCTGTGAAGATCCCCATATCCACCGCAGAATCTCCGGATCTCTTTCCAAGAATGGTCACCGCCAGGATCAGCAGTACATAAATCGCAAACATCAGCCACGCACAGATAGCTCTGCCACGCTTTCTCTTTTTTTCTCTCCAGGATGGTGTTGCAAAAACGTACACAATAAGCAGAAGCAGAAAGCTTGCGGCTGCCACCGCATATACCATGTCCGGCAGTACGCCAAGCGGAGTCGAAACTGCCTCCAGGCCTCTGCTGATACTCGTTAATACTCCCATAATCCTATCCTTTCACTACCAGCTCCAGCGTAACCGGAGCAGATACATTGCCGTCACTGTCCATCGCCGTGTAAGTCAGTGTATAAGTGCCCGGTTCATCCGTGCTGTAGTCACCCGAAATCTGAATCTGGCCAAACAGAAAAGAACGCTCATCCTTATCATCGGTAATACTTTCAACCTGATAAGACGCATCAAATCCTTCGCCTGCCTGAATCACTGATTTTGTTTTTCTCAGCTTAACTACCGGTGCACCTGATTTTGCTGTTGTTTCTTTTTCTGTTGCTTTCTGTGTTTCCGTTTCCTTATCAGAACTCTCTGTTGCTTTTGTTTCTTCCACAGATTCCTTCACTTCTTCAGATTTTGTCTGTATTTTTTTTCCAGAAGAACTTTCTGATTCAACATCTTTTTCTTTCTCTGTGTTTTCAGTTTGAAGTTCATATCCTGCAACCAGCATGGTCTTTTGATTTTCACACTGCATATTCAGTTTTTTTCTGATTTCATTATAAGAGGTTGCAGCCATAATCACAGCTGCTGCAGCAATCACAGCCATACCTGCCGTCAGCCATCTCTTCTTTCTCATCTGTCATGCCTCCATCATAAAGAATCTTCTGTATTCATAGTTTCTTCATCATCTTTCACATACTTCTGATAACTTCCATATTTGCCATAGCCATATCGACCATAACCATATTTCCCGTATCCATACTTTCCATAACCGTATTTTCCGTAAGAAGCAAATCCTCTGTGACTGCGATTCAGGATATAACCAATCAGTTTATCCTCCAGAATAAATGGTTCCATTCCCTTCTTAACCTGTGGAAGCTCCGCCATATCGTGACGTACCACATAAAGCACACTATCTGTATAGGTTGCCAGAATTGCCGCATCCGAAAACAAGTAAGACGGCGGTGTATCAATGATAATATAATCAAATTCTGCTCTAAGATGTTTCATAAGTTCTTCCATGCGCTTCTCATCCATCAGATTTGATATATTTCCATGCTTTTTTCCGCCCCCGATTACAGTCAGTCCTTCTCTCTTTACTAAGATTTCTTCCAGTTTTGCTGTTCCTTTTAAATACTCAGCAAGCCCCTGCTGTTCCTGAAGCCCCAGTATTCCCGCAACCGAAGGTCTTCTGAGATCTGCATCAATAAGAACTGTCTTTTTTTCATGTTGGACAAAAGCCAGTGCCAGATTGACTGCAGTCATACTCTTTCCTTCCTGTGGAAGTGTACTGGAAATCATTAACACTTTCTGGTTTTCCTGTTCCATTTGTTTCTCAATTCGAAGCTGTGCTGCCTGAAGGGACTGCTTAAAAGCCCAGTCTACCTTTCTGTTTGTCAGCAACAGATGTTGTTTTTTACTCTTGTCACGCTTTTTAATCTGAATTTCCGGTATCATGCTGATACACGATTTTGAAGTAATTTTCTTCATATCACTTTCACGACGTACCGTTTTAATTACCTGTGCATAAAATGCCGCAATCATCAGACAAAGAATAACTCCTACCGCAATTCCTTCAAATAACTGCTTAACTGCCGAATATGCATTGACCGGAGTATCTGAAGCCGGTGCCTGATCCACAATCTGAAGTTCCATTGTTCCGTTTGAACTCGCCACCCATTCAGGATACATTTTCTCAAAAAGTTCCATCACCATATTTGCATTGTTGTAATTATTTGCTGTAACAGTAACCGCAAACAAATTGGAATTTTCCGTATATGCAGATGTAATACTGTAATTTTCATTGACGTCTTCCGGTTCTACACCTGCAAACAGTCTTTCTTTAAATTCTCCTGTGCTCACAACTGCGGAAATGCTTCCGCTAAGCCTCTGTGCTATAGAAGCATCCACTTCTGCTATTGATGTTTTATTTACCGCATAGGTAACTTTTGCCTGATACTGTGGTGTGTAAGCCTGATTACCTGCTATAATAAAAGCAGCGATCATTGTCACAACCAGCATAAGGAATTGCGGCCAGTATTTTTTAAAACACCGGATGGCATCATCCAGCATGCTTATAAGATCAATAGCATTTTCGTCTTCATGGTATTCCTGTACACTCTCCTGCACTTCTTGCTGTCTCTTATCGTTTTCCTGCATTTTGTCCATCCTTTCCGTAGGCATAGCTGTAATAATAACGTCCATACTTACGATATCCGCTTCCTGCAAGCCGCTCTCCCCTTGCCATGTTCAACACACCGCCGATTACAGATGCCCCTGCATCCTCCAGAATATCTACCGCATCGTTTATTGCCGTTGCATGAACTTCATCCTGCTTAATGACCATAAATGCAGCCTGTGCATATCCCGCAATAATTTCAGCATCACGCACAATTCCAGTTGGTGCTGTATCCAGGATCACATAATCAAATTTTTCTGAAAGTTCCTGCAGCATCTGTTCAAAACGCTCTGATTCATACAGATTTTCCGGATTTGAAATCGCTTTTTTCTGTAATACACACATAAACTGTCTGTCATCCTGTCCTGCTTTCTGCAAAACCTCATCAAGTGATCTTGTTCCCTTCAGATAATCATAAAGCTGTTTATCCATATCCATATCTATTTCCAGCAGCTTATAGACTGCCGATCTTCTCATATCACAGTCTACAAGAACAACTTTTTTTCCTCTCTGTGCCAGATTCAGTACCATATTTACTGCAACTGTAGATTTACCATCATTCTCTTTCAGACTGGTCACCATGAGAACTTTATACCCTTTTGCATACATCTTTCTCCGCAGTTTGGTAACAATTTTATCAATCGACTCTGAATATTGAGGATCTGTCCTTACGTCTGTAAGCAATATGGATTTCTGATTCTGTTTTTTTCTTATAAACGGAATGCTTCCAAAAACATCCATATCCAACAATTCTTCCGCTTGATCCGCATTATGAATCTTATCCGTAAAGATTGCCATGGCTATAATAATCCCACAGGCAGCTGCAAACATGACTGCTGCCATTTTGAGTGCTGTCATAAGTGCACGCTCTCTGTGAATTTTAATCCCATTTCCCGAAAAACTTCCAATTTTTTTCAGTATATATCCCGTCTGAAAATACCCTGAAAGCTTTGGATAGTTATCTATACCGGCTTTCAAAAGACGACACGCACTCTCAGCCGAACTGCTCGTTGCACTCATCACAATGACATTTGTTCCCGTTACGATACTTGCAGATAAATTTCCCTGCATTTTATCTGCATCATCTTCCTTTTTAATCAGTTCTTTCATCATATCGCTGTTTAATGCACTGTTGCATCTGGATACTGCTGTATCCATCCCTGTCGTATAGAACTTATTTGTTGAATTATCACGTGGAATTACGTAAAGATTCACACTTGCTTTATACGTATTTTGCATATACTGATCCAGGAAAATATAAGAAAGTGTACCTGTCACACAGGTAACTGCAAGGATATATATCAGATATTTTTTCAGACTTCTATAGATATACTTAAAATCAAATGCTTCTGTATTTATATTTGAGTATTTCTCCTGTTTCATCCTTTTCCTCCTACTCAACTACCACAATCAGATTTGCATTGCAGTCGTATCCGGTTTCTTCTGATGTGTATCTGTAATTCACTGTATAAATTCCTTTTTTTTCGGTATTCACTTTTGAAGTAATTTCAATGGATGACAGTGGAATAACATCTTTACTGATCTGATTCTGTTCTTCTGAACTGTCACCAGACGTTGTATCTTCTATCTTTTTCTCTCCATCTTCTACAACATGATCCAGATATGTATTCGCATTAAAATCCTGTCCCTTTTTCAAGTATGTCACGTATTGATTCAGCACAAGCTCCGGTCTCTTGTTTCTTTCATCATAGCTGTCTTCATAAATTTCTACACTGATTGGGAGTGATGTTGTAAATCCGACACTGTTCGTTACGTTTAATGTACATTCATAAATTCCCTTTTTGGGTTCTCCCTCTAACAATTCCTTATCTCCGTCGAACGTGACAAATGGAGTAACATCTCCGTCAATACAATCGTTAGCAGTAATGCATGACAATAAATCAATTTCCTGGTTTTCCGGAAAGCGAAGTGCCTGTGTGATGGAAAAATGTACCTGCCGATAATCTGAATAATGAAGCGTTCTTGTAAGCGATGTCATATTACTGGACTTATCGAATGCAACATATGTAATCAGGAAATCATTATCTGAATCTTCCTTTTTCTTGATATTATCAATCAAAATACTGTCCGATACATCTCCGTCCTTCTCATCCGTTGCTGTAACACCAGAAATCAGTTCTTTATCATCCGCACCAATACTTGCAGAAAAACTTTCCGCATCGGCACTAATCACCGGCGGATCCACATCTCTTTGCTTTTGCCCATTCGAGTAATAGACCCAGCCCCCTGCTAATGCCAAGATACAAACTGCTCCTGCACAGACCTTTGCTTTATTCATAGTATTTTACTCCTTTTCTAAATTGCCTGGAAATCCACAAGTGGATTTCCTTTTAAAATCCTACTTGGATTTTCTGAAGTCCACACCTGAACCTGTTTCCATGGATATCTTCTTTCAAGATATCCCATCAATCTCTCCATAGATGGTGTACGATACTGAAAATCATGTGCATCTGATGCCAGGATGCTGACAATCCCATCATCCATAAACTGCCTTGCCAGATTTCTGCATCTGCTTCCAAACTGCCCAAAAACACTTCCTTTGTTTACCTGAAGCACACAGCCTTGCTGTGCAAGAAAATATGCAAACTCAGGATCTTTCTGTATAAAAGTATATCGTTCCGGGTGTGCCAAGACTACATTATAACGTCTATTTTGCAAATCATCAACATATTTGCAAACTTTTTCGACATTTTCTTCAAAATCAAATTCAATCAACACATATTTCGTTCCATTTAGCGTAAGAAGTTCTCGGCATTCTAACAAATCTCCCGCATTTTCATCCATAAAAATTTCCATACCCGGATAAAGTTTAACCGGTATTTGCCTTATTACCAGTTCTCTCTGAAGTCTTTCGAAGCTTTCTCTATATTCTTCTAGCGTATAATCATAATAATTTCCATGGCTGGTTGCCGCCATATGAAAAACCCCGCTATGAGCTGCCATTTTTGCCATTCTCACTGCTGTTTCCAGATCTTCTGCCCCATCATCCAATCCCGGAAGAATGTGCAAATGTAAATCAACCATATCCTTCTCCTTTCACTGCCGTGCATTTTTCTTTTTGAAAAAAATCTTTTTCAAGAACATTCCGCCCATACAGGCTCCCAACGTATTACACAACACATCTGTCCCCTGGGCAATCCCTGTTCCTGCTGCAAACTGCCAGCTTTCTATCCCAAGCGACAATAGAAAAGCAAGCCATATCACATGACAGCCTGTAAGTTCCCCCAGCGTAAGTCCCAGTGGAAAATACAGAAAAATATTCATGATTATTTCTCTGTAAAATTCGCCCGAATATTCTGCCATCACCATAAAACAATGTTCATTGGATGACTCTCTTCCAATCACTGTGAATCTAAGGATTATTAAAAGTGCCACCACAGCCCCCACTGCATTCATTACTTTCCATATATCCTGTCTTATACATTTGGCCAGAATCCTCCAGATTATCAGTGATCCCAGCATTGCCATACCTACGCTTCCATAGCTCCATGCATAAACATTTAACATTTTCAATCCCCTGTCCACTCTTTCTCTTTGTTGTTTAAGATTATACTATCCGGTGTATATTTCTACAAGGAATCTTTTTCTTCTTTTTTTCTCTTCATTGTCTCCTCTACCTTTTCCGGAACTTCTATTAATCCAAATCTCCATAAAATCGGATATATATAGGAAATACCTCTTATGTCCCCAAGTTCCTTGGGTTTGTTCACTGTCCCTGTAAACTTCCTGCTTTTTTCAAATGCCAGCACAATACTGCTCCACGCCAGACTTTTGCTCTTTTCCCTTCGATCGATCAATAATTCTTTATTCCACTTCCCGTTTTTTCCGGTTTTCAGTTTATAATAAAATGGCAGACCTGTCATGGTTTTAAATGGATATTCCTGAAACGCAATAATGGCCTGCCATAAGTTTTCTTCTGTTTTTTCTTCTGCTAATTTTTTGATTCTTTCCTGTCGGATACGGTATATTCTGCAATCTTTTTCCCGCATCTTTCGTTCTTCTTCATTATAAGTACATTTTTTGTATGATATCCCTTCTGTCATCTTACCTTCTCCTTTTACGATTCCTCACAAAAAATACTGTTATTTATATTTTTACTTCTCTTTTGCACTTTTCTTCCGATACTTATAAAGAGCTACGATTTCTCGCAGCTCTATTATATATCATCTTAAAATTTAAACGTATCTTTCAGTCCCAGCCATTTCTGGTCTTTATCACTCAGATTCAGTGCTGTGCCGTCTGCCAGTGTATAACCTTCTGCCGATGCACTGCCTTTGTACTCGCCTTTTACTTCCGGCCACTCGATGCCGATCTCCGGGTCGTTCCATGCCATGCCGCCCTCATCGTTCGGATGCCAGAAATCGTTCACTTTATAGCAGAATTCTGCCTCATCGCTCAGCACCAGAAATCCATGTGCAAATCCTTCCGGAATCAGGAACTGCTTTTTATTCTCAGCGGATAACACTACGCCGAACCATTTTCCATAAGTCCTGGAATCGGAACGCAGATCCACTGCAACATCAAATACCGTTCCACGTACCGCACGGACCAGCTTACACTGCGGATACTGTTTCTGAAAATGCAGGCCTCTCAATACTCCTTTTGTGGACATGGACTGGTTATCCTGTACGAAATGAATATCAATGCCTGCCTCTTTCATATCTCTTTCGTTGTAGGTTTCCATGAAATAACCACGTTCGTCACCATGAACGGCCGGTTCTACGATACAAAGGCCTTCGATGCCGCCTACATTTTTCTCAACTTTGATCTGTCCCATTTTTTTTATCTCCTTCTGCAACTGTTCAGTATCTTTTTATCTTAGTCGGTGAAGACTCCCACTTTTTATTTTTTGTACTTATGATGTTGGGGGCAAAAGTCCCCAACTATGATGCCTACGCTTTGATTTCTTTCAGATAACGGCTCAGTGCGTCCTGCCAGGTCGGAAGCGGGGTAAATCCATTTTCCACCAGCTTGCTCTTATCCAGACGGCTGTTAAACGGTCTTGCCGCTTTGCTTAAGCCATATTCTGCTGTGGTTACCGGCAGAACCCTGGTCGTATAACCTGCCTGACGGTAGATTTCCCTCGTAAAATCATACCAGCTGATGTATCCGCCCTCGTTCGTCGCATGATAATAACCATATTTTTCTGTTTCATTCATATCAACCAGCAGACGAGCCAGATCATAAGTGTAAGTCGGTGTACCGATCTGATCATTGACCACACGAACCGTGTCATGCGTCTTGCCGACATTCAGCATCGTCTTGATAAAATTCTTGCCATTTAAGCCAAAGACCCACGCAATGCGGACGATAAAATATTTCTCCAGTGTCTGGCTTACTGCCAATTCCCCTTCCAGCTTCGTCTGTCCATAGACATTCATCGGCTTATAATCCTTGCAGTCCGGTTTCCATGGCTCTGTGCCCTGACCGTCAAATACATAGTCCGTACTGATGTAAGTCATCTTGCAGTCCAGCTTCTTGCAGACATCGGCAATGTTCTGCGTACCGCCCGCATTGATCGCACGGACCTTTGCAACCTTGTCATCATCTTCCGCCATATCAACCGCAGTCCATGCCGCACAGTGGATCACCGCATCCGGTTTTACGCTCTCAATGACACGCTTTACTGCTTCTTTATCTGTGATATCCAGTGAAAGATAAGGTGCTTTTGTCACCTCAGAACCATCTTCCACACCGCTGTACTGCTCCTGAATATCAGAACCGACACCCTCGTGCCCTCTCTTGATCAGTTCGTTCATTACATCATGTCCAAGCTGTCCGCCGACACCTGTTACAAAAAATTTCATGCTGTTTCCTCCACTAATTATGCTCATGAGCGACTGGCTCACAAGTTACTTCTTTTAAGTATCATAACTCATAGCATTTACTAAGTCAAACCGAAAAGCTGAAATCATTGTATATCGCCAAATCTATACTTTACATATTCATTATATAATTTCCCCAATCCTTCTCTGATTACCCCTAGATCATAATCATTATAGTCAGGAATTACCATATCATTGTCATTTGGATGTACATCCATTGCTATTCACTGCATAATGTATTCCATTAATTTAACAAAGAGATATATTTCCTTTCTTTCCTCTCCAGACAATTCCAAAGCCCAGTCTGTATTCAGCAATGCATAAATTTGTGCACAGCCCCTATCTGCATTTACAAAAACAGTACCTTCAAACGGTGCTTCACATCCCTGCTCTAAAACAATACGATCAAAGTCATTTTCCTGAAAAATTTTTTGTAAATGCTCAAAAAACTGCTTTCGACTACTCAAATTCATTGCTTTGGAAACAAGACCGGTATATGTCTATTATTCATACTCTTTTCCTCTATTTTTTTCTTACGTCAATCTTTTCTATACTTTTCAATCACACACTGATGCTCTTTGCTTGTTTTATCATAGTTGATTCCGACAAGAAGAATATCACCTGTGTAGTTTAAAATTGACTCCGGATATTTTTTCTTTTTGATTTGCTGTAAGGCTGTTTTCACATCTTTATTCCACTTTAACTCCACGACCAATGCCGGATATGTATTTTTATACTCCGGTTTAGGAACAAAAATAAAATCTGCAAACCCCAGTCCTGTTGGTAATTCTCTCACAGGTTTAAAGTAAAACTGCATCGCTCCCAGATATGCAATAGTAATCGTGCTGCTCAAAGAGTTTTCATCGTTATACTGGATAATTGAAGTAAATTCCGAATGAATTTTAGCAATTTGTGCCGCAACCTGCTTTTCATTCATCGCTAATGTTGATATAAGCAGATTTCTTGATTCCTGCTGAAAGGTTATCAGTTCATCCCAATTACTGCTTCTTACAGCTATAGTCAATTCCTGCCTGATCTCCTCATTAGGAACAAATGCTGTTGCAGTATCTTCGTTGTACCCTAAGTAGCCCAGATGAATCAAATAAGTAATCACATCATCTCGATTTTGTATCTTTGCCGGATCATTTTTGAACGTGGCTGTATCAACTTTTACATCCGAACCCGAAAGCATTTCAATAATTGCATTCTTCAATCCATCATAATTCATACAGATAAGCGGCACAACAACCTCATAAGAACCGGTTTCGGACCAATAACTCCTGAATCTTCCCTTTGTCATAACGCTCACAACAGCTTTCGGATTATATACCTGATATTCATTAAGCAGATAACCATCGTACCACTTTTTAACTTTATCAAAATCTCGATTATATTTTTCACAGAGTTCTTTCACTTCATCTTCTGTAAAGCCAATATAAGGAGCCAGCTCATCTGCCTGAAGCATTGTAAATTCATCAAGATTATTAACGGCAGACTGGGCTTTTTCTTTTTTGATTGGGAGAATTCCTGTAAGATAAGCAAGCTGAATGTACTTTGTTGGCTCTACGCCTTTGAACATTCCTCGCAAAAAATTAAGGTACTCATCCTGAACCGTTTCTGTTATTGATTCGTCTCGGATAATAGCATCCCACTCATCAATGATAATAACAAATTTTTGACCGGTACGCTCCTTCACCCGCGAAAGTGCATCTGAGAGTTTCAAAACCTCTTTTGGCAAGACCTCTGAATAAAGATCTCGAAGTTCTTCCAGAACACTCTCAGTTATAAAGGATACCACTTTATCTGCATTATCACAGTTTGCCAAAAACCACTGAATATCGATATGAATCACATCATACTGATTGAGATGTTTTTTGAAGTCACTTTCCCTGCTTATTTTCAATCCAGAAAACATTTTTTCAGAATCGGCACCTTTACTATAATATGCCGCCAGCATATTAGCTGCATAAGACTTTCCAAATCGCCGCGGGCGACTATTGCAAATATAGGCATTTGTTGTATCAAGAATACTGTTTGTATACTCAATCAATCCCGTTTTATCCACATATATCCTGGAATTAAGAGCAACCTGAAATGCACTGCTGTCCGGATTTACAAACCTTCCCATAATCCTTGGTCTCCTTTCCTCTGGTATTTAATTTGACACTCCCCACAGCTAAAGCAGAGGGATTCTTGTTTTCAACCACTACTGCATTAGAGAATACCTTACGGTATCGAAATGTCTTACACAGTGTCCACAAGCTAGATTATACTGTTCCCGTATGCCCTACGGTGCAGTTTTGTATATCTATGCCGACTGCATTTGCAGTCCTTTATTCAAAATATTTATACTTGCATTGCCATCTCTGTCATGTACGGTATGACAGTCCGGGCACTCCCATACACGGACCGCCAGATTTTTTACCAGTGGATTTTTATACCCACAGCAGGAACATGTCTGACTGCTTCTGTAAGAAGTCATTTCTCTGGTTTGTAATCCTTTCATGGACCAGGGCAACCTTAACACGCTGTTTCCTGCGGTTATCAGATCCTTTCTGTTTTCTTGACAGCTTACTCTGTTCACGAATGAGTTTACGCATTGTTTTTTCAAGATATTTCGGATTTGCCACACTCTTTTCGTTACTGTCTGTATAGAACTCTTTAATGCTTACATCCATACCTATACAGCCTCCATTGTTTTGTAAACGGTAGAACCCAAGTACCTTGACAAATATCAGGCCGCTTTTAGCGGCCTATCATTTTACATCCGCTTTCTTAGATTTTCTGATATTTTCTGGCAGTGCCGGGGACTAGGGCAGAAGATCTGTGAGGAAATCTGTATTTTTGTCATCTGCATGCTTTGGGATTTCAGTGAGCAGATATTCAAAATAGTTAAAAGGTTTCAGACCATTTGCTTTTGCTGTTTCTGCAATACTGTAGATGATTGCAGATCTGGCAGCTCCATTGACCGTATCTATCATTTCCCAGTTCTTCTTTCCGATACAGAAACCACGGATTGCACGTTCGCTGGCATTATTGTCTATCGGAACATCCCCATCTTCCAGAAAGACCCTCAGATAACGTTCCTGATTTAAAGCGTAGGTAAAGGCTTCCCTTGTTTTTCCGCTTTTGGGAACTTTTGTTTCGTTTTGTTTCAGGTACGCAAAGAAGGCATCCACCAGTGGTTTTACCAACAGCTGACGCTGGGCTTTTGGTATGACTTCCAGTGCATCATGGAATCTTTTAAAAAGTTCCAGGGATGTGATGCATTACGTGTCTTCTGGTATTCATAGAGGATGATCTGACGCTCCGGATACATAAAACCAGAACGTTAGACCCACATATAACTCTGGCTCTCGGCAGGACGCCCATCTATATTGACACGGACCGGCGTCTCGTCAGCCTGTATCACATGATAACCATACAGAAGTTTATGAAGATGGTCATACATGGAACCCAGATACTCCTCCCCCCCCCCAGACAAAAAGCTTGACCACAACAGATTTTTACTATGCCTTCACCTTTACTATTCCATTTGTCTTCCCATAAATCCTGCTGCACATTTTGCAAGTGCATTTTCGGTTTCACCCATTTTGACGCTCCGATCTTTTCCAGAGAGGATCACGGAACCAATTGCATCGCCTCCGCACAAGATCGGTGTGATCACCTGCTGCACTTCCGATTTATTTTCCCCATTGGTGAGTTCTATATGCCGCTCCGGCGTTTGCCCGGCAAGAATAGATTCTCTTTCGTTAATCATGTTTTCAAGCACATCGCTGATTGTTTTGCCGACATATCTTGTACCTTTCATTTATCTGTTTTCTCCTGTATTCTTCATGCTTTTCCATATTTTGTGTCTTTCTAGTGCCTGGCACCTTTTATTTTTTTGTGTTTACATAGGTATAACTCTAAAATTAGCTCTGCTGTTTTATTAATTCTATCAGTTCTTCAGTCTCAACAACTGATCCTATATGTCTATGTATCATTCTATGGCAATTTGAACATACACATATCATATCCATTTCTGGATTTGGAACAATCTCGGAATCCAATGAAAATAAAGGTTTTTTATGATGAACCTCGATAAAATCTCTGCCTAATCTTCCGTACTTTGTTTCAAAATTAAATCCACAAATTTCACAGGTAAGACCATGTATTTTTATAGCCTGTTCTCTATATATCGGGTTTCTTTCATATTTTGTTACATAATACTTCAATTTTTTGCCTTCAGTCCAACTGACAGAAAAAGATTCATTATCATTCAACTTAAGATTTTTTTCTATTCTATGTTGAGCAAATAACTCCTGAATTTCAGATAAATATTTGAGTGGAATGATTTGTGCTGCTGAATTAAATCTTTTAAAATCGCCCCATATATCTTTAATATCTTTTTCTGTTATTTTTTCATCAAACACCTCTATTTCCTCTGTATAATATTCTATTCCACTATTAATTCTGCAAATAACTCCTGCTTTAGCTATTATTTCACCCTTATATTGAAATAAAAACAAAGAGTTTCTATATAAATTTAAATATCCTCTGTCATTTCCAAGCTCATTAAAACTCGTAAAATTTTCAAATCCATTCGCAATACACATTTTTGCATATTCTTCAGTAGGATAGTCATCTGAGCTTATCGGATATATTCTAATTTCTTGAACATGCCCACTCGTCAAATCATCATTCTTACTTCTAACTTTTTCCAATGTTCACCCCTATAAAATATACTGGAAAATCATATCCATCTCTATTTAGAATCATATTTGCACATCTTATTGCTGCACTCGTATATGCCATTTCTTCTACAGACTTTTTTACCTCAAGCAAATACGGAAATTTCTTCAAATATTCATATATACCGTTCCAAAATCCTTTGAAATCTGATACTCCAACATAAGCAACAATAAATGTCGCTGTTCCTAACGCATTATAATTGACTACGGCTTTATCAATATGATCTTTTATGTAACTCTGGTTCACACAGTCAAGTTTTAATCCTTCTATAATTGCAACTTCTTTATCGTTCCTTTTCAGGAGTATGTCCACCTCACCTGCATCTTTTTCATTCTTAGAAACCCCATGTCTCGTCTGATCCAAAACCTGACTATATCCCTTAGCTTTTAGCATATCACGAAAATAATCATTAATTTCATTTTCTGATCGGCCATAGTGATATGTTCTATTGTTACACGCATATTCACAGATATCTAATATATCTGCTAACACTCCACTTGCAGATAGTAGCGTAGCATTTAGACGTTCTTGATTATTCTGCGGTATTGCAGCTCCAGTACACATCGCACGTGCAACACTATCTATTTCTGTTGCATAATTTCCATAAGAATCTACATATTTATTATTCTCCAAGCGTAAATCTTCAATATACACATTTCTCAGATCAAGAAGTTCCAATAGAATTGATCCAACTATCTCATCTGGTTCAATATTCAAAAAATATCTAAATTTCTTAGCCTTCGATGATTCTTGAATATATCCCTCTTCTGCATACACATCAATATTTGCATGAAGAAGCATAAAATTTCTAAAAGTAGTATCACTAAATTTCAGCAAATAACCTTCTTCCATAGAAAATAATTTTTCTAACATTGCTTTATGGCGTTCTGTCAATGAAGACATCCTTTTCCCTCTCTCGTATTATATAGTAGTAGTTTTTAAAGACCCTCTCCAAGGTCTTCACAACTATTAAGTCATTGTCTGTTTTTTATCAAGTAAGGATATCGATTGTATGGGCACGAATTCCACCCACTACCTTTTGATTAGCATTTTCCGGTTTTGTTGAATGTTGTAGTCACGCTTTTTTGTAACATTTATGACCGAAGCCCTTTTACAAGGATCCGAAACTAAATTATCAATGCATAACCTTACGCATAATTACTACGTCTTCCCAATGTCATTTAGTTTTATCGATATGAAATAGCTGATTTTCTAATACTAATTGAATTATCAAAACTATATCCACCATCGCTATTGTCATAATATCCACAAAATTTCAAAAAATAAAAAGCATCTTCAATTTCAATCTCCGATCTCGGTCCTATAAAAATTTTTCTAATAATCTTCTGCTTTATTTTTTCAAAATCCATTTCTATATATGGAATTAACTTATCATTTGATGTCCTATATTTAAGTTTCGAAAATGCAATTTTTTCAGAACCAGGCGTATTATAATGTCCATACTATTGCTCTCCATTCTTTTTCTTCTTCAAAACCTGAATTTTTAACAAATGGAAACTTTAATCTATAATTTGTACTTAGTTCTAATGCAACGTGTTCAACACCTTTATATTCAAATTTAGCAATATTATCTTTAACTATATTTCTCACATATTCTTCAGTATTATTATAAATAACCTTTCCAAATTTGATATCATGTTCATGAATCGAATTCAATGTTTCAAGTATTTTTTTATCAAATCCTATAGCAAGTCCCTTTCCATTTTGTGCATACCCTCTCCATTGACTTAACTGATCTTCACTTTCAGAAAAACACACACCAAGTATTCTACTGTTATAATTAATCTGCGTTCCCTTTTCATACCCAATTTTCCATTCTTTTTAAGCCTGTTTGTCATTATTCAAATACTCTTTTATCTTTTCGTTTACCATTTCTCTACAAGCTACACATTCTCGATAATCATTTGATTTTTTAATATCGGACAACCATAACTTCGCATTCTTTATAACATTAAAAAAAGTGTCTACACTGCAATAATGATATAATATCTCTTCTTTACTGTGTTCTGTTGATGAATAATACATGTTTCTCTCTTCTTTCCACCCCAATATACTATTTATATTCATAGCATATATCCTGCCACCAAGAGCCACGGTTTCCCGTGGCTCTATCATATCACAAATCTGTAAATAAATCTTCTTGATACATACTTTTTCTCAGCATTTTTCAAAATCTTTCACCGCTGCTGCGTCTTCTTTGCAGGCCATACCGCACCTGATGTCACTCTTATATCACTCTACTGTCACGCTCTTCGCCAGATTTCTTGGTTTATCCACATCCAGTCCTTTTGCCACGCTGACATAATATCCAATCAGCTGCAGCGGAACCACGGCCAGACTTCCGACAAAATGCTCATCTACTTTTGGTACATAAACGGTAAAGTTCACCTGATCTTCGATTTCGTATTTTCCATAGGTTGTCAGACCCATCAGATAAGCTCCGCGGCTCTTACATTCGAGCATATTGCTGATGGTTTTCTCATAGAGTTCGCTCTGTGTGAGGACTCCGATCACCAGGGTGCCCTGTTCGATCAGGCTGATGGTTCCATGTTTCAGTTCTCCTGCCGCGTAGGCTTCGGAATGGATATAAGAAATTTCTTTGAGTTTTAAGCTTCCTTCCAGGCATACTGCATAATCAATGCCGCGGCCCACGAAGAATACATCATGTGCGTTTGCATATTTGGAGGCAAACCACTGGATCCGTTCTTTATCTTCCAGGACTTTCTGCATTTTATCTGGGATGGTAAGCATCTCAGAAATGTAATAGCTGTACTGTTCTTCTGAAATCTTTCCTCTGACTTTTGCGAACTGCACTGCCAGGCAGTACATTGCGGCTAACTGTGCACTGTAGGCTTTTGTTGTCGCAACTGAAATTTCCGGGCCTGCAAGTGTATAGAATACCTTATCGGCTTCGCGTGCAATGCTGCTTCCAACTACATTGACGATCGCCATTGTGGTAATATTCTTTTCTTTTGCCATTCTAAGAGCCGCCAGTGTATCGGCTGTTTCACCGGACTGGCTGACTACGATCACCAGTGCTTTCTGGTTTAATGGCATTTTTCGATAACGGAATTCGGATGCCAGCTCTACCCTCACCGGAATATCCGCCAGATCTTCAAATACATACTGTGCTGCCATACCCACATGCCATGCCGATCCGCAAGCAACAATATAGATCTGATCAAAATTCTGAATCTCTTCGTCCGTGATCTCTACTGTTGAAAGGTCAATTTTATCCTCTTTGATGACCGAATTGAGCGTATCCTGGATTGCTTTTGGCTGCTCATGGATCTCCTTCATCATAAAATGCTCAAAACCGGCTTTCTCCGCTGCTTCGGCATCCCACTTGATCTCGGTTGTTTCTTTTTCAATCTCATCGCCGTCAAGATTATAAAAATGTGCCTCACCCGGAGTCAGTTTTGCGAACTCCAGATTTCCAATATAATAAACATTTCTGGTATATTTGAGAATTGCCGGAACATCAGAAGCAACATAAGTTTCGCCGTCTGCAATACCAATGATCATCGGACTGTCTTTTCGTGCCACCCAGATCTCCCCCGGATAATCCTTAAACATCAGTTCCAGAGCATACGAACCGCGTACACGCACCATCGTTTTCGCGATCGCATCGATCGGACCCAGATTATATTTCTTATAATAGTAGTCCACCAACTTGATCACAACTTCTGTATCTGTCTGACTGTAAAAAGTATAGCCATGTTTTAATAACTTTTCCTTCAGCTCCGTATAATTCTCAATAATGCCATTATGCACACCAACAACCTCGGATTCCACCATACCTGAGCCAGAACCGCTGCAGTTTCCCGACACATGCGGATGTGCATTTGTCTGACTCGGTTCCCCATGCGTTGCCCAGCGAGTATGACCGATCCCGCAAGTACCTTTTAAGGTATGACCATCGTCCGTTTTCTCCGCCAGATTGCTCAAGCGTCCCTTTGCCTTCACAACCTGTGCCAGATTCTCTCCATCTCGAACAGCCAATCCCGCCGAATCATATCCCCGGTACTCCAGTTTTGACAAACCATCCAATAAAATCGGTGCTGCCTGATGTTCTCCTGTAAAACCAACAATTCCACACATAATGTATTCCTCCACTTTTTCTGAATAAAATGATTTGAAATTTGCTCCTATCAAAAATCAAACACTTCAGACAATCCTTATGTTTCTCTTTTCCATAATAACCCAAAACAATTTCTCAAAAATCTCCCTCTACCTGTAGAGATCCTCCATCGTTACCAGCCGGACTTCACCGTGCTCCTGTTCCTGAAGAAGTCCATCCGTAAAACCTCCTTTTGAAAAGATATAATAATAGGCGTTTGCGAAACGCCACAAGCCGCATAAATACGGCATTTTTTCTTGTTAAAAATAAAATATCTCCTCAAGGTTTATGGTAAAATAGAGTTGTCGAGAAACTATCAACCAATCCACCTAAAGGAGATCTACCTACATGATAACATATAAGCAACTCACTTTGGCAGGAATTTTTGAAGATTGCCAAAATAAATTCGACAACGACAAATATCAGTTTCTTTCACTTCTTGATAAAGCCATTAACCTTGATGATGTTGTTCCGGATGGTTCCAAATTTACACGTTTCAAACAGGATTTTTTATCGGACTTACAATCCATGTTCGATCATCTTGTTGACCTGACCGAGCCGATCTGCCAAAAACTGTATCCTGTCCTTGCTTCCATGACAATCTTTGATACCTCTGGCATTGAAGCATGGGTGACTTCCTCATTATTATTCAGGATTAGCACAGTAACCAGAAGAACTGAAGTGAAATGGTCCTAAGTGCATAAAACTGAAAAGTTATAGAGATACCACTCCTTAGAGAGATTATCTCATAAATTTTAGGTATTGAAAAACCGGTAGCTTATTCATCGCTTACTATTAACACACTCTTTATAGCAAACAAGGTGCGTAAGCTTTGAAATTTTATTCTCTCAACTTACACACTTTATTTTACACTCCTGAAAAACGTACCGTTTTGAGCAGAAAACGCATAGTGCTAAATCAGAATCTCAATTTCCCTCTCAACTATTATGCTTTTCTCGCTGCAACGGAAGTGCAATTGGTATACCGCAAAATTGCTCTGTCGAATCAGAAATAAGTTTTTCCAACTTATCTAATGCAATAGGCACACATTCCATATCTATACTATTAAAAAACTTAGAATCATTAGAGCATGGCACATCTGACTTAAAATAATATATTGCAACAACATTTAATAAAAATTCTTCTTTATTTCGACTCTTAAACATTACTTCTATTTTACATTTTACTGGAGCATCTGAATCTTTTTCTGGAATTCCAATTCCAACTGATACATTACAATTTCCTTCCAAACGCCCTCTGTCTTTTTCTGGAAAATCAAATTCAAAATGAGTCACCTGCATTTTAAGAAATGTAAACATTACTATACTCCTTTACACTATCTTGAAAATAATACTCTATATTAGAATCATAACTGTCATCTTTGTACTTTACATTTTTCAAAGTATAACAAAAAAGGCTACTCTCCAACGCACACAAATATTCTTCCTTATTATCCTTTTGAAATTTATATGTTGCTCCTATATTTTGCCAAATCGGATTTTTTCTCAAACTAATATTGATACGACTAAATGAATGTGTAAAATATTTTTCTTGCTTTATTTCATAGTTGCTAAGCGGAATTCTATTTTTAAATATTTCTATTTCTTCTGAAAACTCACCTTCATCAGCATCCATGTATTCTCCCTTCGCCGGAAAAGCTTTCGAATCAAATGTCTTATAATCCTTAATTTTTTCAACGTTTTTTTCTGAACTATGCGATAATTTACATATATTCCATAAATCATCACATTCAAACATCTCTCTTATCGTAATCTTATTTTCTAATAAATCAATTACTTGAACAGGCTTTACTTTTGCTAAAAGCCAACAGGTTTTTGATATGTCTGCATCATAACAAACTGAAATATACATATTATCAAAATCATCAACACATGTAAATAAGACTGGATAAATATAGTCTAGCAAAACCTGATCTTCATATAATTCTTTATTATCTACTTTGAATACCACATTCTTCATCATAATCCACCTCTTCAAAATATTTCCAAGGCATTGCATTTTCATACAACCACCAATCCACATGTGAATCTTTTTTCTTTTTCTTCTTCCACTCTTTTGTAAAACAAGAAACACCACAATTTCCATTTGTTATCCCTTTTGCAAGTAAATATGGTGGTTGATACTTTTTTTGATTGGTATCACAAAACCTCTTTACATCTTTTACTTTTGCATAAGTAGACATACTAAATTGCTGCGGGTCATCTGGTGTCAAGCTTGGGTGATCCAATACTTTATTTCCATTTTCTTCGTATGAATTCAAAAAAGAAGCTTTTTCAATTTTTCTCGTTCTACATGCTCTATATACAACAATCTCCTGCTCTTTCGCACATTCAGGCAGTTCAATACTTTCCATATATGCAGGGAATTTTTTTCTCATTTGTTCCGTAGTCACTTTCAATCCCACTTTTTATATTTTTTATGTAATAATTGTATCATATCGTCTTTTCAATGTCGATACAATTACCATTGTATAAATGTTAATTTCCTATAAAATCAAAGGCTTCCAGTATAAGCCCACACAACTGATTCAATGTAGTGTAGCTGTAACTGCATAATCCATACGGTATCTACGGTCACTTTGCCGGATCAGTTCTATCTTTTTAAGTTCCGCTACAATCACTGCACCTTATCCAGCCTTATCCTGTGATACTTTTCCATAATCCATTTTGGAATCAATGCAGCTACCAGTGGTTTCAACACCCATATTCTCTTGTAGAATGGAACATTTAGTACTCTATATCCATACCAAAAAGCCGCCATCGTATGAATTGCTACTTTAACACTTCTTTTATATAAATCATCTCTGCTTTCATGATAACGATATAAAACTTCCTGTATATTATAGCCTTTATACCCTGCTTCAAAAAATCGAATCCATAAATCAAGGTCTTCTGCTCTCATATTTTTATGACCAACTCTATATCCGCCCAACGCATCATATACTGTTTTCCGCATCATTATTGTTGGATGAGCAAATGGTGTATCCCTGATTAAGATATCCCTGGTTGGATATTCCTTTACTTTTCTTATACCATATTCTCCCTGTTCATCAAAAATAATTCTATTACACCCAACGAGATCGACCTGTTCATGCCTTTCAAGAAAATCCACTTCTACCTCCAACCTCTGAGGCAGACTTTCATCATCGGCATCCATTCTTGCTATATACTTTCCTTTTGCATATTTCAAACACCTGTTTAAAGATGCAGCAAGTTTTTTATTACTTTTGTTCGAAATCACCTTAATCCTGGAATCTGTCTTTTGATACTCATTCAAAATATTTAATGTCCCATCACTTGATCCATCATTACATATAATGAATTCCCAGTTTTCGTAAGTCTGATTTAAAATTGAATCTATACATCTTTTAATTGTTTTTTCAGCATTATATACCCCCATTATAATGCTGACTAATGGTTTTTCCAATTTTTCTTCTCCATATCATTGTAAACAATATTTTACTTTCTATTTCTTTCTTAATGAACTTTTTACCATCTTTTACCGCTTACTGCTAATATTGTTTCAACAAACACTTCTACAATAATCTTTTTTTATAATTGTACTTAATTATTCCATTTTCGAACTTCGATTACCTCACCACTATCTACTTTTGTATATTTAGGTACATTATTTTCTGCCATAACTATAGCCCCTGAATTAATATGACATGCATCATCCAAGGTACATCCATGCTCTACAATTGCTCCTATATTAATGATACATGCCTTCCCAATCATACATCCCACATTAATTATTGCCTTAGGGAAAATTACTGTACCAGATTTAATAACTACACTTTTTGCAATATATGCTGTAGGATGAATAATTGTTGCAAGTTTACCACCTGCCTGAACAATTTTTTCTTCCCATTCTAATCTTCTCTTGTTATCTCCAAATGCTGGATAGAATTCTGTATCTTGATTTATATACTTCCAATACTCATTACACATACCTGCTATTTTATAAACAACCGTTCCATATCTCTGTTCTTTATTAAGCACTTCTCTATATCGGTCATCTAAAAATATTATATTTTCACTTCCATCTGCAGTAAGATATTTTCGTAATGCACCAGCAACTTCCCGGACTGCTTGCCCATGACCACCTGCACCAATAATAATTAATCTCATATTTTATCACCTTCATAATGTAAACGTAAACAGCAAATGCTTTGATATTTTCAGGTGGCTGCTTTGCAGCCACCTGTATTTAAGCTTTTTCTATCTCTACCGGAAGTTTTTCTATAAACTATTTTTTGTTTACGTTTTTCCGTTCAGATCTGCCCATTCACTCAAACAAGTTTTATATTTGCTTTTTTAAATACTTTTCAATTTTTTTCCATACTAGTTGATCCAAAGTTGCACATATTACAAAAATTGATATCACTATAAAAATTGTATATAAAATCATATGATTCTCTAAATTCACCCATTTCCACATGACACTTCTAATAAGTGGATGTTCGTGAATCATATAAACACCTGCTGTACTTTCTGATAAAAATAATATCGCTTTTTTACCCAAAACATTATGTCCGCTTTTCAAATTCATCTTTATCCCAGCACATACAATACAACAAGCCTCTGCATAAATAGGAAATGCATCAAACGTGCAAAACCTATTTTCTCCCATTCCTGAAAAGCCAAGCAATGCAGATAACCAAGAAAGACCTATTCTCGAAAGAAACGCTATCATAAAAAATCCAAATGCCATCAGCATATAGAATTTTGCTGAAAATTTAGGTGGATATTTTTGCAAATAAGCACCTGTCAAATAAAGCATTATAAACCAAAGTATACCATTTCCAGAATCACTATTAAATAAAGCAATTCCTGGAATGCTTGCTGGAATCACCATCAAAACTATTCCTAATAAAATTAACTGTTTGTATTCCTTCTTCTGTAATGAATTTATCAATTTGTTAAGGAATGGTACACATAAAATCAAATAAAAATAAACTCGCATAAACCAATACTGATTGAAAGCTATTGGGAAACACGCTTTTAATAAACCAACATATGAAAATTTGCTTATTCCCAATGCAACCATAAACAAACTTAATGACACAGAATAAAAAAGAATTTGTAGCCATACTACAATTATTTTTTTTACATTTATCTTTGACTTCACTAAAAAATATCCACTAATTAAAACAAAAACATCTGTCCCTGGAGTAGCAAATGTTTCAAGTGCAGTTGTCCATACCCCCCCATTATTTTGATACTTTCAGCTGCATGTCCATAGAGGACTGCGTGACCGAGAATAATCATAAACATTGCAAGAATACGCACAACTTCAATCTGGATATTCCTTTCTTTTTTCATAACTCTCCCCTCTTTCTTCCATGTTTATCTAAAAGTAAGTACCCTTAAAAATGTATTGCTAATCTTTCCAAATATTTTATCATAAAAATACACTGATACTAACAAGACAATACTTGTAATTATTAACGTTCCAAAGTAATATATTAAAAAATTATTGTATTTTCCCATTTCAATCAGCTCGATAAAACACCAGGTACTAAAGGAACAAATAATTGGCCAATGCAATAAATATATTGTCATAGATTGATTAGAAAAAGTATCTATACGCCAGTTTTCAAACTTCTCTAATACCCGATTTTCTGAACAAATACATCCTAAGATACACATTGCATAAAACGCTTCCCAATATTGATTGATATGCAACCATTGTATTTTTAAAATTTCTGCCACAATGTTTTGTATTCCCGACATTAGCCCAAGCATTACTACAAAGTAAATCATCGTGATTTTTTCCCTTTGATATATAAATTTGAGTTTTTTAGGTACTTCTGCCAGTAAACTTCCTGCATATGTTACACCAATAAAAAATGTATATGGAAATAGTAACAATCCTATTGCTACAACAATTTTTATTTTTTGATTATTAAACTTATAGCACACATAGTTTGAAATATAAATTAACCAAGAGCCTAACAACATATGTTTGATTATCCAAAAATTATTATTTAACTCGTTTCCTAGCATAAGACTATTCTTCACAACACTAATAAAATCAATCGCATTTGTATACTGATTCAATAACCATTGATTATTTACAATCATACCGCATTTTTGTGCAGAAAATCCAACAAAATTGTATAAAAGATAGACAAAAAAATTAGCAAAGAAAAATGGAATTACAAATCTAAAATATCTGTTTATGCATATTTTTATCAAGTCTGCACCATTTCTTATATCTTTTTTATTAAGTAAATAGCCACTCAAAATTGCAAATACACAGACCCAAAATTCTCCATTGATAATCATTCCCAGGGGAAATTTATTTACGCATTGCAGCCATCTTGGTATTCCTGCTCCTGCCACTGCAAAGCTCTCTGTATAATGGCAGAGGAATACCCCCCCTGCTGCCATAAATTTAATATTATCAATCCATTTTTCTCTCATACACCTTTTCTCCATATTTTAATACGCATTATGAAGCCATTTAAATACTTTCTTTTTTTCTAATACACATACTGTATTAGCCACCATCAAACTCATAGCCAATACAAGAATAAATTTTAAAACACAATCTGTAAAATCCGAACCTGATATCCAATAATGCTCAATAACTCCTGCTAATGAAGCATGAACACAATATATAATTGTACTATATTTCCTTAATACTTTTACATCTATTCTTTTACAATTCCATTCACAGCTTATCAAATTATCAAATGCAAAACAGCAAACTGGTATAAGCATAAAATAACAATCATTATCTACAGCCAAATGAGTTTTTGTAACAATGAAATATTCAGCTAATAATAATAAGCATGAAGTTATTAAACCAATCTGACTTTTTTTTCTATCACATATTGTTCCTTTACAGGCAAATAGATAACCTAAAAAAATCCAAAATAAACCAACTAAAAATCCATTATATATTGTTCCTGGATATATTCTGTTAATCATAACAATAATTGAATTATCTGGCATTAAATTTCGATAATTACTGTTGAGACAACAAACCACATATATAGCAAATGTAATCCCTACAATTATTCCATAATTTATTTTCAGCTTATCCCAGATAAAAACAAAACACATTCCTATCACTAATGCAGATATATACCATGATGCTGCAAATGTTGATCCAAAAAACAGTTTGACGATAAGTTTAAATGCATTGAATAATAAATTACCGGTTAAATACCCCCCCATTGGAAGAAAAATAGGCATTAAAACAATAAACCAAAAGCAGTAAAGTTTTATATTTCTTATGCAAAATTTTTTCAGGTATTTTAAATTTCCTCGTTTTTCAGTATTAGAAAAAAACAAGTAACTACTAATCATAAAAAACAGTGGTACAGCAATTCTAAACAATGGATAGATTCCATATCTCCCCAATGTATGTATTCCTACAACCATAATTGCCATTATAAATTTCGCCACATCCAAAATATCTATCTCTTTTCTCTGTTCCATAAGTCTTTATCCTATTTTTTTAATTTTCCAATAATTCTCCACAAAATATTTAAAATATTCCCAATCCTTATCCTATCAGGATTTTTTAAATCAATAACTTCATAACAATCATCAGAATTATATGTATGTATTCCACAGAAACGTTTTTTTGAATCCACAATAATATCTTCCACACTTATTGTACGGAACATTTCTTCCTCATACTCATCTTCACTCAATTTCAAAATATGATTAAAATGCAATTTAGTCCCATATCCATCCTGACAATCTTGTGCAACACGAATCAATTGATTTTTTTCAAAAAATATTTTACCAGCCAGTCTAGCATTAGCTAAGCTTTTTGTTACTGGACTTTTTTTATGAGATACCCATTCTTTTCCTTTTCGGATGAATATTGAGAATTTTTCAGATGAATATCCTGATTGAAGGTCTTGTGTTAATAAATAATTTTCTCCTTCATGGCTCAATAATACAGAATCTACGAAACGTTTCCCTTGCACCCAACTTTCAATCTTTTCCCACTTATCCGGAAAATGAGTTGCTTTCAATACAAACAGTTCTTTTCCTTCAGAGTATTCCGGCATCATATAATATTCATTTTTGTATTCAAAAATATATGGAAAAGACAAATGATGATCTGCTTCATATGCTATTTTCATTTTTCCTATTTTATTGCCACTTATTTCTCTATATCCAATGAGTCCCTTACTTTTTAGCCGATCAAACATTTCAAAAAATAAATAATCTTTTCCTCTAGCAGATATAATAAACGGATCTGCTGCCCAATAGCGTATAGTATTCGGTAAAACAGTAAATTTTTTAGTTTCTCCGCTCTTTTCCCATAAAGATTTATCTCCTCTTTTTCTTATTGCAATATTCCATTCTTCTTTTATTAGCAAATCCTTGATATGTGATTTCAATTTTCTACCTTTTATAATTACTCTATCCGGAACTTTTACATATTGTCTAATAAATGGTCTTTGATCTCCTGGACAATATATTCCATATGCAGACGCAGCATGAAATTCTTTTAACCATTCTTTTTTATTTATCGTTCCTTCTTTTACATGCCGATAATCATCACGTTCATTGATATAATAAATTTCCTGAAGATTGTTACATTTCTCAACTTTCTTATTTTTCATTCCATACACCCAATTAACAGGAAGATTATATCCCGCTGCTGTTGGAGTATATCCATACTGTCCATTTCTATAGTTAATCTCTATAAACCAATATTTCCCATATGCTTTTATCATTTCTATATCAAAAATACCCACATACCCAGTAACTGAAACAAATTGTTTAATCTTCTCTTCATTGATTTCAGTCATATCTGAAGAAAACCTCGCATAGGATGTACTTCCCTTCCCAGTCGGATAAGAACGGATTTTATGAATAATGCCTGGGATCACAACTTGTCCATTTTTTAAAGCCATTCCCATAAGACCTATTTCTTCCTGATTTGGATCATCTAGTAATTGCTGAAGCAATACTTCCTTATATCCTTGCTTTTTTAATACATGAATTGCATTTGTATACTCATTGTCATTATGACAAATTAATATATCACCTTTGCTTCCCGCATATCCAGCATATGGCTTCAAAATGATTGGATATTGATTCTTTCTTTCACTCTCAGCTAAAGAAAGTTTTATAAAATCTGGCACGTTTAACTCCGTTTTTTTTGCGATTTCATTCATAACTGACTTATCTGCCAGCGTTCGCAGCTTTCCCTTTGCATGAGGCACAATAAAATATTGTTGTAAAGCTTCATAATTATCATCAAGCCAAAATGCAGTATCATCATCTGTTGGAAAAATACCAGCTTTCTCTTTATTTTCCTCTCCATATTGCTTCAGAACGGCCAGCCATTTCTTTCTATCATCTGGAAGTCTTATATATTCTTTTGTGTACTTACTTTCAATTTTACTGTATGTAGACATGAATGTTACATCAACATAACCTTTTCCCAGGCTTCTGATGAGCCCTACCGCATTAACACTTTTTGATCCTATTACAATTGCTTTACACATATTCATTTTCATCTGCCTTTATTACTTAAATAACGTTTTTAACTTATTTTAATCCATTTCTTTATTGTAGACACTACCGGTATAATTGCTGGAATAATATCACCTTTAAAAATTAATGCATGTGCCATAGCGTTTTTAAATTCTTTTTTCCATTGTTTTAACGTAATTTTCCCATTGATTACATGATTAAAATCAGTGGACTCAGTCATAGTATATCCACTTGCTTTATTTATAATTTCATATTTTGAAATATCTATGTTGTTATGCAATAAATACCACAAAACAATAGAATACACACCTGTACCCAATGAAGTATAATTTCTTCCTCCTGATCTCCAATTATACTCACTCACATATAAATTTCCTGTGTCATTATCCTTGAATATCTCAGTATCTAACGGTCCATCATATCCAAACTGCATGATTGCATGATAAAATTTATTAACAAATTCTTGTATATGTTGATCTAAAATCAAAGTTCCATAAGATCCCACTCCATAAGATTCTGGCCATTGTCTGATATTTTTTAACACCGTATAAGAAACCAAATCAAATTTTTTTGATACCGCACCATAAGCAAGAATTTCTGTTCTGTTTTCCAAGTACTTTTGACACAGTATTCTCCTATAATTTTTTTTCTTCAATACATCAATTGCCGTTGTCATATCTGACATATTCCTGCAAATAACTATATCATCTTTACTTCCCTCGCCACAGGCTGCTGGTTTTAAAATAATTGGAAAATCAATTTTCTTATTTTCATCAAACTCATTTAGAATTATTATTTCACTTGATAACGAATCAAACCCTAAACTTCTCGTTAATTCAGCTTGTTCTAATTTATTTGAATAATATATGATTTCTCCCTCTTTATTATTTATATTTTGGAAAATAAAGCGGGAAGATAACTTTCCATAATTCTCATCAATCATTTGAACTATGTAATCAACTGGAGTCGTAACACATGGCTTTTCTTTTTCATCTGAGAAATGTTTAATAAGGAAATCAATTGCTTCCTTTCCAGAATCCACCCTATAACATTTTTTCCAATATCTTGATAAATGTAACCAATCATGTTTCCATTGTTTCTTCTTGCAAATAATAATTCCATATGGTGTTATGCCATTCACGCCAAAGCTTCTAACCAGACCCAATTCATTAAAGTTGTTTGAGCTACCAATAATAATCATTTTTCTCATTTTGTTTTCCTCATTTTTATATTTTTGATTAATACCTCAAACTATGACGGGCATAAACATAAGCTTTAAATATCTGTACAATATGATTTTAATTACTAGCTTTCAATCGTGTATATATCTTCTTATTCACAAATGTCGGTGAACTATCCCTTTTAAAAAGAATTTTAAATATAATAATCGATTTTATTAATATGTAGATACGCTTACCTTCAGGAAATTTATAATTTCCTATTGCTTTTATCATTCGTATAAAATAATATGTTTGAGGGACATTTGCATATATCATTAAATTTTTAAATCCACTCTTTTTATATAAATGAACCGCCGGGAGATAAATATTCGCCACATTTAATTGAAGTAGTTCGCTCCCATTTTGTAACGCAATATCTTCTACCTCTTTCATTAAAAAGCTACCTATACCTTGCTTTTGATAACTCGTCATAGTCCACACATGTCCTACCTCCGTAGTCTTGACGTTGTTATATTCCATGCAATATGAAAGAGATGCCCCCCCCCAATAATTTATTAGCATCATTGTAGATACCCAAAATCATATTATTATTATCTATTACAATGTCTTTACTTTTAACTTCTTTATACGGAATATTTGTTGAACTTCTATTTTTAAAAGATTTATTAAGTTCTGATATCCATAAATTCAATTCTTCGTTTTCAACAATTTTTTTCAGATGCATTTTATATACTCTTTTCCATTCAAATTATTCTTAGTCTTCTAATTTCTTCTGTTTGTTTAAAAAAGTGCTTTATTCAAAAAATGCTCTGATTTTTCAATTTGCTGTTTTAGTTTTTCATAGTTTGGAAATACATTCGATAATTCTTTTATTTTTTCTTTATAATTATCATTTTCCGTTACAAATTGTTTTTCCAATCCAACTAACTCTAGAATATTATTTACTCTCGCTCTATTCGATTCCATTCCTATTGTAAGAAACGGAACATTAAATATTATCGAAAATGCTGTCAAATGAAAGGATGTTCCTATAGCAAACTTTGCACCTTTTAAAACTGCTAAAAATTCCATCGGTCCAACAGATATATACCGTGATTCGGTTCCATTAATATATATCATATTGTCACTTAAATTATATATCGGGCATTTATAATATTTTGCTGCCTCTTTAATAACACGTTTTCCAAATTTTGATCGTCTAACAAAATAACAAACACCATACTTACCTTTAATAGGTGATTCACCTGAAAAAGTGTTCCATTCATCTACATCTGTCAGAAAAACAGGATCAACAACACTTATCACTTCTTTTTTAGAAAGTCCATGAATCTCATCAACACTATCTTTTTCTCGTACAGATATGTAATCTATTTTCTGCAACAATTCCGCTACTCTTTTCTTTTCATCATCTTTAAAATGGTAATCCCCCATACTCGCTGCATATGCAATTTTCTTTTTATCATCTGAAACAAATTTTAAAAAATATGGTGTTCTAAGTCCACCCAAACATTCTAAATTCCATATTTGATCACTGCCACATATACAACAATCGTATTCTTCTGTCATTTGCTCTAATTCTTTTTCAGAAACATATAATGCGGTGTATTTTAACCATTTTTGTTTATATGCTTCAAAATTCTGTTTGGTATTTAATAAGTCCTTTCTCCGGTATATGGCATATAGTTTTAAAAGAATTTTTTTTATATAACTCTTTAAAGCAATTCTATTTTCACTGTCATCTGTAAATTCACGATATTTAATCCATACAACATCATGTCCCTGCTTTTTAAGGTAATGCCCCAACGAAAAACTTTGTAGCATCGAGCCATAATTTGTATTAAAATCACTAAATGTTATAATTGCTATTTTCATATCTCCCTCTCAAATTAATTATACTTACCTACTTTTTAATCTTTCTTGTTACTAAATTTGTAATACTATTTCTTAAATATTTAAATTCATCTTTTTGAAAAAACAATAAAATAAATATCACATTATAAACAATTGCAACCAATATTCCATCGATTATTACCTCCATAATTCCAGAAACAGGCAATAACATACTTATTTTTCTAAATATAATCCCTATAATCATCACATAAATAAAACGTTTCCAAAAAGTCACATAAAAACTAATTGGTTTTTTATTAAATGCATATTTAAAAACTAAATAAGAGTCAAACCACCAACTTACTGCAAGATTAGATACAATGGTTCCTAACAAAACTGCTACTATGCCATATTCTTCTGGAAAGATCCTAACAAATATTATTGAAGAAATAATATTTAATAAAACTGAAAAAACGGGTCTGTATCTTCCTTTATAAAACAATCCATACGCGGCTCTATGCGTTCCTATTGTTTCCTGCAGACCAACAATCAAAAAATTTACAACTAT
>ENA-UONZ01000835-UONZ01000835.1-human-gut-metagenome-genome-assembly--contig:-C93old-NODE-835-length-43001-cov-10.997299_pt1 | contig 43001 bp, 40 predicted proteins | sample MGYA00242468_ERZ724015 | MGnify/ENA metagenome assembly ERZ724015
TTCATGGTACTGTTATCAATTCAGATACTGTTCCGTGAATAATTTAGGATAATTGTAGTTTTTCCACTTCCCCAATCTCCTTCCAAGCTAATAACATAAGACTGATTTTCTGAGCCAGATGCAATAATTGACGTATAGACCTGATTGATAACTGCTGTGCGTCCCAATAAATCATATTCGACGTCTTTTTCTTTTACTATAATCGGACGATTAGTTCCTGATTTAATATTGTTATCATATATATCTTTTAGATCATAAACCATTCCATCTTTAACTTTTTCTGGGCGATGGCATTTATAACTGCGATAAATAACAAGAATCACCAAAAAAGCAATACCAATTAAACTGCCAATTAGTTTATATCCTTCTTCCCCTATAAAAAACTTTAAAAATAACAGATAAATAATATCTGTACCCAATGCAATTATAATCATACTATCAAATGCATTAATACATGGCATCTTATGCAAATCCCAAAAATATGTACGCTGTAACTGACAAGAAATCAACATGATAATGCCTATCTGCAAATATATTCTCAGTTTAGAAGGACATATTGCTATTAATTTACTTGGTATATTCAAAACATCCAATAAACATATAGTAAATGCAACAATAATTATTAATTCAACTACTTCATATAACCTTATATGCATCTTGCATTCTTCAAAATAATATTTCACGTTAATCCCTCAATAAAAGTATTTCTGCCCTCACCTGCATCAAAATCTTCCCCAAAAGATTTTGTCCTTTCCATTGATCCACACAAAATCGCTTCTCATCCCCCATAGAAAGACCAATCCCCCAGATTCGGTCTTTTACTGCACATTCTGCAATCATCTGTTCTCCTGTCTCCAGAAGTTTTTCAGCCAGTTCAGGATTTTGAAGAAATTTCTGGAGTACCCCTTTATGGACGATTGCTTCTCTCTTCTCCCTCCAGATTTTTTCATCAAAATGCTGCACCATTCTGCCCAAAACCTTTATCTCGGCCACATCACCCGTCTCCAAAATCTTTTCCGCTGTCCTCTGATCCTGAAACAGAATTGCCTTTTTAAACATCATATACTGTTCCATTGATGAAAACGTGATTTCATCAACCGTAAACGCGGAACGGTACCAATTACTCAAATACCCGTTTTGTTCTTCCGGATTATGAAAACATATCAATGGTTTTCCCTCCCAAAATCATCTGTCCTCTTTTGGCTCTTTCAAACCGCATTGATTTCCAACTTTGTAGACGGCTGTCTGAAGATCAAGATCATGCAGTCCTGGATAACCTTCAAACATAAAATGAACCGGAATTAACTCCACTACATCTTTACTGGTAAGCTGGTAAGTCCATTGAAACAGCGCATAGAACTGCCCGATCCAGTTAGGTGCAAATCCGCCGTTAGACTCTCCTCTTTTGATTTCATAGTGATCATTTGAAAGAAAATAATGAAACAGCGATTCCGCATCCATGGTACATACATAAGCCTGTCCTTTATCAATCATTGCCCGGGTATGACTTTTCATATATGTTTCAATAAAATTTTCGATGTCCATCTCCGGGTAATTATCCTGTGCATATTCAAACAGCTTTCCCTGATTTTCAACTACTTCTTCTAAATAACTTTTGCTGAACACGTCCATTTTCTACCTCTTATATCAATTTGCTGAATACCTTGTCTATCTTATTTTCATCGGAATTAATCAAAGCATACATGGCCTCTCTCGCCGTTCTGTCACGCTGAATATATTGAGGATTTGCTTTTGAAAATTCAACCTCCTTCAAAGCCGAATGCTCTTCTTTTAAGGCCTGAAACGCTTTTTCTGATTTTAAGCAATACTGAATCCCCAGATCACCCAGTTTTAATAAATCTGGAAGAATACTGATATCCACTTCATCTCTGACAAAACATTTTGCAATATAAAAATAAGATGCATTTGCACGCCATCCCTTAATTACATCATAGTCCTCTGTAGAGATCTGGTACTTTTCAATAAACCTCGGTGCCAGCACTTTGTATCTTCGTCCCGTATCAGCATCGCGATGCTTCATTAGTTCCGCCAACCATGACAAAATATCACGTTTTTCAAAATCCAGTATTTTTAAATCACTGGTGTCTAATATGAATTTATGCACCCAACCATTCTTTTCTACCGGATTGCAGACAGACCACTCGGATGCCAATGCCGGGCTTTCCGTCAGATAAAATCCTCTGCCGTAATCGTGCTTATCGTTTCCCAATCCGTATGTAGGAACAACCTCTTTGTTCGGACTTCCGTGATATAAAATAATTTCCTTTTTATTGTTCTCCACTTTATATACCCCATTCAAATTTTATAGGTTCTTCTTATATCGCTTTTCGTCATCAGTGTCCTAATCTCTTGAGGAGCTGTCATCTGTCTCGCTGCTACTCTTCATAAAGACATACCATCATTTTCTGATTCTTCCAGTATATTGACAAGTTTCTCCCTTGCCTTTGCCAGCAATGATAAAATTTCGGGGAATACTTGAAGCAGGCACAAAGCTCTCTCTCTGCTATAATGTCTCGTTTGCTTCTTTCTTCCTTGTATGTATCTTTGCGAATGAAGGTCACCTGTTTTACCTAAGCCACCTGTTTTATCTGCCCATACAGTCATATAGTACACGATTCTGGTGCATAAACAGCATCAAACATCTCAGAATTCACTTCGCAGATTCTGTAAGCCTCAGAACCTCGGCTCTTCGCTGCCAGATCGGCAATAGTTAATGCTCCCTTTAAGCATACCTGCTTTTCTGCCAGTCAGACAAATTATAGCATGAATAGTAAAAAAAGTATAGCCAGCAAACAGAACATCTGTTCTTTTTTGCTGTACTTTTTCGTACAGAGCGCGCCAGCCCCGAAGGAATTTGGATTCCAGGATGTCCTGAGGGTATACCTTTCCCTGCGCTCAGGGATTTTGACTATGCAGGGCTAATTTTTGCCTTTCCCGCAGTTGATTTTCCAGCCTTATAACACCAAAATTTCTCCTATCGCTCCAAAGCCTTCACCCTCTTTTTATCCGCTCTTTTATCCTTTCTTCCATCTGCTTCCTCACTTTGGACGAAAAATTCAAGAAGCCGATAAAAATAATCTCTGAAATAATTCAGAGAACACAGGAGCAGAAAGGCTGCCTCCAGACTAAAACCATCCAATATTCCAAATAGAAGCAGCGTAAAGGGCATAACGGTGAGAATGCCCTCTTCCCTTCTTCTCATTTTCCTTGACAACTCCCTGCCAATCCATCAAAATAGAAACAAATCAGACAAATTTAAAGCCAGAACAGAAGCCCGTCCCAGAGCCGGCTGCGAGGGCGGCCGGTATGCAGAAACGCGTCTGCTCTGCACATCACTTACAAAACAGGAGGATTGAACCATGCAGCATCACAGATTTACAAACGACTACAGCGAAGGGGCCCATCCACGGATTCTGGAAGCTCTCATGAATACAAACCTTACTCAGCACACCGGTTATGGGATGGATGAACACTGCCAGAAGGCGGCAGAGCTGATCTGCCGCGAGTGCAGTCACATAGCCTCTGGCGCAGACAGTCATCCAACCATACGAACGGATCTGGATATCCACTTCCTTGTGGGCGGGACACAGACCAACCGGATTGTCATCGACGCGGCTCTCCGGCCATACCAGGCTGTGATCGCCGTCTCCACCGGTCACATCAATGTCCATGAAACAGGAGCTGTTGAGGCCTCCGGCCACAAGGTGATTGCTGTTCCGGGTGAGGACGGAAAACTGACAGCCAGCGCCGTTGAAAAGGTGCTCTCCGCCCACAGGGATGAGCACATGGTTCAGCCGAAAATGGTCTACATCTCCAATACCACAGAGCTGGGAACACAGTATACAAAAAAAGAGCTGGAAGAACTCAGCCGTCTCTGCCGTTTAAAAGGACTCTATCTCTTCCTCGACGGCGCAAGACTCGGCTCCGCCCTCACGAGTCCCATCAATGATCTGACCATGGCGGATCTGGCTGACCTGACAGATGCCTTCTATATCGGAGGAACGAAGAACGGCGCCCTGTTTGGCGAGGCCCTTGTCATCCGCAACGATTCCATCAAGAAAGATTTTCGCTATATGATCAAGCAGAACGGCGCTATGCTGGCAAAGGGATGGCTTTTGGGAATCCAGTTTGAAACACTCTTTACAGACGGACTTTTCTATGAAATGGCTGCCCAAGCCAATGAACTTGCACAAATCATGAGAAAGGGATTTGAGGACTGCCAGATTCCCTTCTTATCTTCTTCTGCCTCAAACCAGCTCTTCCCCATCGTCGATGACAGCCTGGCTGAAAAGCTGATGAGACTGTACGGAGCCAACGCAGAGAAAAAGACAGATGACACGCATACGGCCATCCGTTTTGTCACATCCTGGGCAACTCCCCGGGAAGCTGCCCAGGAGTTTGTCCGGGAGCTGAAAGCGATGGTATAGCTTCCGTATGCCCATGCAGCACTGCCCAGCCGTCTTGAACATTTCGGCCTGAGCTTCTGGCTGGAGCTTCTGCTCTGCTTTTGTTCTGTCCGGCATATCTGGCATAAAACACCCCCTGACAGGGCGCAGAAATGCAGACCTGCCAGGGGGTGATAATCTGTTTTCATCTGTTCGTTTTCATCTGTTCGTTTTTAGCTGTTCATTATTAGCTGTCCATCTTCTCCGCTCCATCATCCTCTGTTCCGCTGTCCCCTCTCTGCACGGCCAATTCCTTCCTGGCCTTATTGGCATTGACAATGATAAACACAGCGGCAATTACCTCTCCGGCCATTACTACTGTCATAAAATTAAAGGATGTAAGGCTGGTCAGGCACCAGAAGCCGGAAATGATCAGGATCACAATCCCAAATCCAAAGCACAGACCCGCTTTTTCCTGATTTTTGCTCTTGATCAGAATCAGAAGACTAAACAGGAATTGAATCCCTCCGTTCATCACCAGAGCAATAACCGTGGCCGCAGCCATCACCCCGCCAACTACCGCTCCGCTTGCCCCCGCTGCTCCTGCCATACCGCTTACGACCAGACCGACGGCAGCCATGCCTATAAGCATCACAACAATGGTGATAATGCTGAGGACAAGCACAATAATCGAACCTGTTTTGACTTTTTCATTTCTTCCATACCCATACCCTTTCCTTTCTCTTTTGAACCAGTGAACTTCCTGTTATCTTTTATTCTACCAATTAAATCAGTGTATTTCAATATTTCATTTGTTTTTTTAGTTTTTATTGCAGCCTTATATTTTTATTTCTGTCTTTTTATTCATCTCGCTATTTTCTGTTCAAACTTTCTATTTTATATTCAAACTCTCTATTTTCTATTCACACCCTTCATTTGCTATCCAAACTCTTTGTTTTCTATCCACACCCTTTATTTGCTGTTTAAACTCTTTGTTTCCGGGAGACAGCCTTTGGAGCATAGCAGAAAGCGATAAAATACATTCAGGATATTCAAATTCTGTCTCGCCAGGGTACTTTTCTGGGGCTTCTGAAACCGCCTGCTGAAAAACTGCACAAAAAATACGCCTTGCATTAGAGAAAAACTCTTCAGCAAGACGTATTTTTTATTTCAGGTTCTCTTATCAGGCTGCCTCATCTCCTGCCTCAGTACTGTCTTCCTGGGTATTGGCCTCTTCCCCATTCAGCACATTGAGAGCAGCGGTGAGCTGATTGTCCTGATCCTTGGGTATTTCTATCATCGTCGCCAGATCTTCGTTCAGCTCCACCGTCGCATCCGGCTCTATTCCCGTTCCGTGGAGATCTGTTCCGTCCGGCGTATAGTAATGCTCCGTTGTGAGCTTGACTCCGCTTCCGTCCTGCAGAGTGTACAGAGACTGCACAATTCCCTTTCCGAATGTGGTAGTTCCGACGATCGTTGCCCTGTCATGATCCTTCATGGCTCCTGTAAATACCTCGGAAGCGCTGGCGGAATTTCCGTTTACGAGAATTGCTGTGGGAATATCCAGCTCATGTCCATCCTCTGATGTGTAGGTTTCCCCCACTCCATTTCGATCTGCAATGGAAACAATTGTCTGTCCGTCCGGGAGCAGGTAGTCAACCATGGACACAGCGGCGTTCAGCTCACCTCCCGGATTATTTCTGAAATCCAGAATAAGCTGTTCCATTCCCTGGCTGAGAAGCCCGTCGATTCCGGACTTAAACTGCTCTGCCGTCACGGTGTCAAATTCTGTCACCAGCAGGTATCCTGTCTTACCATCGTCCATCATCTGGTACTCTACTGTCTGAACCTCCAGCTTACGGCGGTTCATAGTAACCTCTACTTCTTCCCCGTCGCGGTAAACCGTGAGCGTTACAGAAGTATTCTCTTCTCCCCTCACATACTGGCTGACAACGGTGTCGAGATCCATGCCGCTCACATCAAGCCCGTCTACCTTGTAGAGAATATCGCCCGGAAGAAGTCCTCCCTCCTCAGCCGGCGAATCCTTGTAAACCTTGATAATTGTGGAAACATTTGTCATCCTGTCCTGGGAGATCATGGCACCGATTCCGCAGTATTCCCCGTTTGTTTCCTCCATCATGGCGGTCATCTCCTCCGGGGTATAGTAGTCGGCGTAGAGATCTCCCAGGCTGTACATAAGCCCCTTGTAGATTCCCGCCTCCTCAATGGCCGGATCCGTGTCAAACAGGTAGACCTCATTAATCAAATCCAGAATGACTCCCAGTTTCCCGGTGACCTGGTTCATATCAAGGGAAGCTGCTTCGTCCGAGCTTGCCTCCTGCCCGGAGCCGCCCTGGCCGCTTCCTGCTCTCAGCAGAATCTGACGTCCGAACATATAGATTCCAATGGAAGCCCCCACCGTCACCAGGCAGACAAATGCTGTGGCGAACACGCCCACCATAACACCCTTCCAAAATTTATTTTTATTGTCCATAATTAGCCTCCTCACCAGCCGCAGAGCAAATCCGCTCTCTGCCTCTTAGCAGAAAATGGAGCCAAACTCTCTATTATGCGGTATTTTATGTCAGTTTTCACTTCAGCCTTCTATGGGCTCACATACTGTGAAGGGTTGACGTATGCCCCATTCACTCTGACTCCGAAATGAAGGTGCGGCCCCGTTGAATATCCGGTAGAGCCAACCTTGGCTATAACCTGCCCCTTCTTAACTGTCTCACCCACAGATACCAGAAGCTTGGAACAGTGCATGTATACAGTGGATACCCCGCCTCCATGGTTTATCATAATGTAGTTTCCGGCCGAGTAGCTGTATGTAGAGATAGTGACTGTTCCGTCGGCGGCTGCGACAATATCACTTCCCGACGATGCCCCTATATCGATTCCCTTGTGATTGCTGGAAGCTCCCTCCGTCGGTGAGCTTCTCCCGCCAAACCCGGAGGTGATACGGCTGCTGGAAGGGCACGGCCATATAAAGCTAATATTCCCAATACTTACCGTTTTATACTCCTCTCCCTTCTCCTGGGCCTTCTTCCTTGCCTCCTCTTCCTGGCGTTTCAGCTCTGCCTCGATCTGCTGAATTCTGTTTTCCTGGGCCTCTATATCTGCCTGATAGGAGGCAAGCTGCGATTCATTGGCTGCAATCTGATTCTGGTATTTCTGCAGCTCCCTCGACTTTTCTCCCACCAGTTTCTCCACAGAGTCCTGCTTGGCCTTTGTCTGCTCCTGCAGGGTCAGAAGCTCTTCATGTTCTGCTTCTAGCTTCTCTTCATCGTCAGCTATCTTCTCCTTTATCTCTCCGTATTCGGTGAGCTTTTTTCTGTCATAGGATGAAATCTGCTGGATATATTCTGCCCTGTTCAGCATCTCAGACATGGAGCCGGATTCCAAAAGCAGATCGAGATAGCTTGTATCCCCTTTTTCATACATATATTTTATCCTCAGCTTCATGGAGGCATACTGCTCTTCCTCCGTCTTTTTAGCCTCCTCAAGCTGAGCCTTCGTCTCCTCAATGTCGGCTTCCTTGTCTGTAATCCGGCTGTCCAGGGAAGAGAGCTCGTCATCTAACCGGGCCAGTTCCCCGTCCAGCTCCTTCACATAACTCTCCGTATCTGCCTTCAGCTTCTCCAGCTCCTGTATCGTTTCCTCCGTCTTTTTCTTCTCCTCCTCCAGAGAAGATATTTTGTCCTTTGCGCTGTCAATATCACCCTTTCCCGCCGCCTGAACCGGTATAACGGCCAGAACCGCAGCCAGCGCAATCAATCCAGTTTTTATACTGCGTTTTCCCATGTGCCTCATCTCCTAAACCTTAAGGTGCCTGCGGATTGTAAAAAAGCTTCCCACAAAGCCAATCCCTACTCCCAGCAACATGGCCACTCCCACCATATACGGGAAAATAACGTGGAGCGGAATGAACACAACAATATTGGAAAGCATCTCAAAATGCTCTCCCAGATAGGATATCACCTGTCTGTAAACCATATAGATCAGCCCCAGAGGAATGGCAGCTCCCACCAGACCGATAATAATTCCCTCCACCACGAACGGGGATCGGATCATAAAATTTGTGGCGCCGATCAGCCTCATAATTCTGTTCTCATTCTTCCTGAAGGCAGCCGCTGTCCTGATGGTATTGCTGATCAGGAAAATAGACACGGCCAGCAGAAGAATAATGATCCCGAGGGACACAAGCCCCAGTATTTTGTTAAAATCCGTCATCCCTGCAGCTACATCCTTGGAGTAGTTGACTCTCCGCACTCCGTCAAGGGACTGAAGCCACGACACCATATGTTCCTGGCTCGTCAGATCCGTCAGGAAAATTTCATAAGAAGCAGAGTCTGCCAGGGGATTATCCTGTTCAAACCCCTCTGCCAAATCCTCCATACCCGCAAAATAGTCCGCCTTAAACGATTCCCAGGCCTCCTCCGGCGAGGTGTAGACGCATTCCTTCACATTCGGCTGTTTTACTATCTCAGCTCCAATAGCCTGAATCTCCTCCTGTGTCAGGTTTTCATCAAAGAAAACTGTGATTCCCACCGTAGTTTCCACATTTTTCACCATGTAGCGCACATTCGCCACAAGGGAGAAAAAAATGCAGAACAAAAAGATACAGGCGGAAACAACAGCCACAGAGGCCAGCGAAAACCAAATATTTTTTCCTATATTTTTTATGCCTTCCTTCAGGCAGTACCAAAATGTGCCTACTCTCATATCTGTTTTCCTCTTCCTCTGTCCCGTCCTCTCTGCTCTCTTACCTGGCTGAAGGATACAGTTTTGTCCGCAGACTGGCTGTCCACAGGCACTTCCATGGCTCCTCCATAACTCTTTGCGCCAGAACCATATTCCTCACGGCCCAAGCCGCGGCCGCTCCGGCTCTCTGCCTGACTGCGGACACTTCTCTCATACTTTTCTCTTTCATCCCTGACTGCTCTTTTTGTGCTCTCCGACTCTTTTACGACAGGTCCCCGCCTGGAATGAATCTCTTCCACCTGCAGCTCCCCGTAATCCCACGGCTCCATAACCTCATCACTGACGACACAGCCTCTGTCAATGGTAATCACCCGTTTTCCCATTTTTTCCACAATCTCATGGCTGTGGGTAACGACCACCACCGTAGTCCCCCGCCGGTTGATCTGCTCCAGAAGTCCCATGATCTCCATGGAATTATGAGCGTCCAGGTTTCCTGTGGGCTCATCGGCCAGAAGAACCGCCGGATTGTTGATCAGCGCCCTTGCGATGGCCACTCTCTGCTGTTCTCCTCCTGAGAGCTGGTTCGGATAGGACTTATATTTTGAGGAAAGTCCCACCTGCCGCAGGATGGCGGGAACATTTTCCTTTATCTTCCTTGTGGGTATTCCGAGAACCCGCTGGGCAAAGGCCACATTCTCGTATACGGTCATGTCTTTCAGCAGACGAAAATCCTGAAACACGACTCCCAGCATTTTTCTGTATTTCGGCACATAGCGCCGGGGCATCTTTCCCAGCTCCATATCATTTACAATAACCTTTCCGGATGTTGGCTCCACTTCCTTTAAAAGAATCTTCATCAGGGTAGATTTGCCGGAACCGCTGCGCCCCATGATAAAAACAAACTCTCCCTCCTCGATGCGTATGTTAATATTTTTCAGAGCCTTATTCTTATTGTCATATGTCTTATTGAGATTGATGATCTCTATCATGCTCTTCTCCTCAGATTATGTAAACTGCTGCAACACATGGGCCCCATTTCTGCACAATTGCTCCCCCACATATTGCAGCAGTCCGCTTTCTGCTTATATTTCTTTTCACACTGGCCCGGCGGTCCTGAACAGTACCGCCGCAGGCACTCACTATTTTCAGCCGTGCACACCAGTTCTGATTTCTTAAAGCTTTCCCGGGCAGCATTCCCCAAAACTCCCCGGACAGTATTCCTCAAAAACCTTCCCCGGGCAGCGCTCCCCGCTTTTCTCTGAATCGGCTGCGAAGCCGCCAGAAAATTTATCGCCCTGCCATCGGGATTAATAGTCAAGATTTTCCATATACTTCATATATTTTACAACCATGAGCGCAATCTTAAAGGTAATCGCGTCCTCAAACACCCGCAGATCGAGACCTGTGCTCTTCTGGAGCTTATCCAGGCGGTAAACCAGAGTGTTTCTGTGAATATAGAGCTGTCTGGACGTTTCTGATACGTTTAAACTGTTCTCAAAGAACTTGTTGATCGTGGTCAGGGTCTCCTCGTCAAAGTCATCCGGTGACTTTCCATCGAAGATTTCCTTGATAAACATACGGCACAGGGGCAGCGGAAGCTGGTAGATCAGACGTCCGATTCCCAGGTTGCTGTAGGCCACTACGTTCTTTGTGCTGTAGAAAATCTTTCCCACATCCAGGGCCATCCTGGCCTCCTTGTAGGAGCGGGATACATCCTTAATCTCATTGACAATGGTTCCGAATGCCACATTGACCTTCGACAGAGCCTCCGTGTTCAGCATGTCGAGAATCATGTTCGCCGTCTTTTCCAGATCGCTGTAGGTCTCACCCGGCTTTACCTCCTTGACAAGAATAATATTTTTCTCGTCTACTGCCGTAATGAAGTCCTTCGTCTTTGTGGAAAACAGGCTTCTCACAGTTTCCAGGGCGTTTCCGTCCTTCTCCATCTGTGTCTCGATAATGAATACCACACGCTTCACATTGGTCTCAATGTGGAGCTTCTTTGCGCGGTTGTATATATCTACTAAAAGCAGGTTGTCGAGCAGAAGATTCTTGATAAAGTTGTCCTTGTCAAACCTCTCCTTATAGGCAACCAACAGGTTCTGTATCTGAAACGCCGCCATCTTGCCAACCATATATACATCATCGCTTCCGCCTCTTGCCAGCAGAACGTACTCCAGCTGATGCTCATCGAATACCTTAAAGAACTGATGCCCCTGAAGCACCTGGCTGTCAGCCGGTGACTCCACAAATGCCAGAATTGCATTTTCGTACTCTTCCGCACCGGAAAAAGTGGAGGCCAGAATCTTTCCCTCTGTATCGCAGATACACAGATCAACTCTTGTAATCCCTTTTAACCCCTCAATATTTGTCTGGAGTATCTGATTTGATATCATAGCCTTCTCTCCTTTTCAAAAATTTTCCCTGATTACTATATTAATGCAAAACGCCGAAAAATGAAAGAGTAATTATTAATTCTTCACAAAAAAACGCAAATTTTTTTCGATTCTGATTCGATTCCGACAGGAAGCTGTTAAAAATTCCCAGTCACTGCCAAGGCAGCAAGGTCTTTCCTGCAGCACAAAAAAGGCAGACTGTGCGAAAACAGCCTGCCAATCGGGAAACTTTTTAAGCTGCAGACAAAGGTCTTAAGACCTCCGCTCTGAAGACCATCTGAATGCTTATCTGAAAGCTATCTGAGGATATTGCGTCCGCTCTCCTTGTCAAACACACACATATTCTCCTTTTTCACATGGAAGGATACTGTTTCCTTCGAAAGTTCTCCCAGAGGCTCTGCAAGGCGGAGCACAAAGGCCCCCTCCTCCCTGTTCATGGACAGCAGCTTCCCGTCCCCGGACAGTTCACACGCCTCTGCCGGAACCGTGAACACCTCATTCTCAGGATGCTCCCGGTCTGCCCCGAGACAGGCATCCTCCGGACGGATTCCTATGGTGATTTCCTTTCCGTCGTACCCCAGCTCCTTTATCTTTCTTCCCAGCTCCTTTGGAAGCAGGATGCGGCCTTTCTCTAATTCCACATATACCTGAGGGCCTTCGCTGACTGCAGTGCCATCCATCATGTTCATGCCAGGATTACCCACAAATTCCGCCACAAAGCGGTTGACCGGACAGCAGTAGATATTTCTCGGCGAATCTGCCTGCTGAATGGTGCCATCCTTCATTACAACGACCGTTTTTCCCATCTTGAGAGCCTCCATGGGATCGCCTGTCGCATAGATCGCCGTGGTCTGCATTCTCTCATACAGCTTCAGCAGCTCGTTCTGCATATCCTCCCTGGTCTTTTCATCCCGACTGGAAAAGGGTTTGTCCATCAGAAAAATTCCGGGCCTCCTGGCAATGGCACGCCCCACTGCCACCAGCTGTCTCTGGGCCTCTGTCAGCTTTTCCGGCATACAGTCAAGCACCTCTGCCAGATCCAGAATCTCTGCCGTCTCTCTCACCAGACGGTCAATCTCCTTCTGCGGAAGATGTTTCAGTTTGAGTCCGAAAGCCATATTTTCATAGACAGACATCTGGGGATAGAGGGTGCAGTTTTCAAAAATCATGGCAATTTCCCGCTCTCTGGGTCCTGCCTCATTTGCCCTCTGTCCGTCTATCAGAAGCTCCCCCGAAGAAATATCCTCCAGTCCTGCTATCATACGCAGCACAGTGGATCGTCCGCAGCCTTCCGGCCCCACAAGCACAACAAAATCATGATCTTCTATCTCAAGATTGAAATCCTTTACAACTACATGTCCGTTCTGATAGTATTTTGTGATGTTCTTCAGTGACAATCCAGCCATTTCTTCTCCTCCTAGATAACCCTTTCGTTTATATGTATCATATCTTGATACGGAACCAGACAAATTTCATCGCCAGCCTTTGCAGTCATTATACCATATCCTTTGGATATGCCATCTCTCCGAGGGATGCGCACTCGCCGCAGGAGTGTTTTGGCTCCCTTCGGGCGCCGGCGGCTCGGCGCAGGTATAATGACCGCTTTGCAGTCATTATACCATATCCTCCGGATACGGCAGCCCCCGGCGGAATTTAGCGCCCGGCTTTCAGCAGTGCATGCTGAAACCGGCATGCGCAGGTATAATGACCGCTTTGCAGTCATTATACCTTGAAACATCCACGCTGAACTATCGTCTCAACTGCCAAAAAAAGCCTTATTTTTTGTATATGTTGTAATAAGTCGGAAAAAAACTGTTCAATTTGCCAAATATTACACTCTCTTTTCTCCCAATTCCATATAAAATCATTACGAATCCCATGTTGCTTCGAAAGTGCCGAATATTTCTGTGAAAAGTTCACAATAGGTACCGCCTCTTTTCGGGGAATGTGAGAGTGTTTTGCATAAATGTCAGAGAATTCTAAGCAGAGGAGGCAAACAGAACGTAAGTCTATGTAACACGTCTTTTTCTGAAAACAGAAAAATTCTGCAGAAAAAAAAGCACCAGCTTCTGCTCTCGCAGATAACTGATGCTCTCTCCAGTTTATAACTGGGGTACAAGGATTCGAACCTTGAAATGACGGAGTCAGAGTCCGTTGCCTTACCATTTGGCGATACCCCAACAACGAATATCATTATACTATATGGTTTCGTGTCCGTCAATAGTTTTTTTAATTTTTTTTATTTTTCTGCCAAATCAGCTTTTTCTTCAGTATCAATCATAGTCATCTACCAGCTTAATGCGGACAGCCACTGTGTTGATAAAACCGCCCTCCGGAAGTTCCAAATCTGCCTCATGGCTGATTCCAGGAAGCTCCCAGCTGTCCTCCAGCTCCACGCGAATCCATGCCTCCTCAGCCTCCTTGGCTCTCTCAAGGGCCTCTTCAAAGTTATCTCCCTCAGCCGCACACCCCTCCAAATCAGGGAATACAACTTTATATCTTCCATTCTCATCCAGAATAAAAATTGCCGGATATGCAAATTTCATGATCATTCCTCCTGCCTTTAGTTAGTTTCCCTTCCCGATGGCATGTCGGTGCTTCAGCTCCAGCATGATCCGGGAATGCAGGCATCACTGCCAGCCCAAACATAATGCCATATCCTCTGGATATGCTACTCTCTCCGGGGGATGCGCACTCGCCGCAGTGGTGTTTTGGCTCCCTTCGGGTCCCATCGGGACGTTAGTCAAATGCATGCTCATGCAAGCATGGCATGCATTTTTCTCGCTATTATATCATAAAAACAGCTGCGTGGCAAACGGGAAACGCCGTTTCGTAAAACAGACAAAGCGGATCTGCCTCCCAAAGATTTCTCTCCTCTTTTCTGTGCAGATTCGCTTTGTCTGGTTTTCTTTTATTAAAATTCCGTTTGTTTTAATCTCTGTCTGTTTTCTGTGTCTTTATCAACAGCTTCCGTCCCGCCCGCTTTTGTCCATGCAGTATTCTGTCTCCTCACCCGGTCTCCACTCTCCGCTTGGGGCGGGCAGAGTGACTGGCATGTCGCTCGCCTCTTTCGCACTGTCCGAAAAGTCACACGCGCACTTAACATCAGACCTGTATTTCCGTTCCCTGCTCCTTAGGCGGAACAGACCTGGATTCTGCAGGCTCAGTCAGCGCAGGCAGTTCTGCTGCGGCTGCATCCGAGGTTTCTGTGCCCTCCTGGCTTTCACCCTTTGATCCTTCGTTTTCCTGGCTGCCCTGCTCTCCTTCGCTCTCCTCAGTCTCCTCCTCTGTATCTCCGTCATCTTCGTCCGGGTCATCCGGGCTTTCTTCGTCTCCATTGCCCATGGCGCCGTCGCTGATGTCAGGAGTATCAAAATAGCCCTTCACCGTTCCGTAGGAGCCTCCCTCTCTGGGCTTTACGCCGCTTAGGATAAAGACATAGGATTCTCCTCCTTCCAGGCCTTCTATCTCGATGGCGCAGGAGTCAGGACCCGTATCTGTGATCTTGGCTGAATAGCTTCCGCCGTTTGAGTCCTGCACAGAAATAGTCGGATTTTTCCATCTCACCCGTTCTTTAAAGGTCACATCTAAAATGCCCTCGTAGTAATCTACATAGTCGATTCTGGCCTTCTTTCCGCTTTCTGCCTCTTCCTCCTGCTCCTCTGTTTCAGGAGTTCCGGCTGTAGAGACAGGGGGAGCCGTCGCAGTTGGCTGAGAGGTGCTCACACTCTCTGTGCTCTGACTCTCCTCAGAGCTTTCTGTCTGTATCTGTGAAGTTTCTGTCTCGGCTGCAGAGGTTGTGTTCTGTGAAGATGCTTCCTCCGTTTCTGCAGTGCCGCCTATCTGATAGGAACGCTCCGCAATTTCCCTGGCAATCTCCTCCATGGTCATTCCTGCAAAAGCCTCCAGCTCCGCTTCAGACAATCCGTTTTCTTCTACCAGCTCATACAGGAAGCATGCCTTTCCATAGGAAATATTGTACTGATCTGCAATCTCGCCAATCTCCTGGGTATCCGTCGCCTGCTGATCATAGACCACCGCATTGACCTTATGGGCCTCCAGGGAGGTCTCAATGTCAGTCACCACATCCTTCCTGAGCACGGAAGCCTTCTCCGTATCCTCATTGGTAACGGTAACCAGAATCGCATTGTCCAGCTCGTCCAGGTAGCCGCATCGAACCATAGAACCGATAATGGCATTGACTCCTATATTCAGGTCAACCCCTTCCAAGTCCATGTCCGCCAGAACTGTGACGGCATCCTCATTCAGTGCCTCTGTCTCGAGTATCTTGTCCTTACGGTTTACTGAAATTTCAATGCTTGGATTTACATCCAGCCCGATAACCGAATCCACCCGTGTATTCTGATAATGCATCACACCGCCGTACAGGGCTGCCACACAGAGACAGGCTGCAGCCGCCGTAACCGCTCTTCTCATCTTCCTGTATACCTTCAGACGTTTTGGCTGCTCTATATACCGAAGCTGCGGGGTGTCCAGATCGATCCTGTCTAATACATTGGGAGTCAGGGCTTCCACCGCCGATTTCAAATGGCTGGCAATCTCATCATTATTCCATTTTTCATGTGCATCGGCCAATGTTATCCCTCCTCTCTCAAATAATTTTTCAATTTCTTCATGGCGCGGCTGTACTTTGACAGCACAGTGGCTAACGGCATACCCAAATCTGCCGCGATCTCCCTGTGCTTCAATCCTGCTGTCGTATGTAGCAGTACAATCTGCCGCTCCTCTTCCTTCAGGATTTTCAGGGCCCCGTAGAGCACCAGCTTATCGGCGGCATCTTCTATCTGAGGACAGAATTCACCTGTCTCCATCTCTGAAAGATCAGAAAGCCCCATGTCCGACTCATGCTTCTGATCCCTGAATCTCATATAGCAGAGATTTCTGGCTATCGTAAACATCCAGGCCAGGGGTTTTCCCTGGGACTGGTAGCTGCCCGCTGAGGTCCACACCTTCAGATAGGCTTCCTGCATGATCTCCTCCGCGTCCTGAGGATTTCTCACAACAGAAAGAATAAAGCTGTACATGGACTTATCCGTATTCTGATATAACTGGCGGAATGCCTCCTGATCGCCTCCGGCAATCTTTAAAAGAAGCTTCTCGTCACTCAGCCTCCCATAATCGTCAGGCCCCTCCAGGGCGGCAAACATCCCCATCAAAAACATGGATTTTGTTTCCTTTCTATTAGTTTAATGCACCAGAACCGTTTATTATTGCATGAGCTGTAAACTTTTTTCATCATATCTCACGCTTTTTAACAGCAGTCCCTCCGCCGGAGCCGTAAAACCGGCGTTTTCCCTGTCTTGCGATTCAAGCGCCTTCCTCACGGAATCGACAGTTCTCCTGTGAAGTCCGATCTCTATCAGCGTTCCCGTCAGAATCCTCACCATATTATAGAGAAAGCCGTTTCCCGTAAACTCCAGAAGCACACGGCTTCCGTCCCTGTGAATCTCGATTTTTCGAAGTTCCCGGACTGTGGACTTCTTCATCCTCTTTGCCGAACTGAACGCCCTGAAATCATGGCTTCCCAGAAGGAGCTTCGCTGCCTCTTTCATTGCCAAAAGATCAAGCTCCTCTCCCAGGCCATAGATATACTTTCTCTCAAACACATTTTTCCGGCCGGCCGTTTCGATCTGGTAGAGATACGTCTTTTCCACTGCGTTCAGGCGGCTGTGAAACCGCTCCGGAACCTCCATGGCACTGATGACTGCAATATCCTCCGGCAGATAACGGTTCAGATAGTCCATCACTGCGGCGGATACGCTTGATGCTTTTCCTCCATTTTCTTTCTTTTCCGGTGTTTTATCCACAAGTTCTTCCAGACAGCGTTCCTCTAACCGGAAGTTGGCTACCTGTCCCAGAGCATGAACGCCTGCGTCTGTGCGCCCTGAACCGTGAATCTCCACAGGTTCGCCTGCCAGTTTCTCCAGAACTGCTTCCAGCTTTCCCTGGATGGTATTTTTTGTATTGCCCTGCTTCTGCCAGCCGTCATATCGGCTTCCGTCATACTGAAGAACGATTTTTATATTTCTGTACACTGCCGTTTCTCCCTGCCTGCGCCGGAGCCCTCTTTTAAGGCTGCCTGACGCCTGTTGTTATGTTTCCCTGTATTTTCCAAATTATCCTCAGCCTTCTCTTTCTCCCTTTTTCATGAGATATGCCGCTGCCCTGAAAAAGCAGACGGCGGCGGCAGTTCCAAACAGCACACCGCTCATATCCAGCCACACATCGCTGATCTGCCCGGAGCGCCCCGGTGTGAAAAGCTGGATTGTCTCGTCCACAAACGGCAGAAAGACGCTGAGGAAAAGCTGAAGCAGAACCCGGCATCTTCCAAAGCCCTGCACCTGATTCAGACTCTGTGTCAATAGAACTCCCAGGAGTGTGTACTCACAGAAATGAGCACATTTTCTGATAATATGGTCTGTCAGCCACAAAGCGCTGATCCCCGCACTGTCCAGCAGGCCGTGAACCAGTTCCAGGACAAAACCGCTCTCCTGAGATGAAATAGCAGCCGGGGTCATGGAATTGGAATATATAAACAGCACATAGCATACAAGGACTATGTGCCAGATACGAGTTTTCTTCATGTCATCGTTCTTCCCTTCTCTCCGCCTGCTTCTGGCTGTGCGGATACTCTTATCTTAAAATTTCATTATAGTACAGGCACTTTCGATTGTAAAGAATCTGTGGAGATGCTCCTTCCCGCTTCCTCTTAATTTTATTTTACTATATGCCCCATTTTCTGGATATTCTATTCTTCAGCCGTTCTTATCTTTTGATCAAATTCCGTTTATCTGCTCAAAAATGTCAAATCGTCTTCTCTCACAAATTTCTTTTCTTTTTTCAGCCTCATTTCGTCCTTTTGACGGAGCTCATAAACCCCCGATGAAACATCGTATTATCCCCTGTTTATAGACGTAAAATTGTTTTTGAAAAGGTACAAAAAATACGATTTCCGTTATTGACAATTTATTTTAGGGTGCTATACTGAGGGCAATCAAAGGGAACGTGCCTTTGATAAAACTTAGAAAAGCCGAGGGGGTTCCCTCTGCAAAAACAGCATAATATTAAAAGCGAAAGGATGATTATCATGTCCAACAATGAGAAAAAGGATTTAGTTCACGAGGTAAACGTAGCTGCTTCTCTTTACAGCTTTAATACAGATACAAAAAAGGAAGAGGATGCACACGCACACCCGACTGAGGATACCTTAGAGAGAGAGCTGACAGACATCTCCCTGCTCTACAACCTGGAAAATAAATAAAAGACAGGTGAGAAACAGCTTCCTGTTTTAAACTGTTTCCGCTCAGAATACCGCAGCCAGCACCGGGCCTGCATGCAGCCTGGTTCTGGCTGCGGTATTTTCTTTTCTCCCGGTTCTCTCTTCCCGCCGCCAGTTCTGCTATATTGCGAATACAATAATAGAACCACGCGGCTGCTTTAAGCAGCCTTTTCCTCTGCGCGGCGTGCGCATCCCGCCCGGCAGGGCTTTTTGTATTATAGGAAATTCGGAGGAATTTCCTATAATACAAGAAAAACCCCTGAAAAATCAAGGGTTTCAAGCGGAGACGGTGGGATTCGAACCCACGTGCCGGGATGAACCGACAAACGCATTTCGAGTGCGCCGCGTTACGGCCTCTTCGCTACATCTCCAGTCTGTACCGCTGGCCTTCCAGCGGCATCTTTTGTATTATACAAAATTTTTCCCGGTTTGTCACCTGGTTTTACAGCTTTTTTGCCTTTTTCTTCTGTCTTCTCTACTCTCCGGAGCTGAAAAACTGATCAAGGCCGTCGGCAATTCCCAGAGCGATTCTGTCCTGGTACTCCTCCTGAGATAAAAGCAGCTCCTCCTGCTGGTTGCTCAGAAATCCAACCTCCAGAACCGTAACCGGAACCTGGCTCCAGTTTATTTCGCTGAGTGTATCTGTCTGCTGTACACCGCGGTTTCTGGCTCCTGTAGCCTGGCTGACGCTGCCCGAGATGCTTCTGGAAAGAGCGTAGCTTCTGCCGTATATGCCGCTGTTGTAGGGATTTCCCGCTGACTGACAGGTGGCAAGGATACCTGATACGGATGTACTCTCCTGGCTGTGAGTATGGATGTGGACAAGGGCTCCTGCACCGCTTCGGTTGGCTATCTCCGCCCTCTCCGCGCAGCTCAGGTTGATGTCATTGCTCTCTCTGGTCATAATGACTGTATAACCTCTCTCTGTGAGAATCTGCTTCGCCTTCCTGGCGATCGACAGCGTCACATCACACTCTCTGAGTCCCAGAGAATTTCCCACAGCTCCGGCCGGCATTTTCTGCCTCTGGGAGAAAGAATCCGGCCCTGCCGGCTCCTTTGAGGTATTTTCCTTTCCCTGATGGCCTGCGTCCAGCACAACAATCCGCCCATTGGAGACTGGGATCACCGTCCCGTCAGAGGCCGCCATAACTGCCGCGTCGGCCGGCACAGCTCTTCCCTGCGGCGCATCAGCCTCCGGCACAGGCTCCTGTACGATTTTTTCCGGCTCCTGAACCTTCACATACTGGGACGCCACATAGCAGGTCCTTCCGTCATAGAGTACACGGCTCCACTCTTCATTTTTTCCGGTTCTTTCAAGCACCTCTCCTGCCTGAAGCTGCGCAATGATACGGCTTCCCGTCTGGCTTTCCGCTCTAAGATTTACTCCGTTTTCCTGAACGGTCACCAGATCCTCTGTATCCGTAAAACCGTTGGAGGTAGTCAGGGCGCTGTCCAGCTGATCAATCTGCGGCTCTCCGTCCCCGGAAACAGCCTGGCCCTCTGCCTGGCTGCCGGCTCCGCCCGCAACTGCGTCGCTCAGATAAAGCTCCTGCTTCTCTCCTTCTTTTTCCTGCCCTTCTGCAGCCTCGGCTGCCATAAGTTCTGCAGTAGTCTCTGCCTGTGCCTCCTTCAGTACCGCCGTCTTATCTGAAAAAATCCTGAAGCCCTCTCCCAAATAAAACCCTCCGGCGCAGAGACAGACAGCAAGCAGAGCTGCTGCTGCCAGGCCATATGCCAAATCTCTTTTGGGCCTTCCGCCTCGTCCGGGCCTTGCCCCCTGCATAATTTTAACCTTACGCCCCTGGTCCGCCGTCCGCCCTGAGGCGGCCGGCCGGCCAAGGCTCAGACTCTTTGAAGGCCTGCTTCCCAGTCCTGACTTCCTGTCAGAAATAAGGCTGCGAAGGGCTTCCAGCTTCTGTACAGGGAATCTGGCGCCTCCTTTTTTCCTCTCTGCATTTTTTACATTGCGGCGGGATCTTCCTTTCTGCTTTTCACTCTGATTCTGAATCATAGGATGGTACCTCCTCCAGCCACATATTCCCCGTCGTACAGCACAACGGCCTGTCCCGGCGTGATGGCTCTCTGAGGCTCGTCAAATACACATTCCGCCAGGTCACTGCCTATTTCCCTCACTGTGCAGGGTGCTCCCTTGTGGCCATAGCGGATTTTGGCGATGAAGCGGTGTTCCTCTCCGTGAAGCCCGTCCACTGCCATCCAGTTGATCCGGTTAAACCGCAGCGTTCTGGAAAATACATCACTGTTCTCCCCGATCACCACCTCGTTGGTCTCCGGACGGATTTCGACCACGAAAACAGGATGGCCCATGGAAAGGTTTAAGCCCTTTCTCTGGCCCACCGTGTAGTGAGTGATCCCTTTGTGGCGTCCTAAAACATTTCCCTGCAGATCCACAAAATTTCCTTCCGGAAGCTCCTTTCCTATGTCCTCCCTGATAAATTTGGCATAATCATTGTCAGGGATAAAACAGATCTCCTGGCTGTCGGGTTTGTGGGCCACTCTCAGGTTCAGCTCCTGCGCCATCTTCCGAATCTCGTCCTTCGTGTACTCGCCCACAGGCATGAGTGTGTGGGCGAGCTGCTCCTGAGTGAGATTATAGAGGGCGTAGGTCTGATCCTTGGCTGCTGTGGCAGATTTTTTCAGGGCATAGCGGCCATTTGGCAGCTTCTCAATCCTGGCATAGTGGCCTGTGGCAATGTAGTCCGCTCCTATTTCCAGACTCCGTTTTAAGAGGGACTCCCATTTCACAAACCGGTTGCAGGCAATGCAGGGATTTGGAGTGCGGCCTCTTAAGTACTCAGCCACAAAGTAATCCATGACGTTCTCCCTGAACTCTTTTTTAAAGTTCATCACATAATAGGGGATGGCGAGATCCTCCGCCACCCTTCTGGCGTCGTCCACCGCGCTGAGTCCGCAGCAGCCGCCATTCTCTTCCACAGCTTCCGGCTCCTCATCCTGCCAGATCTGCATGGTCACGCCGATCACGTCATACCCCTGTTTTTTCAAAAGCCAGGCAGCCACGGAGGAGTCAACTCCTCCTGACATGCCTACCACTACCTTCTTTTTCTCCATGGTGATTAGTACTCTTCTTCCTCTTCTTCTTCACCGATATCAGACTTTGGCTTCTCAAGGCCTTCGATCTTGATTCCGTTCTTCTCAGCATAGTCCCAGAGTGCAGCGTGAATAGCCTCCTCTGCCAGCAGGGAGCAGTGAACCTTCACCGGCGGAAGCCCGTCAAGCGCCTCCATAACGGCCTTGTTTGTCACCTGCATGGCCTCTTTAATACTCTTGCCCTTCACAAGCTCTGTGGCCATACTGCTGGTGGCAACGGCTGCTCCGCAGCCGAAGGTCTTAAACTTCACATCCCGGATAATCTGGTTCTCGTCAATGTCCAGGTAAATTCTCATAATGTCTCCGCACTTGGCGTTTCCAACGGTTCCCATTCCGCTGGGGTTCTCTATCTCTCCCACATTTCTGGGATTCTGAAAGTGGTCCATAACTTTCTCTGAATACATAGTATTTCTCCTGTCTTTTCTGTCATACTGTTTTCGTGTTTCTGCATAAATTCACGTTTCTGCTGCAGTCTGCCGTCCTTCTCTGTCAGGCTGTGCTGCAGCAGGCTGAAATTTTTCTAAGGCCAAAGCAGCTTGGCCAGACCGTGCCTGACAGGCCGGTTTCCCGGCTGCCTGTTTCTACCGCCGCTATCTCTGATGCTTGACAAAGTCCTCGTAGAGCGGGGACATGGAGCGCAGTCTCTCCACAATCTTTTTGATGCTCTCCACGGTATAGTCAATCTGGTCCTTTGTGATCTCGTCGTTTAAGGTGAGCCTCAGAGAGCCGTGGGCAATCTCGTGAGGCAAGCCGATGGCGAGAAGCACGTGAGACGGATCCAGGGAGCCTGAGGTGCAGGCGGAGCCGCTGGAGCCGCAGATCCCATCCATATCCAGCATAATCAGAAGAGATTCTCCCTCAATAAACTGGAAGGCAAAATTCGCATTGTTGGAGAGGCGCTCTGTAGGATGCCCGTTAAGCCTTGTGTAGGGGATTTCCTTCATCACTCTGGCGATCAGGTAGTCCCTCATCTCCTTCTCCTTTTTGGTGCGCTCTTCCATGGAAGCCATGGCAAGTTCGCAGGCCTTTCCCAGTCCCACAATTCCGGGTGTGTTCTCTGTGCCTCCGCGGCGCTTTCTCTCCTGTGCTCCTCCGTGAATGAAAGAGCGCGATTTCACGCCGGTTCTGATATATAAAAATCCGATTCCCTTCGGCCCGTTAAATTTGTGTCCGCTGGCACTCAGCATATCTATGCCGCACTCGTCCACATCAATCGGAACATGGCCGAAAGCCTGGACAGCATCTGTGTGGAACAGAATTCCGTGTTCCTTGGCAATGGCGCCTATCTGGCGGACAGGCTCAATGGTTCCGATCTCATTGTTCGCAAACATGATGGAGATTAAAATAGTTTCCGGCCGAATTGCCTTTTTAAGCTCCTCTAACTTTACAACGCCGTTCTCATCCACGTCCAGGTATGTCACCTCAAAGCCGCGCTTTTCCAGGTACTCACAGGTGTGGAGAATGGCGTGATGCTCAATCTTTGAAGTAATAATGTGGTTTCCCTTCGCCCGGTAGGCCTCGGCCGTAGCCACTAACGCCCAGTTGTCGGACTCGGTTCCCCCTGCTGTAAAATAAATCTCGTTCGTCTTTGCGCCCAGAGCCTTCGCGATAGTCTCCCTTGCGTGGGCAATCGCCTTCTTAGGGCCCGAGGAAAAATCATAGACAGAGGATGGATTTCCATACTGCTCTGTAAAATAGGGAAGCATAGCCTCCACTACCTCCGGCCTGGTCTTTGTGGTGGCCGCATTGTCGAGATAAATCAACTGTTTCATTTTAAATCCGCCTTTCGTCTTATTTTGTAGGAATAAAGGTAAAAGCTTCATCTACGTTTACTATTATAAAGGAAATTTTGCGAAACACAAGTAGTAATAATTCTTGTTTATAAAAATATAATACTATTAATTCCCCAGGTTCGGAGCTTTTATGAAAAAAAATCCACTGATTGCCGGCACTCTCCTGCTGACGGCTGCCGGCTTTTTAAGCCGGATTCTCGGCTTTTTCTACCGGATCTTTCTCTCACGGGCCGTAGGGGCCGAGGGACTCGGCATTTATCAGATGGTATTTCCTGTCCATTCGGTTGCATTTGCCCTGTGCTGCGGGGCTATCCAGACCTCAATCTCCCGTCTGGTGGCCAGGGATGCCGGCTCCGGAAAGGCTTCTCTCCGGACAGGACTTATCATTTCCCTGTCTTTATCAGGGCTTCTTGCGGGACTTATCTGGCAGTTCGCTCCGTTTATCGCCCGCTTTGTCCTCTTAGAGCCGGCCTGCGAGCCGCTTTTGCCGGTCATGGCCCTGTCCATTCCCTTTTCCTCCATCCACGCCTGCATCTGCGGCTACTATTATGGTATGAAGCGCACTGCCGTTCCGGCACTCTCCCAGATGTTCGAGCAGGTCATCCGCATGAGCGCCGTCTTTCTGATGGTACAGGTCCTGACGGCAAACGGAGAGCCTGTAACGGTGTCTGTGGCGGTCTGGGGCATGTTTATCGGCGAAGCTGGATCGGCTGTGTACAGCTATCTGGTTTATGCAGTGAAAGACAGGAATAACGGCAGACGGCCGCAGGCTCAGAAACATGCAAAGAGAAGGCGCCATAAAAGCGAATCTTCCTCTTTTGTCCCCTCAGCCGGTTTTCTCGCCACAGCGGTCCCCCTCATGGCCATGGCAGTGCCTCTCATGGGAAACCGGCTGATTTTAAACTGCCTTCAGAGCCTGGAAGCAATCTTTGTCCCAAACAGACTGATTGAATTTGGGCTGAACCACTCAGATGCCCTGAGTATGTACGGCGTTCTGACAGGAATGGCTCTCCCCTTTATTTATTTTCCCTCTGCCATCACCAACTCTCTTTCCGTCGTCCTGCTCCCCACTGTAGCCGAAGCCCAGGCTCAGGAAAACACGGCCCGGATTGAAAAAACAATTTATATGGCTCTGCGCTACAGCCTGTACATGGGAATTCTCTGTGTAGGACTTTTCGTCCTCTTCGGGCCGGAGCTTGGAATGACCGTATTCCAGAACACCGCTGCCGGGGACTATATCCGCATTCTGGCCTGGCTCTGCCCGTTCATGTACATCTCCACCACCATGGGCAGTATCTTAAACGGCCTCGGAAAAACCTCCTCCGTCTTCGTTCACAACGCAGTTTCCATGCTTCTCAACCTGTCCTTCGTGGTGTTTGGAATTCCCCATATGGGAATGAGGGCTTACTTCTATGGACTCCTGCTCAGCGAGCTTCTGCTGGCCCTTCTGCACATTGTGTGCCTGAACGGCGAGGTGAGAGTTCCCATGAGAGCCGGCGAGATGATTGTAAAGCCCTGCCTGTGCCTGGCCGTGGCGGTGGGAATTTTGTATGCTCTGGAGCCTGTGACTGCCTGGATGGAAGCCTCGGAGATGAACGGGTTCGTGCAGCTGGCGGCAAAGGGAGGCGTGATCTGCGCAGCGTACGGAGGGATGCTCTGGGTGGTGCATGAGGGAAAAAGAGAGAAAGGGTAAAAGGAGTCCTTTTCGCCGCAGTGCGATCCCCGCGGAGCGTTTTTCTATAACAGGGAACGAAGTTTCCTGTTATAATAAAAAAAGCGGAAGGACAAAACGCCTCACGCGCTCCGTTCTTTCGCTTTTTCTTTTCTTTCAGTCTCTGACTCTAACCGGCCTGAACTTCTGTCTCTTAAGCCTTCTCTGCGATTCTCTCACACAGTCCGTCCCACTCACAGTTCCCGCAGACTTCCCTTCTCTTTCCGGCTCTGATAATCCTGCTTACTACCGCCTGCCTGAACTCTTCCCAGCGCAGCTCATTTTCTGAGCCTCCCGGCCCATTCTGACTGCCGAAGAGGCCGCAGAGCTCCAGCACCTTTCTGTCGTATGATTCTGCCTTCTGCCTTTCGCTGCATCCCCGGGGAGTCCGGTTGGGACAGGAGGAGCAGACCTCGTCCTCCCCGACTGTCAGAATAATCCTCGGGTTATCTTTCAGACTGCGGATTACCTCTTTCATGTGCTCTGTAAATTCTTCGCTGTACCCGCTTCCTCTGAAATAGTAAATACAGAGTCCGTGGTGGGGTCTGAGTCTCAGCGGCAGATTTTTTTCTGTCCTTTTATCTGTATTCGTCATCTCTCGATTCAATCCTCTTTCCGTTCCAATCCTCTTTCCGATTCAATCCTCTTTCCTTTTTCTGCAGAATCTCAGTCAGTCTGCTTCTGACCGCTCCTAGGCTTCCATGCTTCTTACAGCCTTTCCGAGTCTTTTGCTCATAGCTGCCGCCAGTGTGATTTTCAGCAGATCGGGGATGACAAACGGGATCACACACCATCCCAGAACCGTCATAATGCCCACCGGCTCAGCCGTTCTGGCATACATAAACAGATACCAGAAGGTTCCAAAGGCATAGCATGCCATAAGCCCCAGCACGGCGGAACACCAGAAAACAGCAGTTTTTCTTCCAAAGGCCCGCTCCATCCCCCACATAATCAGGGCAGTTAAGACAAATCCCGCTATATAGCCTCCCGTCAGGCCCACCAAAACTCCGATGCCGCCTGAGAATCCGGCAAATACCGGCATTCCCACGGCTCCCAGCAGAATGTATACCAGTACGGCCATCGTCCCTCTCCTGCCTCCAAATACGCCTACTGCCAGAAATACCGCGAACGTCTGCATGGTAAACGGCACTGCCGTTGGTATGGAAATCCATGAACATACCGCCATAAAAGCAACCATTATTCCAATGTAGGTGAGATCTCTCACCCCTGCTCTGCGTCCTGCTTTCTGCTCCGCTGTTCTCTCCATGTTCCCTCTCCTTTTCATTTTTGGCTTTCCCAAAATTTTTCTGTTTATCTTCTCATTGCCGCAGATTTTCTGCACACAGTTCTGCCTAAGAAACAGACAGCCCGATCATTTATCCTCTGTCTGTGTCTATCTTAGATCTGTCTCTTTTGTTTGTCAACTATTTTTATTTTTTAGTTTACATTCCGTTTTCAATCAGTCTCGCAGACGGCAGCAGACAAGTCTGTTTCTCACCTGTGATACTCAAACTGCAGTCTGTATCCGTTCCAGTCTGTATCCGTTCGCCTGCCATTCTAAAAAATTTGCCCTGAATTTCCCTGCACACTGTCCGGAAAGCAGCCTGAAGCTCTGTATGGTCTGGGGCAGATGCATTCCTGTCGTTTATCATTCTGCCTCTGCTTCCGAGTCTGTCTATTTTCAGGCGGAATTCGGGGCTATTGTTTCCTGATTTTTTAACTGGCGAGTGAAAATATAAAAAAAAGCAAAGACTATCCTGTGATTTACAGGTTGAATATTATCCATTAATTGATTATAATTATTTGAAACGGAGGTATAACCAACATGAAAGACATACGAATTGCTATTATTTTTTGCCTGTGCGCCATTATCGCCGGTATGGCCTTCTTACTGAAAAAGCAGCAGGATCTCCAGATGGTTCTTGCTCTCAGCCACAGGGAGCTGGAAAACTGGCTGTCTGAGGGAAAAAAAGTCCGCTAGACATTTTTAATCAGCTAAATATTTAACGAATCGTTGCAATGCAGGACAAATATAATCCTCATACGCTTACATGCTTCTGAGGACTATATCTGCCCTGTTTAAATAGTTCCTACTTTTGCTGCATCCGGCCCTTCTCGGAGTGTATGCACATCTCCTGCCGTATGCCTCCTCTTCGCTTCCCGCCGGCTACTCTGCAAAGTACAGTCCCTCAATGCACATTCCGCCTGACTCTGTCAGAGCTCCGCCGCCGCCGTCTACCCGGCTGGTGCCTCCCGGATAAAAGATGCCGTCCCTGCAGAGAATTCCATTTGGCATCACCAGCAGGACAGCCAACTCTCCGAGCTCTTTTATCCTATGCCCCTTTTTCTTCAGCAGCTTTACTGTGTCAGGTGAAAATCCCGGCTCCAGTTCCAGGCCCTGATTCAGGGTCAGACAGCACAGATGCGGTGTTTTTACCGCCGAATCCATCATCATCCCGTAGTCAATGACATTGACGATGATCTGCAGCGTGCTGGTGATAATCCTTGGGCCTCCGGCTGCCCCCACTGCCATCACAGGTTTTCCATCCCTCGCCACGATGGTGGGCGTCATACTGGAAAGGGACGTCTTTCCCGGACAGACAGCGTTCGCCATTCCGTAGGCCAGACCCTGTGTCGTTCTGACTCCGGCCTTGGGACTGAAATCGGCCATGGTGTTGTTCATGACAAATCCCCGTTTGGGTATCACCACCCCGCAGCCCCACCAGTTGCGTATGGTCTGTGTCTGGGAAATCACATTTCCCTCCCGGTCCATAACCGTAAAATTTGAGGTGCAGCCTCTGTACTCCTTCGCCTCGATCCCTTCTGAATGGGCATATTCTCCGGCCTTCTCCATGTCAATTTTAGCTGCCAGCTCTCCTGCATAGTCTTTTGAAAGGATTTTCTCCAGATTTATTTTCACGAAATCTGGATCTCCCATGGCCACCGACCGGTCGGCAAACATCAGCTTCATGGTTTCAGCTGTCACATGGATGCTGTCTGCCGAGTGAAATCCCATCTCCTTTAAGTCGAAGTTCTCCAGGATATTCAGCATCTGTATCAGATGGCTTCCGCCGGAGGATGGAGGCGGCATGGAGATGATCTCATATCCCCGGTAGCTGCCCCTCACTGCCTCCCTCTCCTTTGGGCGGCACTGCTCTAAATCTGCCTTCGTGAAAACTCCCTTGTATTTGTTTACCTGTGAGACAATTTCATCGGCCACAGGGCCGCTGTAGAACCAGTCTACCCCATATTTTGCCACCGCTTCCATCGTGTCGGCCAAAGCCTCATTTCTCACAAGCTCACCAAACCGGCGCGGCTTTCCGTTGTTTAAAAAAAGCTCCTTAAATCCCTCAAACTCCCTGCTGTTATGTTCGGCTTCCGGTGTATCACTGGCTCTGGCATAGGAAAAGCCGCAGTGTAATCCCTCTCTGCAAAGCCGGATCGCCGGCTCTGACACCTCCTCCCAGGTCATGGTTCCATAGGTCTTGAGAAGCTGATCCATGGCCCTGTAGAAGGCGGGAACAGCCGCAGAGCGCCCTGAAAATTCCGTAAGCTCTAAATCTGCTTCCCCGTTTTCATCGAGAAACATATCCCGGTAAGCATTGGCAGGGGCTGTGCCTCTGGCATCCACCGTGTGATAGTTTCCTGTCCTGCTGTCATAGAACACCTGGAAGCAGCCTCCGCCGATTCCGCTGTGGTGGGGATCCACCGCTCCCAGCACCAGAGAGACGGCTGCTGCCGCGTCAAAGGCGTTTCCTCCTTTTTTCAGAATTTCCAGTCCTGCCCGGGCTGCATATGGGTTATTGGCGCTTACTGCCCATTCGGTTCCCGATACATGGGGCCGGTACATCGCGCTGGAATTGTCTGCCATAAATCCAAGATACGGTCTGTTAGGCATAATGGTTTCTCCTTCCTGGCAGTTTGCTCCTGCCGGTTGATTCTGCCCACATTGTATCGGATCGGCCGGTTTTTTTCTTGTAAAAATCGGAACTCTCTCTTATCTTTCTTCTCCCCTGCCGCCTTCCCCGCTTTTCCCTGATTCTGCCTGGAGCTTTCCCGGACATATCCCGAGAAATTCCTTAAACTCTCTGCTGTAGTGGGCCTGATCACAGTATCCCAGTCCGTATGCCTCCTGAGCCATGGACTTTTTTGCAGAACTGCCCTGACGGCTCAGCGCATCCCTGAGAGCATGCTGAAATCTCGTCTGACGGCAGAGCTGTTTGGGGGCTATCCCTATCTGCTGCACCATCACCTCCTGCAGCCTCCTCGCCGAGTAACAGTTCTCTCTTTCCAGCTCCTTTATCTTTACAGCTCCCCTGCGCTCCCAGATTAGCTGCTGTACCTGGGAGGCCAGCAGATTCCCCTCCATTCCCCCTCTTTTTTCTGATTTTCGTTCTTCCTCCCACCGCTTCAGCAAAAGAAGCAGCTCACTCTCCGGCTGCTCTCCTGCCAGGCTGTCCCTGAGTTCTCCCAGCCTGTCTGCCGTCAGGATTTCATCAAGGGAGGTCCCCTCCGGGTTCACTTCACAGGCAGGGACAGAGAATACCCTGGAAAAAGCCCCGGGGAAAACCGGATAAAAATTCCCCTCTCAGCACTGTATAAGGGGATCTCCTTTTTCTCGCTCAGCACACCGTAGCAGACTGCCTGAAAGCTCTCCGGTCCTGTGACAAGTGCGCAGATCTGTCCGTTTCCCGGGATGCAGGTCCACTTTTTCGCATCCCACTCCATCCTGCAGAGGGAAATTCCTTCTTCTTTTATCTCTTTTTCCGCCCTGGCAACGCTGTTCCAGAATGGCTGAATCGAATAAAAATAGCTGTTTTTCCCTCCCATATCTGTCCTCCCGTATAACTTCTATAACTTCAGACAGGGTGCGGACCTCGCCCGGATCCACACCCCTCTGAAATAATACATGTGTATAATTTTTCTGCCTATTCTTCCGTTTTGTCAGGTTCCCCTCTCAGTTCCCCCGAAGCCACAATATCTGCCCCGCAGCCGCAGATATTTTCCACGATCACATCATACCGTTTTACCGGTCCCTTGACCTCTACCTTTTTTATAATCTCCATGCAGTCCATGAGCCGATCTTTCGGCACCGGACGGTTGGAGCGCACAGGAAGAAGCTCCTGCTTTCTGTCATCTGTCCTGACGGTTGTGGTGAGAATCCGGACCGGGCTGATAAATTCCTGGCGTCCGTATTCCTCGCCTCGCTTACAGGTGTAACCAGATATGGACTGTATCTGGTCTGCCTCCCCTTCTACCGTGATATGACAGCCCATGGGACAAACGGTACAGATAATTTCCTTTTTCATTCCCTACACCTCCTTCTCTGCCTCTACTGTCACAGCCCCTGTCACAGCTGCGGCAGGAATGACAATCGATTCCATTTCGCCCGGGCTTACGCGAAGAACACGTTTTACTGCAATCTCCTGCCCGCCGCACCTGGCAGTAATTTTCACCTTCCTGTCCGGATGAAGGACACGGAAAAAGAGCTGTATCTTTTCAGACTCCTCCTGACCCTGAGCCGTCAGGGCGCTGTCTGTCCTGATATACTGGGGGCAGAGATAGCGCACATTGCTGCCGGGAACGGTTTTTACTGAATGTTCCCGTTTTTCCTGGGCTCCGGTTCTGCTTTCTTCCGGCGCTCCCTCCTCTTTATGTTTCATGGCATACCGGGCTGCGAAGGTACCGGCTCTCATGCTCTCTGCTGTCACATTGTCCACCAGATCATTGACATGGACCACGTTTCCGCAGGCAAACACAGCAGGTTCTGAGGTCTGCATATACTGGTTTACCATGGGCCCGTTGGTGAGAGGTGAAAGTTCGATTTCTGCCTGTCTTGTCAGCTCGTTTTCCGGTATCAGACCCACAGACAGGAGCAGGGTATCGCAGGAGAGAAACTCCTCTGTCCCCGGAACAGGCTTTTTATTTTCATCTACCCGGGCCACGTACACGCCCTCCACTCTCTCATTTCCCACGATCCTGGTTACCGTGTGTGAGAGCATCAGAGGAATTCCGAAGTCATCCAGACACTGCACCTTATTTCTGGTAAGGCCTGCCAGGAAGTCCATAATCTCCACAACTGCCTTTACGTGTGCTCCCTCCAGACTCATTCTCCTGGCCATGATCATTCCGATATCGCCGGAACCCAGAATCACAATCTCCTTTCCCACCATCGTGTTCTGACGGTTCAGAAGTCTCTGGGCAGCGCCTGCCGTATAGATTCCTGCCGGGCGTGTTCCTGGGATCTGGATTCCCGCCCTCGTCTTTTCCCTGCAGCCCATGGCCAGCACAATGCTCCCCGCCTTCACTCTCGTCATACCGTACTGGGCGTTGACGCAGTAGACAGCCGGCTCCCGTGGGTCCACCTCAAGTACCATGGAATTTAAGAGAACCTCTGCTCCCAGCTCCTTCGCCTCATCCTCAAATCTGCCGGCATACTCCGGTCCTGTCAGCTCCTCCTTAAAATAGGTGAGCCCAAATCCCGGGTGAATGCACTGCTGCAGAATTCCGCCAATGCTTTCATCTCTCTCTATCAGGAGAACGCGCTCTGCCCCCTCCTTTTTTGCCGCAACAGCTGCCGAAAGGCCTGCCGGGCCTGCTCCGATCACCGCTACATCACAGAAAATATCATACATGCTTTCCCTCTCCTTTTGTCCCTGTTTAAGCTTTGATTATCCTGCCGTCATCTTTCAGCCCGGCTTATCTCATCTTTCCTGTCACCATATAGGAGCCCTCATTGTTTTTATTGATCTGCTCCACCGGAACCTTCCACTCTCTTGCCAGGATTTCCAGCACCTTCGGGCCGCAGAAGCCTCCCTGGCAGCGTCCCATCCCGGCTCTGACACGGCGCTTTACAGCATCCATGCTTCTGGCGCCCAGAGGCCTCCTGATACAGTCTAAAATCTCTCCCTCGGTGATGGTTTCGCACCTGCAGATCACTGTTCCGTACGCTGGATTTACTGCTATGAGCTGCTCCTTTTCCTCTCTGCTCAGCTCATGGAAGCGCACAATCCCCTTGCGCGTTTTCTTATAATTTTCTTTAAACACAAGCTGGCAGCCGTGATCCAGCAGAAGCTGGGCTACATATTTTCCCATGGCCACGGAGAGGGTAAGTCCTGTGGAGCGGACACCGGAGAGATTGACAAATCCCTTCAGATCATCCCACATGTCTACGTGGAGTCCCTCCGGATTCCTGTTGGGGCGAAGTCCGCTGTACTGGGTAATGGAATCTCTCACATTCACCTCCGGAACCAGCCTCTTCACATCATCCACAATACTTAAAAGTCCTTCCTCTGTCACGCTCTTGTCCGTCTTATTGTCCAGATCCTCCGCAGTGGGGCCCACCAGCATGTTTCCGTGGATTGTGGGACACATAAGCTTTCCCTTTGTCACCTTCGTCGGAATCGGAAGCACGATGTGCTCTACCTTGCAGCTGGTATTCTTGTCAAGAATATAGAACTGTCCTCTTCTTGCCACAACCTTGTAGTCCGCCTTACCCACCATTGCCGCGATCTCGTCGCAGTACAGAGCCGCTGCGTTAATCACATACTCTGTCTCGATCACGCCTGCCGTTGTCTCCACCGCCGTGACGCGCCCTTCTTTTGTCTGGATTCCTGTCACCTTTGTGTTTAAGAGGAAGGAAACCCCATTTTCATTGGCGTTTTCCGCCAGAGCCTGCACCAGGATGAAGGGATCGATAATGCTCTCCCTCGGTATGTAAAGCCCGCCCTTCACCTCCGGGTTCAGGTTCGGCTCCATCTCAAGGAGCTCTTTTCCCGTTTTGTACTCTACATCGTACACCCTGTTTTTAAAGGCCTTGGCCTTGATCTCCGGCAGTTTTTCATACTGTTCCTGTGTAATGGCCGGAAGGATTGCGCCGATCCGCCTGAAGGGAACGTCCAAATCACGGCAGAGCTCATCATACATAGGGTTTGCAGCCACCACAAGCTCTGACTCCAGTGTTCCCGGCGAGGCGTCGTAGCCGGTGTGGATAATGGCGCTGTTTGATTTTGACGCGTCTCCTCCAATATCCTCATTCTTGTCTACCACTGTCACATCAATCTGATATTTTGACAGTTCCCTGGCTATGGCACAGCCTACTGCTCCTGCTCCGATTATTACCACATCTGTTTTCAGCATCTTTTTCCTCCTATTTTTCCTGTCAGTTCCTAGCTTTCTGCCCAGTTTTTCGCCCTCTCTACTGCCTTGTGCCAGTTTCTGAGAAGCTCCTGGCGCACGTCCTCTTCCATATGAGGCTCATAGCGGCGGTACAGCTTCCAGTTCTTCTCAAGCTCCGATAAATCGTGGAACTCTCCGATTCCGCAGGCGGCCAGATAGGCAGCTCCGAGAGCCGTGGTTTCCGTAATCACCGGAACATCCACCGGAATCCCCAGAATATCTGCCTGAAACTGCATCAGAAACGTATTGACCACAGCCCCGCCGTCCACACGCATGACCTCAATGGGAATCCCCGAATCCTTCACCATAACATCCAGATTGTCCTTTACCTGATAGGCGATGCTTTCGAGGGTCGCTCTCACCAGCTGTTCCTTGGTCGTCCCTCCTGTAATGCCCACGATGGTTCCCCTTGCATACTGATCCCAGTGAGGGGCCGCAAGTCCGGCAAAGGCCGGCACAAAATATACACCTCCCGTATCAGGCACCGATTTCGCCAGCTCCTCTGTCTCAGCCGCAGTGGCAATCAGATGGAGCTTATCCCGCAGCCACTGAACTGCCGCTCCCGATATGTAAATGCCTCCGTCCAGGGCGAAGGTAATCTTTTTTCCGTTCAGCCCCCACCCTACCGTGGTCAGAAGCCCGTTTTCCGAATATACCGGCTTATCTCCTGTGTTCATCAGCATAAAGCAGCCCGTTCCGTAGGTGGTCTTTACTGTCCCCGGCTTAAAGCAGGCCTGACCGAAAAGTGCTGCCTGCTGATCGACCACGGAACCGGAAATGGGGATCTTTGCCCCGAAAAAGTCCAGAGGATCTGTGGTTCCGTAGACTTCGGCACTGTCATGAATTTCCGGAAGAATCTGTTTAGGGATTCCCAGAGCCTCCAGAATTTCATCATCCCACTCTCCGGTGTGGATATTTAACAGCATGGTCCTCGAAGCCGTAGAGTAGTCCGTTACATGGACATGGCCGTGAGTCAGCTTCCAGATCATCCAGGTATCCAGTGTTCCTGCTATCACATGGCCGTTTTCAATTTTTTCTCTGACTCCGTCCACATGATCCATAATCCAGCGAATCTTCGTGGCACTGAAATAGGCATCCACCACAAGCCCTGTTTTCTCGCGGATCATGTCGCCATACTGCTCTGCAATCTCATCTGCCATTTTCGCAGTTCTCCGATCCTGCCACACAATGGCATTGTATACAGGCACACCGGTGAAGCGGTCCCAGAGCATCACCGTCTCGCCCTGATTGTCCAGTCCCATACAGGTCAGATCTGCCACCTGGATGCCAGCCTCTTTTGCAGCCGAATCAATGGTTTCAAGAATGCTCCCCCATATCTCCATGGGATCATGCTCCACCCAGCCCGGCTGAGGATAATACTGGGTATGTTCCTTGTATCCCCTTGCCACCTGATTCCACTGGGAATCAAAAATGAGTGCAGTCGTCCCTGTGGTCCCCTGATCTAACCCTAAATAATACTTCTCCACAAAATTTCCTCCTCCTGCCATAAATTTGCGGCTTTCCTGCCGCCTGACCCATCATGTTTCCATTTATCTTATTCTTTGATATTTCTGCTTCTGCCTTTGTTTTCTGCCCCTTTTCTTCTGTATCCCCCTATTTTGCCTCTGTCTCAGGGGCCGCTGTCTTCTCAGGCTCCTTCATATTCCTGCAGATAAACAGGGCGAGTGGAACAGCAAGCACACCTGCTGCCAGCTTTCCGATGACAACAGGAGTGATCATTTCCGGACGGACGCCTGCCGTAAATCCGAGATGATCTCCCAGAGCTGCCGTAGCGGGAACCAGCCATGCTGTGTTCACAATGATTCCCTTTTTGTTCATGTCCTTCATCATGGTATAGACAGGAACGGAATTGGCAAGGGTGAACACAAGTCCCGCTGCGCTGGTCTTGTCAAGTCCAATCTTCCTCCCTACTGCATTCAGAGGTTTGTCAAGAATTTTCGTGAGAATCGTAAGCACCGGGAAGGTTCCCAGAAGCACAATGCCGATTCCGGCGATGGCGTTCATTCCCTCCATAATATCGGCCATTCCGGGTATGATCACCACCCCGGTCAGATGCTCAAATGCTGCCGCTGCCAGTCCTATGTAGATGACAATGGTTATAAACTGTCCGAAAATCATACAGCCCTTTACCATAGCCTCCGGGATAAATTTCAGTCCCAGAGCCAGAAGTACGGCCAGTATAATTACCGGCACCGTATTCCTAAGCACCATTCCAGGGCCAAAGCCGGCAATGAGTCCTCCAATGAGGCTTCCTGCCGGAATCGTCACAAGCCCGATTAACAGTCCCTTGGAAAAATACGGCCTGTCTCCCTTCTCAATCAGCCCGAGACCCACCGGAATGGAAAATACCAGCGTACATCCCAGCATCGATGCCACAATGTTTCCAGCCAGAAGCCCTGCCTCCTGGTTTTTTGCAAGCTCCATGGCCAGAGGATAGCCTCCCATATCGTTAGCGAGAATCGCTCCGAACATAGCCGGATCTGCGCCGAGGGCTTCAAACAGCGGAATAATCGCAGGTCCTAAAAGATCCGCGATCACCGGCGCCAGGCAGACAATTCCCACCATCCCCAGAGCCAGAGGTCCCATTGCGTTAAACCCCTCGTCAAATTTCTCCCCAAGCCCCAGGCGGTTTCCAAAAATCTTATCGGCAGCTCCGATTATCACCCCTGCTGCCATTACCCATAAAATAATCTGATCAAATGTCATATCCTTCCTCCCGTTTTCACTGGTTGCCGCAGATTTTTTTCTTTCCTCCCTCCCTCTCTTTTCTCTCATTTTTCTCTTGTCCCATCTGTTTTTCCGTACACTTTTTTCATGTTGTAAAATCCACATTTTTTGTGCTTTTTGTTGTAGTTAATTGTAATTCTTTTTTATTTTAAAATCAATACCACAAAATATCCTATTTTTTCAGGTAATTTTTGTGCACTTTTACGTAATAATTGTGTTTTTTATTCAAACTACAACAAAATACACATCCTTGTTTTCTAAAACATTCTATTGCCGAACTCGTCCGAAAAGAACTGCACATTGAAAATGAAGAGAAAACAGGGCTTTTCACCCTGCCCCTTCCTCCTCCCCAAAGATTGTAAAACGGCAGACAGGGGAACTGCTCTGTCATGGGCGGCTCTTCTATTGCTGAATCGATGAAAAATACAAGAAACTGCAACCGGAAAGGATGAGGCAAAAGATTTCGTACCTCTGGAAACGGAAAAAATGAGGGGGTTTAGAGGCGCTTCCACAAAAAAAGACCGGAAGTCCTACGGCTTCCAGCCCTTTTGCAGTATCAGTGTATACAGGCCAGTCTTTACCAGGCTTTGAATCTGCTTCCGGCCCTTTGAAATGCGCCCTTACCTTTCTTCGGTCTCCACCTGGATCACTTCCGTCTTCATGGAATGCATTCGCGCGATGATGCTCCGATCGGCCCTTCCGTCTGTCACCAGCACGTCCATCCTGCTCAGCGGGCAGACTGTATTCATGGCAATGACTCCGAACTTGCTGTAATCTGCCAGCCCGATCACCTTCTGGGCCCGCGACAGCATCACGCGTCTCAGGTTGGTCTCTTCGATGTGATAGTCGGTGATCCCGTTTTCCACGGTAATTCCTCCAATCCCCAGGATATATTTATCCAGGTTAAAATGCTGCATGATATTTTCCGCCACAAAACCGGAAACGGAGAATTCTCCTTTTCTCACCTCGCCTCCCAGCATAATCACCCTTATATCATCGTCCCCGCTCAGAATCTCAGCGATCGGCATGGAGTTTGTCAGCACAATCACCTTCCTTTTTCCCAAAAGCGCTCTTGCAAACTCCCTGGCTGTTGTCCCAATATCGATTCCAAGCACATCCCCGTCCTCTATCAGTTCCACTGCCCGCCTGGCAATGGCTGCTTTTTCCTCGTAGTTCTTTACCTCTCTGTGTTCATAGAGAGGCTCTGCGGCCTTTTTCTGATTCAGGACAGCGCCCCCGTATACCCGGGTCAGCAGACCTTCTTTTTCCAAAAACTCCAGGTCCCGCCGGATTGTTTCAATCGAAACTCCAAACTGTTTTATCAGATCGCTGACTTTGATCATGCGCTCTGCCTGTATCATTTCCATAATTTTTTCGCGTCTGCTCTGAAGCATGGTTCTATCCCCTTCTGCCATCTGCTCTAATCTCTCTTACCATCTTGGTCCCTGTTTCAGCTGTTCTGTTCTGAACTTTTCCCGGACATTCCAATTCCCTGAACCCTTACTCCGGCTTTCAAACCCTCCCCGGTCCGGGCCTACATCCATTATAATCCCCGCCGCTTCGTTTGCCAATAAAAGAAACAGCACTTTCTTTCATAGCTTTTTCAGAAGAGAGGACTGCAGGATCCGTTTTTCCGCGAAAAAAGGTGCAGAACCTGAATTCCGCACCTTTCTCTGTATCATATCTTCGTCTGCCCCAAGAGCATCTGAGCTTTTATTTTACAGCTACAGCCTCCATCTCCATCAGAACATCCTTCGGAAGTCTGGCCACCTCCACACAGGATCTGGCCGGGCAGGCTCCCTCGAAATATTCGGCATAAATCTCATTGATTTTGCCGAAATCATTCATGTCCTTGATGAAAACGGTGGTTTTTACTACATTTCCCATGCTGGTTCCCGCAGCCTCCAAAAGGTTTTTCACATTCTCCATGACCTGTCTTGCCTGTCCCTCGATGCTGTCTGCGATCTCACCGGTGGCAGGATTTACCGGAATCTGGCCGGAAGTGTAGACCATTCCGTTTACCTCAATGGCCTGTGAATAGGGGCCGATAGCCGCCGGTGCATTGGATGTGCTGATTACTTGTTTCATGTTCAGGTTCCTCCTTTAAATTTGAGTATATAAATTTTTTGATTATCTGTCTCTGACAGGGTCTCTGTTTTTCTGATTTTCTTATCTCAGCCTCTTATTTCCTGATAATGGAGGTTTCTGTGATCTCAATCTTCCCCTCTTTCAGCAGATGGCCCACAGCTCTCTTGAACGCATTTTTGCTCAGATTGAACTCCCGTTTTATCACTTCCGGTGAGGCCTTATCATTAAACGGAAGAACGCCGTCAAACTCATCTAACACCTTTAAAATCATGGCTGCATCCTCGTCCATCTGCAGATATGCCTTCTCACGGCAGCTCAGATCCAGCTTTCCATCCGGCCGAACCTTGGTGACACGGGCCTCCACCAGCTCCCCGATGCGGAAATTTCTGAATACCTCGCGGACCGGAATCATCCCGTAATACTGATCGTCCACAGCCACGAAAACACCGAATCTCTCATTGTTTTCATAGACATGGCCCTTGACCTTGTCTTCTTTTTTATACCCGTCTGCTGTCTTGAGATAGGGATATACCTTCATGGTGGCGGCCAGACGGCTGCTCTTGTCAATGTAGAGGGCGGCCAGACATTCTTCCCCCTCTCTCAGCTTCCCGGTCTGCTCCTTAAAGGGCAAAAGCAGATCCTTTTCAAGTCCCATATCCAGGAAAGCACCGATTTTTGTAATCTCCTTTACCTTCAGAAGCGCTACCTCTCCTGCCTCCAGTTTTGGCACCGCCGTTGTGGCTATCAGGCGGTCTTCTGAATCTTTATAGATAAATACCGTAAGCCTGTCACCGATTTTCGTTCCCTCCGGAACCTGCTTTCTGGGGAGCAGCACCGATGCCTCCGGGCGCTCTTTTTCCCCCAGGTATACGCCAAATTCTTTTTCTCTGAGTACCTCCAGCTCCTGTCTTTTTCCTAATTCAATCATGTGCTTCGTCCTCTCTTTTTGTATGATCTGAATAACCTTCTTCAGGCCCGTCTTTTTACAGAATTTGTCCTGTCACTGGAATTTTCGCTCCAGGTTCTGAAAGTCTCATTTCAGCCTTCCTTTGAGCTTCATATTGACAAATGGACGGCCGCTCTGTTCTGTCAGTGAAACCATATATCCGTCCTCTGTTCTGCAGATTCTCGGGATCATCACATCTCCCAGAACTGCTGCCTTTCTGTATTCTGCCAGAAGCTCCTCTATTTCAAAATTTTCGGGCAGAAACTCTCTTGCTATCTCCACATACCGGGCATTATTTACATGAAAATTCGTGTCAAGATGATGCCGGGAAACCGTTACCGGCTCTTTTTCCCCGCAGTTTTCAGGCAGGCAGAGCCTTCCCTGTGCTTCCGGCATGGAAAGGGGACTGCCAAGCTCCCCATAGCCCCTGATCTCCTCCTGTGTCACCCTGGCCGGACATTCGTGCTCCAAATCATAGAACACCCATCTGGAATCAGCCCTGACTATACACTCTCCGGCTTCATCCTGAAGCAGAAAATTGCGGTATCCGTAAATTCCCCGGAATCCATAGGGATAGGTGGATATGCGGATCCTCTCTCCCAGAGCCGGATACCGGCTCACCACAATCTGCCAGGAATTCAGCCACCAGGCTCTCCTCACCCGTTCCAGATGGGAAAGACCCATATGGAGATCCTCCGACTGAAAGGTGGAACAGTCCTGAAAATAATTCATGATCCCGGTAACCGACAGCCTTCCCGATTCGTCTGTCTCACTGTAGCGGACTCTGCTCTCAAATGTGTACATACTCCTCACCTCTTTCGGGCAGATGTCTGTGCTTCGCACACTCCCGTGTGCTCTCTCGGGTTCCTCAAACTCCTCTTCGTTCCGTTTGAGCAGCGAATAGCTTCGCACACTCCCGTGTGCTCTCTCGGGTTCCTCAAACTCCTCTTCGTTCCGTTTGAGTAGCGAATAGCTTCGCACACTCCCGTGTGCTCAGCTATTCTTCATTATAAATGATCCTTTCTTGCTTGTCCATGTGGTTCGAACGGGTGAGGGGGATTTTTCCATAAAATTTTTTTGAATTTTTTCTAAAAAAAGTATTGACGATATGGATGTTATGTCGTATAATAGCACTCGTTGTTGGGGTATCGCCAAATGGTAAGGCAACGGACTCTGACTCCGTCATTTCAAGGTTCGAATCCTTGTACCCCAGTTTTTATAGCTGGAATGCCTGACAGATTGCATGGTCTGTCAGGCATTTTTTGTTTGTATTCTGTATGGCAATTTTTACAGCCTCATATTCCCAGAAACCACTGCCACTTTTCCTCCACAACAAAAAATAGCCTGAAGTGTCCCACAGACTTACCGTCTGTCGGCACGTTCAGGCCATTTCTCCTCCATGACAGACAGATATTTCAGCAGGCAGCTGTCTGTGCCTAGTGAATAAACATGGCATCACCAAAGCTGAAGAACCTGTATCTCTCCTTTACAGCCTCCTCGTAGGCGGCCAGCACATGTTCCCTTCCCGCAAGGGCAGAAACCAGCATCACCAGAGTGGACTCCGGAAGATGGAAATTCGTGATCAGACAGTCCAGAATCTTAAACTGGTATCCCGGGTAAATAAAAATATCGGTCCAGCCGCTTCCTGCTTTCAAAACTCCGTTTTCATCGCTGGCAGATTCTATAGTCCGGCAGCTTGTGGTTCCCACACAGATCACGCGCCCGCCTTCCCGCTTCGTGCTGTTGATCTTTTCTGCCTCTGATTCCTCCACCACGTAAAACTCCGAATGCATGTGGTGGTCAAGGACATTTTCCACCTTCACCGGACGGAAGGTTCCAAGCCCCACATGGAGGGTGACATGGGCGATTTTTACTCCCCTGTCCTTAATTTCCTGAAGCAGCTCTTTTGTGAAATGAAGGCCCGCCGTCGGCGCCGCCGCTGAGCCCTCATGCTTTGCATAGACGGTCTGATAGCGGTTTTTGTCCTTCAGCTGATGGGTAATGTAGGGGGGAAGGGGCATCTGGCCGAGCTGATCGAGGATTTCCTCAAAAATTCCTTCATAGGAAAACTGGATCAGACGGTTTCCCTCTTCCACTACATCCACAACGGTCCCCTTCAATATACCGTCGCCAAACCGGATTACCGTTCCCGGCTTTGCCTTTTTTCCAGGCTTTACAAGGGTTTCCCAGATATCGTTTTCCTTTCTCTTTAAAAGCAGAACCTCTATCTTGGCATCTGTTCCCTCCTTGCTTCCGATGAGCCTTGCCGGAATGACCTTTGTGTCATTGATTACAAGGCAGTCCCCGGGATTCAGGTACTCTAAAATGTCCCTGAATTTCCTGTGCTCCACCTCTCCTGTGCTGCGGTCGAGCACTAAAAGCCTGGAGGAAGCCCGGTCCTCCAGAGGATCCTGGGCGATCAGCTCCTGCGGTAAATCAAAATAAAAGTCCTTTACATCCATTTCTTATCCTCTTTTCTGTGAATCTCTGCCGGCTGTTCCGGCGTTGTCTCTCTCCCCCGCCTGCCCTGTCCTGACAGGGCCTGTCTTTTCCGGCTTCTCATAACCGTATCGGTCCTTTGCCTGCCGGAGAGTCTTTGGCCTCTCCTTCTTTTCTCTCACTGTCCCTGTTATTCACCGGCTTCTTCCAGGGAGACTTCGGACTCCTCGATGTGGGACGGGCCGTTTTCCATAAACAGAATCCTGTTTTTCAAATCCTCGTCAGCAGCCATAGCTGCCTCCTTGGCATCATCAATCTGTTTTCCCAGCAGCACCACATCCTCATTGGCTGCCACTGCATCCAGATAGGCAGACAGCTCCGGCGTCGGCTCTCCGTCGAAAATGCGCCACTGGCCGTCGCTGCATTTTTCCACATACACGGCAATCAGAGACGGCGCAGGCGTCGCCACTCCGGAAAATCTTACATCGTAGGATACATAAGCCACATAGGCATCCTCTGTAAGTCCATCTGCTGTATAGCAGGAAATATTTTCATATCCCTCTATGTACGCCCTCTGCTTTTCAAAGGATTCTCTGAACTGCTCCTCCTGAGAGGTATCCTGGGAGGTAAACAGATTCAGGAAAGTATCCATATCACAGGAGGACACAGAGCGGAAATACTCCTCCATCAGCTGGTTGATTTCATGGTGCGCATCCTTCTCCAGAATGCTGCCGCCAAAATTATAATGATATTCCTTCGTATCCGGCTCAATCACCACATCCTGCTCCTCACCGATACTGTCCAGGTTATCTACTGTTTCCGGCTCTGATTTTGGCCCGTGCCCCCGCTCTCTTATAAGGCCTGCTGCAAGCAGCACCCCTGCAAGCACCAGGATTATGAGCGGGACTGTCAGAAATAAGCCGTACCTTCTGAGCTCCTGGTCTGACAGCGGCCCGCCGGAGCGTCTCTTTCTGCTTCTGCCCATTTCACCGCCTCCTGTCTTTATCTCGATTTATTCTAGCAAAATACTGTTTAAAAAGCAACCGCCGCACAGGCGTTTCCCATACGGCGGCAGCTGGTTTCCTTTTAGGAAAGAAGTATCAGCAGGGGGCGTGAACTACCCATTGTCTAAAGCCAATGGGCTTCCTGCTTCATCGACCTCGTAA
>ENA-UONZ01000852-UONZ01000852.1-human-gut-metagenome-genome-assembly--contig:-C93old-NODE-852-length-42348-cov-75.323174_pt1 | contig 42348 bp, 39 predicted proteins | sample MGYA00242468_ERZ724015 | MGnify/ENA metagenome assembly ERZ724015
CAGGCGCTCACGCGCGAGCGGGCGCTCGAGCAGCAGCTGCATGTTGCGGGGCCGTGCGCCGCCCGGCTCGATGCCGGCGAGCGGCAGGGCCTGGCCGAGCGTTACGCCGGACTGACGTTCACGGAGACGTATATCACGCCCGGCGGCGGACGGCTGCCGCCCGCGTTCGCCGAGCGGGCGAAGGCGCTGCACCACCGGCTCGACAAGCTCCTGCGCCAGCAGCGCGAACGCAGCGCCAGCCAGCGCACCGGCGCGCTCTCGCAGCGAGAGCTGTGGAAGATCCCGCTCGACGCCAAGGACGTTTTCCGCCGCAAGGCGCCGCCGTCCAAGCGTGAGACGGCGTTTTACCTGCTTATCGACCGCAGCGGCAGCATGGGCGCCGGAATCGGCGACGGGAACTCCAAGCTCTTCACGGCGCTGGCCACGGCGGCCGTGCTCGAGGAGGCGCTCAAGGGCATCGCCTATACGAAGATCGTCGCCTTTGACGGCGGCACGAACGCCGTGGAGCACTGCGTCATCAAGGATTTTGACCAGAAGGAGATCGGCAGCCGCTGCATCGACGCCATGACGCAGATCGCCGCCGGGAACGGCAACAAGGACGGCTATTCCATCCGCGCCGCCGCGCTGGATCTGGCCAAGCGCACCGAGCGCCGCAAGATCCTCATGGTGCTCTCCGACGGGCTGCCGTCCGGCTATTTCAGCGAGGCGGAGGCGATCGACGACGTGCGCACGGCCGTGCAGGCGGCGCGCCGCCGGGGCCTGCTCGTCATCCCCATCATTTACACCGCACGCACGGACGAGAACGTGGACGCTTACCGCCGCATGTACGAAAAGAGCATGATCTTTGCCGATTCCGTGGGCATGCTCGGCGAGTTTGAGCGCTTGCTCATGAAGCTGGTGCGCTGAGCGGCGGCCGGGCGTGGAATTGCTTGACAAGCCCGGAATGGTGTGCTATGATACTTTCTCGTTAAAAGGGAGTAGTTACAAATGCATGGCCAACAATCTCCCGGCTCCCGCCGGTGGTCATGCGCCTATTGTGATAGGTAATGAGACTTTTAGCACATCATATTTATGATCGTGCTGAAAGTCTCATTTTTTTTGCGCGATCACGAAGGAGAATGCGTTATGAACCTCGATTTTACCGGCAGTACCCTCTTTCTCGTCCTGCTGCTGTTTGCGGCGGGCCTTGTGTGTATCATCAAGGGCGGCGACATTTTTGTCGACGCCGCCACGTGGATCGCGGAGGCTTCCGGCATCCCGAAATTCATCATCGGCGCAACGGTCGTGAGCTTTGCCACGACCATGCCGGAGATGCTCGTGTCCGTGTTCTCGGCCCTGGAGGGCAACGCGGACATCGCCGTGGGCAACGCCGTCGGCTCCGTCACGGCCAATACCGGTCTCATCATGTGCCTGTCGCTCATCTGCATGGAGTGTACCATGCCGCGTCGGCAGTATGCCGTCAAGGCAGTGCTGCTGCTGGCGGCGATCGCGATCCTGTTCGGCTTCACGCGTGACGGGCAGCTGTCCATCCTCGAGAGCGTTTTGATCCTCGTCATTTTCGTGTGCTTTATCGCCGAGAGCCTCGTCGCCGCGCGGCGTGAGCAGACGCTTGAGGGGCCGGAGGCCGACGAGCGCCCGAAAACGGACGGCCGGACGATCGCGTTCAACATCGGCAAGTTCGTGCTCGGCGCCGCAGCCATCGTGCTCGGCGCGCGGCTGCTGATCGACAACGGCACCGCGCTCGCACAGATGGTCGGCGTGCCGGATGCCATCATCGGCGCGACCATGATCGCCATCGGCACCTCGCTGCCGGAGCTCGTGACGACCATCACGGCCATTCGCAAAAAGCAGTCGTCCCTGTCGGTGGGCAACATCATCGGCGCGAACATCATGGACCTGACGCTCATTATGCCGCTGTGTGCGCTCATCCTCGGCAAACCGCTGCCGGTCGAGCGGCAGGGCATGCTGCTGGATATTCCGGCGTGTCTTGTCGTGTGCGCGGGCGCGCTCATCCCGGCGCTGGCGCAGGGCAGGTTCAAGCGCTGGGTCGGCTTTTTCATCGGCGGACTGTACATCGTTTATCTGATCATCATGTTCACGTGCTTCGGCGCGTAAAAAACCGGCGCCGGTCTCTTTTCGGAGACCGGCGCCGCTGTTTATTTTGGGAACGCCGCGCAGATGCGGCGGGGGATGCAAGACGTGTTTGCCTGCTTAAGATGCGAAAGCACTATTTGATAGAGTTGTTGATGGGGGAAAAGAAAATGATTTGTATAGATTATCCATGTGACAGGTGCGTCCACCAGCGAGAGAATATTGACGGATGGAAATGCGCCTGCGACGCATTTCCGGATGGGATACCCGTTGATTATATGCTTAAATCAGATCCGAGCAAGCAGAAAGAATGCAATAACGGCATAGGCTACGAGAAAAAGAGTGATGAGTAATCAAGCGCCATGCATCCGCACGGTGCTTTTTCTGCGTTTTCCGAAGCGCGGGGACAGCAAAAAACCCCGGGAGCCGAAGCTCTCGGGGTCTTGGTGCGCGAGGCGGGACTTGAACCCGCACGTCCGGAGTGGACACTAGAACCTGAATCTAGCGAGTCTGCCAATTCCACCACTCGCGCATGGGCTTTGCGAATCAAAGCTTGTTTAATATAGCATTTCGCGCGCGGATTGTCAAGCGTATTTTCCGCAACTGCCCGAAAAAATCGCAACGTGTGTCGAAAACGTGAATTTTTCCTGCGCCGGGTGTTCAAATCCGGCGGCATCTGGTATACTATAACGATGAAAAAATGAAACCCGGCCGTGCCGGGAACGGAGTTGTGATCAAAATGGATTTGAACCGTGCTGCGCTCAAAGCAGACGCCCGCCGGCGCGCCGCCGGCTACCGCCCGAGCCCGATCCTCGCGGCGCTGATCGTTTTTGCCCTCGGGCTGCTCATCTCGACGCTCTCGTCGTACCTGATGGGCGCCGACCGCCTGACCACGGCGCTGACAAACGCCGCGCAGTTCGGCCCAGATGCGGTCGAGCAGGCATACATTAGCTTCTTTGAGCACTACAGTGTGTCCGCCGTTGCGATCGTGCTCGTTATCGCGCTCGAGATCATGAGCTATATGGTCAGCGTCGGCTTCGTGATCTTCTCGCTGCACGTCAGCCGGGACGAAACCGCCGAGATCGGCAACCTTTTTGACGGGTTCGGACTCTTTTTCCGCGTGCTGTGGCTCGCTATTTTGCAGGGGCTGCTCGTGTTCTTGTGGAGCCTGCTGCTGTTCGTGCCGGGCATCATCGCGGCCTACCGCTATCGGCAGGCGTTGTACCTGCTGCTCGACCACCCGGAGAAGTCCGCCTGGCAGTGCCTGCGTGAGAGCGGCGCGCTCATGCGCGGCCACAAGTGGGAGCTGTTCGTGCTGGACCTGAGCTTCCTCGGCTGGATGCTGCTGAGCGCCATGTTCGCGCCCGTGACGATTTGGCTCGATCCGTACCGCGCCATCACGAACGCGAATTATTATAACCGGCTCGTCGGCGCACAGGGCGGCCCGCGCGTTTACGAGGGCTCGTTCACCGACATCCCGAACGATCCGCAGACCTGATGCTGTTTGCCCTGCCTTCCCCCGCCTGCCGCGCGCAGACGGGGTGTTTTGCGTTGACAAGCCGGGGCTGTGCGGTATAATCTAAAGAGAATTCCCAGGAAACGAGGTGTACGGATGCAGACGGAAAAGAGCGGCCGCCCGCAGGCGATGATCGCCATGAGCGGCGGTGTGGATTCGAGCGTGGCGGCGTACCTGATGCAGCAGGCGGATTACGACTGCATGGGCGTGACCATGAAGCTGTATGAAAACGAGGATGCCGGCGTGCCGCGCGGCCACACCTGCTGCGCGCTCGACGATGTGGAGGACGCCCGCCGCGTGGCCTATGCGCTGGGCATGCCGTACTATGTCTTTAATTATAAGGATGCGTTCCGTGAGCAGGTCATGGCGCGCTTTGCCGCGGCCTATCAGCGTGGGGTGACGCCGAACCCCTGCCTGGACTGCAACCGCTACCTGAAATTCGGCCTGCTCGAGACGCGTGCCCGCGCGCTCGGGTGTGAGGTGCTGGCGACCGGGCACTACGCCCGCATCGAGCAGCTGCCGGACGGGCGCTACACGCTCAAAAAAGCCGTGGACACGACAAAGGATCAGAGCTACGTGCTCGCCTGGCTCACGCAGGAGCAGCTCGCGCACACGCGCTTTCCGCTTGGCGGCCTGCACAAGACCGAGGCGCGCACCATCGCCGAGGCGTACGGCTTTTGCAACGCGCACAAGCACGACAGTCAGGACATCTGCTTCGTGCCGGACGGCGACTACGCCGCTGCGGTCGAGCGGCTGACGGGCGCGCACAGCGAGCCCGGCCGCTTCGTGGATACGCAGGGCAGGCCGCTCGGCACGCACCGCGGCATCATCCACTATACGATCGGCCAGCGCCGCGGCCTCGGCATCGCGGCCGAGACGCCGCTGTACGTCTGCGGCATCGACGTGCCGAACAACGAAGTGGTGCTCGGCCGCAATGACGAACTCTTTTCGACCGAGCTGGACGCGAGCGGCTGCAACTGGATCTCCGGCGACGTGCCGGACGCGCCGCTGCGCGTGACGGCCCGCATCCGCTACCGGCAGCCGGAGCAGCCGTGCACCGTCACGGCCACGGGGCCGGACACGGTGCATGTGTCGTTCGAGACCCCGCAGCGCGCCATCACGCGCGGCCAGGCCGTCGTGTTCTACGAAGGGGACACGGTGCTCGGCGGCGGCACGATCGACTGAACCGTGATTTTTGGAAGGGAGGCGCGGCCATGTCCGTGACGCTCTATCTTGCGATCCCCTGTTATAACGAGGAGGCGGTCCTGCCGGAGACGGCGCGCCGCCTGCGGGAGAAATTCACCGCCCTGCGCGCTGCCGGAACGATCGGCCCCTTGAGCCGCATCTGCTTCATCGACGACGGCTCGAAGGACGCCACCTGGCAGCTCATTTCCGGCCTGCACGCGCGCGATCCGGTCTTTTCCGGCATCCGCCTGTCGCGCAACCGCGGCCATCAGAACGCGCTGCTGTGCGGTTTGATGACGCTGCGGAATCGCGCCGACTGCGTTATTTCCATGGACGCCGACCTGCAGGACGACATTGACGCCATCGACGCCATGCTCGCGGCCTTTCAGAACGGCAATGACATCGTCTACGGCGTACGCGCGAGCCGGAAGCAGGACTCCGCCTTTAAGCGCGCCACCGCGCAGGGGTATTACCGCCTGCTGCGCGCGCTCGGCGCGGACGTGGTGTATAACCACGCCGACTACCGGCTCATGAGCCGCCGTGCACTCGACGCGCTCGCGGAATATAAAGAGGTCAATCTGTTCCTGCGCGGGCTCGTGCCGCTCGTCGGCTACCCGAGCACGGTCGTGTATTACGAGCGCGGCAAGCGCTTTGCGGGCGAAAGCAAGTACCCGCTGCGCAAGATGCTCTCGTTTGCGTGGGAGGGCGTGTCGTCGCTGACGGTCTCGCCGCTGCGGCTCATCACGCGCATCGGCATTGTGATGTTCCTGGTCAGCATCGCCATGCTCATCTATTTTCTCGTGCGCTATTTCACCGGCCACACCGTCGCCGGTTGGTCAAGTCTGGCCGTGTCCATCTGGGCTATCGGCGGGCTGCAGCTGTTGGCCATCGGCGTGGTGGGAGAGTACATCGGCAAGATCTATCTTGAGACGAAGGCGCGCCCGCGCTATCGGATCGAGACGGAGCTCGATGACAGAGAGGTGGAGCTTTGAAGCGCCTGCGCACGCTCTTTGACGCGAAGCTGTGGAAGTTTCTGCTCGTCGGCGTCATCAACACGCTCGTCGGTACGGGCATCATGTTTGGACTGTATAACCTTGCCAGCTGTTCCTACTGGGTGTCATCGGCGGCAAACTACGTGCTCACGAGCATCCTGAGCTTTTTCCTCAACAAGCACTTTACATTTCAGAGCCGGGAGCGCGGCGCGGGTCAGGTCGTGCGCTTCGCGGCGAACATCGCCGTGTGCTATCTGATCGCTTATGGCATCGCAAAACCGCTGTGCCTGCGTCTGCTTGCCAACGCTGCGGTGAGTACGCGCGATAATGTGGCCATGCTTGTCGGCATGGTGCTCTTTACCGGTCTGAATTACCTCGGCCAGCGCTTTTTCGCTTTCCGCAGTCCCAAAACCGAAGAAAAATGAGATCCCTTCCCGGATGTGTGTGCATCCGGGAATTCTTTTTGAAAAAATGCAAATAGGCTCTTGACAAACGGGCAGAGAAGTGATTATATAAACGCATGAACAATCGTTCATATGTTTAAGCGAAAGCGAGGAGATCTCATGGCAGAACCGAAAACCGACTGCGCGCCGGCGTGCGAATATCTCAACGTGCACGAGGATGCGGTGGCGCAGGTGCTCGCGGCCCTGCCGGATGACGAGACGCTCTACGACCTGTCGGAGCTGTTTCGCGTCTTTGGCGATTCGACGCGCATCAAGATCCTCTATGTGCTCTTTGAGAGCGAGCTGTGCGTGTGCGACATTGCGCGGTTGCTGAACCTGACGCAGTCGGCGGTCAGCCACCAGCTGCGCATTTTGAAGGCGTCGAATCTCGTCCGCTTCCGGCGGGAGGGCAAGACCGTATTTTATTCCCTGGACGACGATCACGTCCGGTCCGTGCTGGCCCTCGGCATGGAGCATGTGCTGGAAAAATGATGGTCCGGCCATCTTTTCAAGTAACATTCAATGACAGATGAAGGAGCGTACATCATCATGGAAAAGACCTATAAGATCGAAGTAGACTGCGCCAACTGCGCGGCGACCATCGAGCGGCACGTGGCAAAGCTCAAGTGTGTCAAGGAAGTGACCGTGAGCTACATGGCCCAGAAAATGCTGGTCGAATATGCCCCCGGCGTGGACGAAGCCGAGGCCAAGGCGGAGATCCTCAAGACCGCGCTCAAGGTGGAGCCGGACTTCCGCTTCGAGGACTGAATCCCATGTCGCGCGAACAGAAAAGGTCGCTGCTGCTCATAGCAGCAGCGGCTGTGCTGCTCATTGGGCTGCACTTTGTGCCGGTCACGGGCTGGCTCAAGCTCGTGCTGTATCTCATTCCGTATCTACTCGTCGGCGGCGAGACGCTCGTCGATGCCTGCAAGGGTATTTATAACCGCCAGCCGTTCGACGAGAACCTGCTCATGGCCGTGGCCACCATCGGCGCGATGGTGCTCGGGGACTATCCTGAAGCCGTGTCCGTCATGCTGTTTTACCAGATCGGTGAGCTGTTTGAGAGCTATGCCGTCGGCCGCAGCCGCAAGAACATCGGCGACCTGATGGATATCCGCCCGGATTTCGCGTACGTGGAGACTGCCGACGGCATCGTGCGTGTCAAGCCTGAGGAAGTTGCCGTCGGCGATACGATCGTCGTCAAGCCCGGCGAGCGCGTCCCGCTTGACGGCACGGTGCTCACGGGCACGTCGGCGCTGAATATGAGCGCCCTGACCGGCGAGAGTGCGCCCGTGGACGTCACGGAGGGCAGCGCCGTCGTCAGCGGCAGCGTGAACCTGTCGGGTGTGCTGCGTCTGCGCGTGGAGAAGGTGTATGCCGAGTCCACGGTCGCGCGCATCCTTGAGCTCGTGGAAAATTCCTCGCTCAAGAAGGCGCACACCGAGCGCTTCATCACGAAGTTTGCCCGCGTCTACACGCCGTCCGTGTGCGGCGCGGCGCTCGCGCTGGCGATCCTGCCGCCGGTCGTGCGGCTCATCATGGGCATCCCGGCCGACTGGGGCGAATGGGTCTATCGCGCGCTGACATTCCTCGTCATCAGCTGCCCGTGCGCGCTCGTGATCTCGATCCCGCTGTCGTTCTTCGGCGGCATCGGCGGCGCGTCCGCCCGCGGCATCCTCATCAAGGGCTCCAGCTATCTGGAGATGCTGGCCAGGACCGACCGTGTCGTCTTTGACAAGACCGGCACGCTCACGCGCGGCACGTTCGCCGTCACGGCGGTGCGCCCCGCGCAGCCGGAGCTGTCCGAGCAGGCGCTGCTGCAGCTTGCAGCGGCGGCCGAGCAGTTCTCCGATCACCCGGTCAGCCAGAGCCTGCGCCGCGCGGCCGGGGAGCTGCCGGCGGAGCTCGTCACCACGGACGCCAAGGAGCTTGCCGGTCACGGCGTGACTGCGCAGGTCGGCGGCCGGTCCGTTGCCGCCGGCAACACGAAGCTGATGGATACCCTTGGCCTGACGGTGCCTGCGGTCGATGAGATCGGCACGGTCATCCACGTCGCGGCCGACGGTGCGTATCTCGGCTACATCGTCATCTCCGACGAGCCGAAGACCGGCTCGCGCGAGGCGGTGGCCCGCCTGCGGGCGGACGGCGTGCGCGTCGTCATGCTCACCGGCGACCGCAAGAGCGCGGCCGATGCCGTGGCGGAGGAGCTGGGCATCGCGGAGGTGCACAGCGAGCTGCTGCCGGAGGATAAGGTCACACAGGTCGAGCGGCTGCTCGGCGAGGGCGCACCCGGGAAATACCTCGCCTTTGTCGGCGACGGCATCAACGATGCGCCGGTGCTCGCGCGCGCCGATCTCGGCGCCGCCATGGGCGGCATCGGCTCGGACGCGGCCATCGAGGCGGCGGACATCGTGCTCATGGACGACGATCCGCGCAAGCTCTCGCTGGCCATGCGCATCTCGCGCAAGACCATGCGCCTCGTCTGGCAGAACATCGTCTTTGCGCTGGCCGTTAAGGCCGTCTGCCTCGTGCTCGGCGCGCTCGGCATTGCGAACATGTGGGTCGCCATCTTCGCCGACGTCGGCGTCATGGTCCTGTGCGTGCTCAACGCCGCCCGCGCGCTCAATACGAAGCACCTGTAATTTCAATCCCTGCATGAAAAAAGACCGCCGATCGGCGGTCTTTTTTTATGCCCTTTTCATGTGCACCGGCGGAAGCTGCCGTCCGTGAGGATGCGCGCACAGATCAGCCCCAGCGGCAGGGCGGCGACGATCAGCAGCGAGGCGACGAGCCACGACGCGCTGTCGCTCAGGTTCATCGTGCCCAGATCGTACACGGCGCGGTAGAAATACAGCCCCGGCACCATGATGACGATCGACGGTACGGTGATCGTGATGCGCGGGTAGCCCGAGCACTGCTTGTACAGGGACGCGAGCAGGCCCGCTGCCAGCGCACCGAAAAACGCTGCCGCCGCCGGCGGGAAGCCAGCCAGGCTGACGAGCTCGAGCCGCAGCGTGTTCGACAGCGCGCCGATCACGGCGGCGACGGATGCGAGCTTTACGGGGCTGTTGAACATCAGCGAGAAGCCGAACACGCCGCAGAAGCTCATGGCCAGCCGCAGCAAAATCCGCGCCCAGACGGGCAGCCCCAGCGGCAGGAAATCCATCGGCTGCAGCCGCAGCAGCAGCGCCATGAGCCAGGCGGTCAAGGTCGCTACGACGACGATCATGATCGCGTAGGCCAGCCGCTCGAGCCCGGAGCGCATGTCCTGCTTGGCCATGTCGATGCCGCTCGTGATGAACGGGAAGCCCGGGATGATGAACAGCATCGCGCAGATGTACCCCGCCTGATGCTGCGGGTCGATGGGGAAGAGCAGCGACGCCAGCCGGAACAGCCCGGCATAGACCAGGCACGCTGCTGCGACGGACAGCGCGATGCAGCCAAACAGCGTCAGGTGCCGCTGCGTCAGCCGCGCGCGGACATACTGCCCGACGCCCGCGCCCAGAAAGGCCAACAGCATTTCGATTGGCCCGCCGCCGAGCAGGAACGTGAACCCGCCGCAGGCGAGCGCGGCTGCCAGCCCCAGCTGCAGGGGCGTGTAGCTGCCGCCCGTCTGCGTGATCTTGTCAAGCTGTGTGTGCAGGTCGTCCGCCGTCATATATACGCCGTCGAGCGGGAAGCGCTTGACAAAGCGCTCGAGCTGGTCGAGCTTCGCGGTGTTGACGCCGGTCGCGGTCAGCGTCAGCGTCTGCGAGAAGCTGTTCTCGCCGTCGGAGCAGGTGTACTCGATGGACAGCAGCCCGATATCGGCGGCGCACACGAGGCCGAGCGCCTCGGCGATCTCGTTCATGGAGCTGCGCACGCGCCACGCGCCGGTGCCGCACGAGAGCAGCAGCAGCCCGACCCGGCCGACGACGCCGGCGCGGATGGGCAGCGGCGCCTGTGAGACGGGCAGCTCTTTCTGATCCCGGATGGGGTCGTGCCATGGGATCTGCATGTGATTCGGTTTGATGATCGGATGATGCAACGTATCTCACGCCTTTTTTGAAAATTCGGATTGTATTGTAGTCTTGTGCGCGCCGGAAGTCAAGAGCGGACAACAAGACGGCCTGCCGATCGGCAGGCCATCTTGTTGTGTCAGGTCAGAAAATATCGCCGTCGTGGGCGTCCACGTAAAACGAATACGGTTTCCCATTCGCCGTGAAGGTGATGTGGTAAGCGTCGCGGCTGCCTACATGCACGCGCTGGACGTCGACATCGCGGATCTCCGGCAGCGAGACACCGAGCTCCTGCAGCACGCGGCGCAGCGCCTCGGATATGCTGATGTCCGAATCCGTGGTCTCGGCCGGGATCGCCGGAGTGTTCGGCACGCGCGTCTCCGGGGCCTGCGCGGGCCGTTCCGGGCGCTGCACATCGAGGATCTCGCCGGTGCGCGCGGCGATCGTGTAGCAATATTCCCCGCCGGCCGCCGCAAAGCGGACACGGTAGGCGAGCTGTCCGCCGTACTGCGTCAGCTCCTGCGTGCAGTACGATGATCTGGAGTCCCGCCGCGATATGTACATTCAGGCCGTGGAGGAGGCCGACCTCATCACGGTCAACATCGGCTCGAACGATATCCTCAGTTCACGGAAAACTGGGACGCGATCGTCAAGAACATCTACCGCCTGAACCCGGACGTGACGCTCGTCGCGGTCGGCATGCACAATGCGTTTGCCAACACCTCTCTCACGGTCGGCAGCGTCATCAAGACCGGCAAGCTCCTGCAGCCGATCATGGACAAGATGAACGCCTGGATGCAGACCGGCTCCGCCTACGCGGCACTCCTGTGGCGGTTCGTCAGCCAGTATTCTCTCGCTTAACACCGCGCTGTCATGTGCGTGCTGCATCCCCCATTCCCGTAATTGCGGGACCGCCCCGGAGCCAACGGCTCCGGGGCGGTTTTCTCCGGCATTCGCCGGAGAAAACCGCAGAATCCAATTCGAGGTGGGCCTTGCCCCCTCGAGCACCCCCGCTGCTTTCTAGTTGCTTGTATGGAATGGGAGACGCGGCAAAAGAAACGCCCGCCCCGGAGCCAACGGCTCCGGGGCGGGCGCTGCTTATTTTATCCGGCGCGGAACAGCCGCCGGTACTCGCGCGGGCTGCAGTAGCCTGCCGCGCACTGCGAAAAGGCATCGCCGAGAAAGAGCCTGTCCGTGCAGATCTCGATGATGGAAAACCGCTCGCCCGGCGCGGCGGCCAGGATGCGGATCTCCGCGTCGAGCAGCGGGCGGTACTCCGCCTCGCAGGCGTCCGTGATGCACATGTCCGGCTGCCAGCAGAAGGTCTGCTGCACGTCGCAGCCGCAGATGACGGCGTCAAAGGCAGCGCCGTCGCGGATCGCGTGGTCAATGTACGTTCGCAGAGTCATGATTCTTCTCCTCCCATGTCCATGTTGTGTTTCTGTTTTCTCCCTTTTATCACAGCATAGCACATGCAAAGTCCGATAATCAGGACAGTGGAGGCAAAGATCCCGTTAATTTTGCGCCGCGCGCAGCCATGCGATCTCCTGCGCGTACCCGGCGTCATCGTTCGGCGTCTCGAGGATGAACGGCAGCCCCGCCAGCGCCGGGTGGCGGGTGACGCGCACGAGCGCCTCCGGCGGGATGCAGCCGTCGAGCAGCTTTGCGTGCCGGTCCTTGTGACTGCCGCAGGGATTGAGGCTGTTGTTGAGATGCACGGCGTACAGGCGCTTGAGCCCGATCACGCGGTCAAACTCCGCGAGCACGCCGTCGAGGTCGCCGGCAATGTCATACCCCGCGTCCCAGACGTGGCACGTGTCGAGGCAGACACCGATGTGCTCCCGCAGCTCCACGCGGTCGATGATGGCGCGCAGCTGCTCGAAGCGACCGCCGACCTCGCTGCCTTTGCCGGCCATGGTCTCAAGCAGGACGGTCGTGGTCATGTTGGGGAAGAGAACCTCATTGAGCAGTGCGGCGATCTTCTCGATGCCCACGTCGATGCCCTGCCCGACGTGGCTGCCGGGGTGGAAATTATAGAGCTGGCCGGGCGTGTGCTCCATGCGCTGCAGGTCGTCGGAAAAGGCCATGCGCGCAAACTCCGCCACGTTCGGCTTGGCCGCGCAGGGGTTGAGCGTGTAGGGCGCGTGCGCGACCAGCCGGTCGATGCCCGCGTGGGCGCATTCGGCGTGAAAGGCCGCGATGTCTGCGTCCTCAATGGGTTTGGCGCTGCCGCCGCGGGGATTGCGCGTGAAGAACGCAAATGTATTTGCGCCCAGCGCCTCCGCGCGCTTTGCCATGGCGAGATACCCGCCGGCGGAGGAAATGTGACAGCCGATCCGGAACATACGATCACCTCAAAGAATGGATGCCCCCATCATAGCACACCGCGCGGCGGCTGCCAAGCTTGCCACCGCGCTGCGGATGGTGTATGCTGTTCGTAGATTCGTTTTGATGATGGAGGATGTGGCATGGAATCATTGACTTTTCAGCCCAATAAAAAGGGTGTGATCAGTGGTGGAATTATATCAGTTATCCTTTGTGTTGGACTGTTTGCCTATATTACATTTGAAGACGGGGAGTGCCCATCAAAGAATTCGTTAATCTTTTTGTGTGTATCTTCAGTTGTAGTTGTTCTTGTTTATACTGTAACAGTGTTTAGTATAGTTAGATCGGTCGGATACAGAACCAAAATTGAAGTCAGCCAGCAAGGTTTTTCGGTTGTAGACCCCAAGCGTTCGGAACCTGTGTTCGTACCATGGAGCGAGCAGATCCGTCTGTGTATTTGCGTGGAAGGAGACGTCTGTAGCTATCATTGGATTCATGATACGATACTTTGCTTTTCCAATCAGGACATAAGCGGACAGTGGATAGAAAGGGGCCAAACCGTGAACTACCGGCAGACGTTTGAAACAGATGCCGGACAGCCGTGGGTCGTTGCACTGACTTATGGCAGCAAGGCGAAATGCAGGAAAGATGCAGCGCGCGTCCGCCAGTACATGAGCGGCTGTTTGCAGCAGGCAGAATAACCTTGCCGGAAAACCGATTTGGATGCCACAAAAAAGGGGGAGACAGGCCATGCAGCCGTATGAACTCATCCGCTCCGGCCGCCGCACGCTGGCGCTTGAGCTGCGCGGCGGGCGCGTGATCGTGCGCGCGCCGTACCGGACACCGCAGGTAACGATCGACCGCTTTGTCGCGGCACATGCCGACTGGATCGCGCACGCTCTGGCCAAACAGAAGGCCCGCGCCGCCGCGCACCCGGAGCCGACGGACGCCGAGCGGGCGGCGTACATCCGGCAGGCAAAAGCCTATCTGCCGCAGCGCGTGGCGTATTATTCCGAGCAGATGGGCCTCTACCCGACACAGGTGCGCATCACGGGCGCGCGCACGCGCTTTGGCAGCTGCAGCTCGCAGGGGCACATCTGCTTTTCGTGGCGGCTGATGCAGTACCCGCCGGAGGCGATCGACTACGTCGTCGTGCACGAGCTGGCGCACCTGCGCTACATGAACCATGGCGCGGAGTTCTACGCGCTCATCGCGCGCTATCTGCCGGACTGGAAGGCCCGCCGCGCCCTGCTGCAGGCATGAAAAAGCGCACCGGAGGACAGACTGTCCTCCGGTGCTTGCTATTCGGAATTGACTTTTTGCACCCGCCGCGTGTAAACTAACATGTCAGAAACCAAGGAGGGATGTACCATGAAGCAGGCGATCGCGCTGGCCGGCGGCGGCACGAAGGGCGCGTATCAGGTCGGCGCGTGGAAGGCAATGCGGGAACTGGGCATCCCGTTTGACATCGTCACAGGCACGTCCATCGGCTCGGTCACGGCGGCGCTGATGGTGCAGGGCGATTTCGACCGCGCGTGGGAGCTCTGGACGCACATCACGGAAGAGCAGATCATGCTTGAACGGGCCGACGCCACGCCGCGCGAGAAGCGCGAGCTGGCGGCCCTGGCCGAGCATCCGGAGCAGCTCATCGCGCGCGTGAAGGACTGGGCGGATCTCAACCGCCGCACGGCGGACATCACACCGTACCGCGCGCTCGTGCACCAATATCTCGACGAGGCGCGCTTTTTCGCCTCGCCGGTGGATTTCGGACTCATGACGGCGCGCTTCCCGTCGTTCCAGCCGGTCGAGGTGCGCAAGCAGGACATTGCGCCCGGCTACCTGCCGCAGTGGATCCTTGCGTCGTCGGCGTGCTACCCGATGTTTCCGATGTGCGAGATCGACGGACAGAATTATCTCGACGGCGCGTACTCGGACAATCTTCCGATCGGTACGGCGTTTCGCCTCGGGGCCGACCGCGTCATCGCCATCGGCCTCAAGCCGGAGACGCCGGAGAAAAAATACACCAACCACCCGCTCGTGACCTATATTGCCCCGGCGGAGCCGCTCGGCAAGCTGCTGGAGTTTGACCCCGACGCGCTGCGCCGCAGCATCGCCCTCGGCTATACGGACACGCTGCGCGTGCTCGGCAGTTACATCGGCCATACCTACACGTTTGAGCCTGACGGGCAGACGCTGCTCGAGGGCGTCGCGCGCGACTATCTGCTCTGGCTGCTGCGCCGGGAGCTGACGCCGCCGGACTCCATGCTGGACTTTTTCCGCAGCGACACGCCGCTGACCGACCGCATTCTCAGCGACCAGCGCAGCGACCTGACGGCCTGCGCGCTCGCGGGCGTGGAGTGCGTGCTGGAGGCGTATGCCTACCTGCGCGGGGAGATCTACGATCTCAAGCTCCTGCTGCCGGAACTGGCCATGCGTCTGACGGAGGACGAGGACACTCCGGCACTCGAGCGCGCGCACGCGCTGTGCGCGTCGCTGGGCAGCGAGCATTTCTTCACGCAGCTGGCTCCGCTCACGCCGCGCTATGACGCCAAGGACATCTTCCTCGCCACGCTCACGCTCTATCTGCGCGAGCAGACGGCCTGACGGGCAGGTTTTTGTTGCACTCGCGGGAAAAATCGGGTATACTATCTAGGTTTGATATTCGAAAGAACAACAGAGGAGCGGACTATGGATCTGAAACAGGAAATCGAGCGCCGCCGGACGTTTGCGATCATCTCGCACCCGGACGCCGGCAAGACGACGCTCACGGAAAAGCTGCTGCTGTACGGCGGGGCCATCCAGCTCGCCGGCTCGGTCAAGGGCAAGGCGACCGCGCGCCACGCGGTCTCGGACTGGATGGAGCTCGAAAAGCAGCGCGGCATCTCCATCACGTCGTCGGTCATGCAGTTTGAATACGAGGGCTATTGCATCAACATCCTCGACACGCCGGGCCACCAGGACTTCTCGGAGGACACGTACCGCACGCTCATGGCGGCGGACAGCGCCGTCATGGTCATCGACGCGGCCAAGGGCATCGAGCCGCAGACGCGCAAGCTCTTCAAGATCTGCGCCATGCGCCACATCCCGATCTTTACGTTCATCAATAAGCTCGACCGCGAGGCCCGCGACCCGTTCGAGCTCATGGAGCAGTTGGAAAACGAGTTCGGCATCGGCACCTATCCGGTCAACTGGCCCATCGGCTGCGGGCACGACTTCAAGGGCGTGTTCGACCGCGACCGCCGCGAGATTCTCGCGTTTCAGGAGTTTCACCGCGGCCAGAATAAGATCCGTCCCATCGAGTGCGAGCTTACGGACGTTGACCGGCTCGACGAGCTGATCGGGCCGCGCCAGCGCGAAAAGCTGACCGAGGACATTGAGCTGCTCGACGGCGCAGGCTATTCCTTCGACCTCGATGAGGTGCGCGCCGGCCGGCTCAGTCCGGTGTTCTTCGGCTCCGCGCTGACGAATTTCGGCGTCGAGCCGTTTCTGGAAAACTTCCTGCACATGACGATGCCGCCGCTGCCGCGCACGACGGCCGACGGCGTGGTCGACCCGATGCAGCCGGCGTTTTCCGCGTTCGTGTTCAAGATCCAGGCGAACATGAACAAGGCCCACCGCGACCGCATCGCCTTCATGCGCATCTGCTCGGGCAAGTTCGAGCGCGACCATGAGTACCTGCACGTGCAGGGCGGCAAGACGCTCAAGCTCGCGCAGCCGCAGCAGCTCATGGCGCAGGAGCGCGCGATCATCAATGAGGCCTACGCCGGCGACATCATCGGCGTGTTCGACCCCGGCATCTTCTCCATCGGCGATACGATCTGCGACCCGAAGATGCGTGTGCGCTTTGAGGGCATCCCGACGTTTGCGCCGGAGCACTTCTCCGTCATCTCGCAGGTGGACACCATGAAGCGCAAGCAGTTTGTCAAGGGCGTCACCCAGATCGCGCAGGAGGGCGCCATCCAGATCTTCCACGAGCCGAACAGCGGCATGGAGGAGGTCATCGTCGGCGCGGTCGGCGTGCTGCAGTTCGAGGTGCTGGAGTACCGGCTCAAGAATGAGTACAACATCGACATCCGCCGCCACGACCTGTCGTATTCTTATATCCGCTGGATCACGAGCGAGGGCACCGACCCCACGGCGCTCAACCTCGCTTCCGACACGAAGTGGGTGCAGGACTTCCGCGGTCACAACCTGCTCATTTTCAACAATGAGTGGAGCATCCGCTGGGCGGAGCAGAAAAACCCCGGCCTGACGCTGGCGGAGTTCAGCACAAATCAGGACGACGAGGCATAATATCCAACAGGGCCATCCGAACGGATGGCCCTGTTTTTTCGCGGTGCATCGCGCTGCCCTGAATGCGTAAAAATCCCCCCGGCGCGGGTTCACTCCGCGCCGGGGGCTCCTTGTCTCCGCAAAGTTTTCTGTCCGCCGTCAGGATGCGACGGCTTTTTTTGCGGCGTCTGTGTATACTGGTGTCAAACGAAAGCAAAGGAGGATGGATCCGTGAAGAAACTCCGCTTTGTGATCTTTGTCATGCTCATCATGCTGCTGCTGTGTTCGGCTGCGCGTGCGGTCCGGGCGGCGCCCGCCGCGTGGCCTGTGCAAATGCAAAAACCTCCTGCACAGCAGGAGGTTTTTTCATATGTATCAGTGCTCAGAACAGATCCTCGACCACTTTCTCGGGCGGGACTTCCAGCAGCGCCGGGTTGTGCATATACATCTTCATGTACTTGAACGAGGAGGCGTAATAATACCCGTCGCACACGCGCTCGTCCATGACGGCCATGAAGTCGATGTACTTGCGCTCGACCGGCTTGCCCTCGCGATCGAGCTCGACCGCCTTGCGCTTGGCGCCGAAGGCGATGAACATCGGCAGGTTGCCGAAGTTGTACAGGTGATGATAGATCGGCGGGATGCCGAGCGAGCCCATGTCGGTGATGATCATCGAGCCGTGGAAGGGGCTGGCGTCGAGCAGCTTCTGCGGGATGATGCCGAAGTAGTCCATCACGCGCAGGCAGCCAACGGCGAAACGCAGCAGGAAACGCGGCAGCTTCAGCAGCGCGCCGGCGACCTGCTCGGTGTTGTTGTCCTCGCCACCGAACTTGATCTCGTCGATCTTCTCGTTCATCTTGCGGTAGACGTCAAAGATCGTGTCCGTCGGGGCAAAGACGGCCTTGATGGTCGTCTCATTCGAGGTGGTGGACATGCTGCGGCGCACGGTCAGCACGACCTCGATGTTGTTGCGTGCATAGATGCGCCGGCCGGCCACGAAGCGGTTGATGCCGGGGCGGAGGGAGACCATGCGGATGTAGGCCGCGATGAACAGGTGCAGGTAGCCGAGACCCTTGTAGCCCTCGAGGCGCTTCTGCCGCAGCCAGCGGTCGGTGTTCGTGATCTCGATGCAGTCCTCAAACTGATTGCAGGCGTCGTTTTTCGTGGGCATGATGTAGGGCATGAACTTGTAAAACGGCGCGAGGGACTGGATCAGGCGGCCGTCCTTGCGGTCGCCGAAACGGCGTTTGCTCTCCATTGAAAGTACCTCCGAATATGCGAATATAGTTCAAACTTTTTAACTTTAGCAAAAACATTATAGGCTATTTCCGGCACAATAGCAAGGGAAAAAACATTTTAGATGTTGAAATCTTGCATTTCCCAACATTTTGTTCGTTTTTTCATCAGAAATTATGAATGTTCCCATTGCGAGAAATCATGCAAATTCGATAACGTTAAATTTTCGTCAATGACGTGAAAAACCTAGCAGGCTCAATAGTTTTTTAACACATAGGTGTTTGAATTTTGACAGACAATTTTGGGCAGTTTTACTTGATTAACAGCGGTGAATAAGGTAAAATACCTACATTATGTAGAAACAGTTCGTGAAAGCGGGCGTTGCGCGGCATAATAACAGTTTGATTCGTAGGGAGGTGTACGGATGTCATTTGAGGCGATAACAACGATCAGTGACGCAGAAAACCGGGCCAGGCAGATCAAAGCCGACGCGCAGGCAGCCGCTGCGGCGGCAGTGGAAGCGGCCCAGGCCGAGGGAAAGGCAGTGATAGAGGCTGCCGTCGGCAAGGCGCAGCAGGAACTGCAGACGCTGCGGGCCAAATCGGATGAAAAGGCAAAGGCGGATGCGGAAACGCTGGCGGCGGAGACCAAGAACAAGGAAGCTGCCATGCGCATCAAGGCCAAGACCAATCTGGATCGGGCTGCATCACTCATCGTGGAAAGGATTGTGAACGGCTGATGGCCATTGTACACATGAAAAAGCTGCGGCTCATGGTCGTTCGCCGGCAGAAAGATGAGCTGCTCCGGGATCTGATGCTGCTTGGCTGCGTGCAGATCTCGGAACCGGACGCCTTGCTTGCGGACGCGGAAGCTGCCGCGGTCCTGCGTCAGGAGAGCGGCAATGTGACGGAGGTGCGCAGTGAACTCACGCGCCTGACCGCCGCACTCAAGCTGCTCGACAAGTATGCGCCGGTCAAGTCCAAGCTGCTCAGCTCCAGGCCGGAGGTCACGGAGACCGACTTCCTGAACGACGGTGCGTACCGGCAGGAGCTCGATGCGGTCGCCCAGCTCGAGGAGCTGGAGGCGGCTGTGCGCCGGCTCAACGGCGAGGAGGCCAAGCTCCGCAGCAACATGGAGGCCCTGCGCCCGTGGCAGACGCTTGACCTGCCGCTGAATCTGGGCGAAACCGTAAGGACCCGCATTTCTCTCGGCATGCTGCCCGCGGCAGTGGACCTTGCCGAGACCGCCAAAGCGCTGGCGGACGCTGCGCCCGAGTCGCAGCTGTATGAGATCTCTTCGGACAAGGAACAGCACTATGTGCTGCTCATTTGTTTGAAGGAGGAGCTGACGGAAGCCATCACGGCGCTGCGCGCGTCCGGCTTCACGCTGGCGAACCTCAGCGGCACGCCGGGCACGGCAAAGCAGAACATCGAGGACGCACAAATGCAGATCGCGGACATCATCCGCAAGCGCGAGCAGGCGCAGACGGACATCGCCGCCTTTGCTCCGCACCGGGATGCGTTCAAGCTCTGCATCGACCGCGCGAGCGTGAAGCTCGGCCGCGCGGAGGCGGAAGAGCGTCTCGTCGGCACCGAGAGCGTCGTGTGCATGCGCGGCTGGCTCACGGCGCCGGAGGAGGACGAGCTCACCGCGGTGCTTGCAAAGTATGACTGCGCCTGGGATCTGGCCGATCCCACGGAGGACGAGTACCCCGAGGTGCCGGTCAAACTCAAAAACAACAAATTTACCGAGCCGCTGAACATGGTCACGAACATGTACAGCCTGCCGGCCTACGGCACGGTGGATCCGAACCCGCTCATGGCACCGTTTTTCATTTTGTTCTACGGCATCATGATGGCGGACATGGGCTACGGCCTTGTGATGATGATCGCGGCACTCGTCGCGCTCGGCAAGATGAAGCCGAAACGTGGCAGCAAGTATTTCTGCGAGCTGCTGCTTGCCTGCGGCGTGTCGACGTTCCTGCTCGGCATCGTGACGGGCGGCTTCTTCGGCAACGCTGTGCCGACGATCGTGAACATGTTCGGTCACGACGTCAAGCTCGGCATCCTGACGAGTCCACTGCTCGACCCGCTGACCGATACGACGACGATCCTCATCGGCGCTATGGTGCTCGGCTTTATCCAGCTCGTGACCGGCATGATCGTGAACATGGTCATGGAGTGCCGTCAGGGCAAGGTCGGCGACGCGATCTTCAACGAGGGCACATGGCTGGTCCTGTTTGCGGGACTTGCGCTGTATGTGCTCAAGATCGGCAACATCGCCGGTGTCCCGGTCGTGCTGTGCATCGGCGGTCTGATGCTGATCTACGGCTCCGGCCGTGAGGCCAAGGGCTTCGGCAAGGTCACGGCTGTGTTCGGCGCGCTCTACAACGGGCTGACCGGCTGGTTCGGCGACATTCTCTCGTATTCCCGACTCATGGCTCTGATGCTGGCCGGCAGCGTCATCGCGCAGGTGTTCAACACCCTCGCCGCGATGCCGTCGAGCGGCGGCGTGACGGTCGTGTCGATGTTGATCTTCATCATCATCTTCCTGCTGGGCCATCTGCTCAACTTCGGCCTGAACCTGCTCGGCTGCTTCGTGCATGACCTGCGTCTGCAGTGCCTGGAGTTTTTCGGCAAGTTCTATGTCGACGGCGGCAAACCGTTCCGCCCGCTCGAGATCAACACGCGCTATGTCGACGTGGAAAATCATAATTTCTAAACATTCGTATTCAAGAGATATTTAAGGAGGAAAATGAAAATGGCATTTCTCGAATCCATCGGTGGTCTGGCTCTCGGCCTTCTCGGCGCTGCGCTCGCAGCGGCTCTCGCGTGCATTGGCTCTGCAAAGGGCACCGGCATCGCCGGTGAGGCCGGCGCAGGTCTCGTTTCGGAAGATCCCAGCAAGTTCGGTAAAGCGATGATCATGCAGGTCATCCCCGGCACCCAGGGCCTGTACGGCTTCGTTATCTGGTTCCTGGCTCAGAGCCAGATCTTCGCCGCCAACGCTGCCGCTCCGCTGACCGTTGCTCAGGGCCTGCAGTACTTCGCAGCCTGCCTGCCGATCGCACTCGGCGGTCTGATCTCCGCCATCGCGCAGGGCAAGGTCGCTGCCGCGTCCCTGAACATTCTGGCCAAGAAGCCGGACGACTGGTCCAAGGGCATGATCTTCTGCATCACGGTCGAGTTCTACGCCATCCTCTGCCTGCTGGCGTCCTTCCTGATGCTCAACGGCTTGAAGTAATCCCCATCCTCTTCCGACAGAAGGGAATAGAAATCTATGAATGGTATTGAAAAAATCACCGGCCGCATCGAGGCGGACGCGCAGGAGCAGGCGAAGGCCATCGCGGCCGAAGCCGAGGCCAAGTGCGCCGAGATCCGCGCCGATTATGACAAACAGGCGCAGGACCAGTACTGGGCCCGCGTCCGTGACGGTGTGAAAGCGTGCGAGGACCGCGTGCAGCGTATGGGCCGTCTGGCGGAAATGGAAGCCAGAAAGAGCGTCCTCGCCCTCAAGCAGGAGATGGTCGACGCGGCGTTTGCCGCCGCGCTCGACAAGATCTGCACCATGCCGCAGGCGGATTACGTGGCGTATCTGGCCAAGCTCGCCGCGCAGGCCGCGACGACCGGCACCGAGACTCTGGTGTTCAACGCCAAGGATCAGGCCGCGTGCGGTCAGGCGGTCGTGGACGCTGCCAATGCGCTGCTCGCGCAGCAGGGCAAGCCCGGCCGGCTCACCATGAGCCAGGCCACGCGTGACCTGCGCGCCGGGTTTGTGCTCCAGCAGGGAGATATCGAGGTCAACTGCGCAGTGGAGACGATCGCAGAGCTCTGCCGCAGTGACCTGGCTGCTCAGGTTGCCGAGGTCTTGTTCGGCGCGTGACCTGCCCCGCCCCGCGCGGGGGAATGAATTATCCTATATGGGGCGCAGAGCGCTGCGCCGCATGAGGGAGGAACCGAATTGTCTAAAGTAAAAGATACGAATTACCTTGCGATTACGGCAATGCTGGCAGCCCGCGAGACCAAAATGCTCTCCGCTGAGCGCATGGAGCGCATGATCGATGCGCCCACGAACGACGAAGCGGCCAAGATTCTGGAGGAATGCGGCTACGGCGACCTGTGCGGCCTGTCCGCAAAGGCGGCCGGCGCTGCGCTCGAGGCGCACATCGCGGCGCTGTTCGATGAGGTCGAGGGCATGGTCCCGGAGGCGCAGCTCGTGCAGCTGTTCCGCCTCAAGTATGACTACCACAATGCCAAGGCGCTCATCAAGGCGCAGGCCATGGGTGTGGAGTGCAATGCGATCCTGTCGCAGCGCGGCACCGTGGCGCCGCAGAAACTGCTCACGGCGTTTCTCGAGGAGGACTACCGCGACATCCCGCCCGTCCTGGCGCAGGCCATGGTCAGCGCCGCCGCGATCCTGGCGCGCACGACCAATCCGCAGGCGGCGGACTTCGAGCTTGACCGCGCGTATTTCGCGCAGATGCTCGATCTGGCCAATGGCCTGAGCGACGGCGGCTTTGCCAGGGGCTATGTGCAGCTGCAGATCGACAGCGCGAACCTGCGCGCTGCCGTGCGCACGCGCCGCATGGCCAAGGACGCGGACTTTCTCAAGACCGCGCTCATCCCGGGCGGCACGATCGGCACGGACCGTGTGCTCGCGGCGTTCGACTCGGCCGAGGCGCTCACGGCGCTCTACGGCAACACGTGGCTGGGCAATGCGGCGGCTGCCGGTGCAGCTGCCATGAGCGGCGGCGCGCTGACGGCGTTTGAGCTGCTGTGCGACAACGCGCTCATGGACTATATCCGCGCGGCCAAGCTGCGCAGCTTCGGAGCGGCGCACGTGACCGCGTATCTCGCCGCCATGGAAAACGAGACCACGGCCGCCAGAATGATCCTGACGGGCAGACTCGCCGGGCTTCAGCCCGCGGTCATCCGGGAAAGGCTGCGTGAGACTTATGCTTAAAATTGCAGTTGTCGGCGGTGCGGAGACCGTCATGGGCTTCAAGGCGCTCGGCCTCGAGGCCTGCCCGGTCGCCAATGCCGAGGAGGCGCGCGAAACGCTGCGCCGCCTGACGAAAGACTCTGAGGACTACGCCATCATCTATGTCGAAGAGAATCTGGCGCAGGAGCTTCAGCATGAGATCGACAAATTCAAAGATGTTCCCAAGCCGGCCATCATCCTGATCCCCGGCAGGGAAGGCCCCCTCGGCCTCGGCCAGACCGCGCTCAAGGCGGCCGTCGAGCGAGCGGTTGGCTCCGATATCCTTTAAGGAAAGGAAGAATGAAATTGAGCGGAACCATTACAAAAGTTTCCGGCCCGCTGGTCGTGGCGAACGGTCTTGCCGATGCCAACGTCTCCGACGTTGTGCGTGTCGGTGAGCAGCGTCTGATCGGCGAGATCCTGAATATGACCGGCGACAGCGCGTCCATCCAGGTCTACGAGGAGACCTCGGGTCTTGGCCCCGGCGCGAAAGTCGAGACTACCGGTATGCCGCTGTCCGTGGAGCTTGGCCCCGGCATGCTGGAGAATATCTATGACGGTATCCAGCGCCCGCTGCCCGAGATCCGCGACCTGACCGGCTCCAACATCACCCGCGGCATCGAGGTGCCTGCGCTCAACCGCGAGCGCGTCTGGCACTTTGATCCCGTTGTGCAGCCCGGCACCGCCGTCACCGGCGGCGACGTGATCGGCACCGTCCAGGAGACGACGGCCATCCTGCACAAGATCATGGTGCCCCCGCAGATGAAGGGCACGATCAAGAGCATCACCGGCGGCGACTTCACGGTCGACCAGACTGTCGCCGTGCTCACGGACGCCAACGGTGTCGACCATGCGCTGAACATGATCCAGCGCTGGCCGGTGCGTATCGCGCGCCCCTATGCGCAGAAGTTCGCTCCGAACAAGCCCATGAACAGCGGTCAGCGTATCATCGACACGCTCTTCCCGATCGCCAAGGGCGGCACGGCCGCCGTGCCCGGCCCGTTCGGCAGCGGCAAGACCGTCGTGCAGCACCAGCTCGCCAAGTGGTCGGACGTGGACGTCGTCGTCTACATCGGCTGCGGCGAACGCGGCAACGAGATGACCGACGTTCTCATGGAGTTCCCGGAGCTGACCGACCCGCGCAACGGCGAGCCGCTGATGAAGCGCACCGTGCTCATCGCCAACACCTCCGATATGCCCGTGGCGGCGCGTGAGGCGTCCATCTACACCGGCATCACCATCGCCGAATACTTCCGCGACATGGGCTATGACGTCGCCGTTCTGGCCGACTCCACCTCCCGCTGGGCCGAGGCGCTGCGTGAGATGTCCGGCCGTCTGGAAGAGATGCCCGGCGAAGAGGGCTACCCGGCCTACCTTGCATCCCGCATCGCGCAGTTCTACGAGCGCGCCGGCTGCATCCGCTGCATCGGCAGCGAGGGCGACCGCCGCGGCTCCGTCACTGCCATCGGCGCTGTCTCGCCTCCGGGCGGCGACATTTCCGAGCCGGTCTCTCAGGCCACCATGCGTATCGTCAAGGTGTTCTGGGCGCTTGACTCGAGCCTGGCGTATGCCCGTCACTTCCCGGCCATCAACTGGCTGACTTCTTACTCGCTGTATGTCGACTCGCTTAAGCCGTGGTATGAGGCCACGTTCGGCGAGGAATATATGGCCAACCGCGACAAGGCCATGAGCATCCTGCAGCAGGAATCCGAACTGCAGGAGATCGTCCGTCTCGTTGGTCAGGACGCACTGTCCCCGGCTGACCGCCTGACGATGGAGACTGCCAAGATGATCCGTGAGGACTTCCTGCAGCAGAACGCCTTCGTCGATATCGACAGCTACTCCGAGTACCGCCGTCAGTTCCTGCTGCTCGGCCTCATCCTGCACTATGACGCCGAGTGCCGCGACGCGCTCGAGAAGAATGCGCCGATGCAGAAACTCTTTGCCATCCCCGCCCGCGTCGATATCGGCCGCGCCAAGAGCGTACCGAGCGACGAGTACGAGCAGGTCTATGCCAGGATCGCCGCGGACATGACCGCACAGATCAAAGAGATTATCGCCGGAGGTGAGGAGCAGTGATTAAAGAGTATAAAACAATCCAGGAGATCGCCAGCCCTCTGATGATCGTCAAGAACGTCGAAGGCGTGACCTACGACGAGCTGGCCGAGATCGAGCTTCCGAACGGTGAAGTCCGCCGCTGCAAGGTCCTCGAGGTCGAGGACGACCACGCGGTCGTGCAGCTCTTTGAGAGCGCGCAGGGCATCAACCTTGCGCAGTCGAAGGTGCGCTTTCTCGGCCACCCGCTGCAGCTGGGCGTGAGCGAGGATATGCTCGGCCGCGTCTTCAACGGCATGGGCGAGCCCATCGACGGCGGCCCGGCGATCCTCGCCGAGGAGCACCGCGACATCAACGGCCTGCCGATGAACCCGGCAGCCCGCGCCTACCCGGCAGAGTTCATTCAGACCGGCGTTTCCACCATCGACGGCCTGAACACCCTCGTCCGCGGCCAGAAGCTGCCGATCTTCTCGGCGTCCGGCCTGCCGCACGCCGCGCTGGCCGCGCAGATCGCGCGTCAGGCGAAGGTGCTGGGCGACAACGAGAACTTCGCCGTCGTCTTTGCCGCCATCGGCATCACGTTCGAGGAATCCGAGTACTTCATTCAGGAGTTCCGCCGCACCGGCGCCATCGACCGCACGGTCGTGTTCTCGAACCTTGCCAACGACCCTGCCGTCGAGCGTATCGCCACCCCGCGTATGGCGCTGACCGCGGCCGAGTACCTGGCCTTTGAAAAGGACATGCAGGTGCTGGTCATCCTGACCGATATCACCAACTACGCCGAGGCTCTGCGTGAGGTCTCTGCGGCCAAGAAGGAAGTCCCCGGCCGCCGCGGCTACCCCGGCTACCTGTACACCGACCTGGCCACGCTCTACGAGCGCGCCGGCCGCCGCATCGGCAAGTCCGGCTCGATCACCATGATCCCGATCCTGACCATGCCCGAGGACGACAAGACCCACCCGATCCCCGACCTGACCGGCTACATCACCGAGGGCCAGATCATCCTCTCCCGCGACCTGTACCGCAAGGGCATCATCCCGCCCGTGGACGTGCTGCCCAGCCTGTCGCGTCTGAAAGATAAGGGCATCGGCGAGGGCAAGACCCGTGAGGACCACTCCGGCACGATGAACCAGCTGTTCGCGGCGTATGCCCGCGGCAAGGACGCCAAGGAGCTCATGACCATCCTGGGCGAGGCGGCCCTGTCTGACGACGACAAGCAGTTTGCGAAGTTCGCCGATGCGTTCGAGCAGCGCTACGTCAACCAGGGCAACAACACCAACCGTTCCATTGAGGACACCCTCAACCTCGGCTGGGAGCTGCTGAGCCTGTTGCCGCGCACCGAGCTCAAGCGTATCAAGCCCGAACTGATCGAGAAGTATATGCCCGAGACCTGAGCGCACCCGTCCCGCAGACTTACCAAGTGAGGTGATTTGATGGCAAATACGGCAATTACCCCGACCAGAATGGTGCTCAACCAGCTCAAGGGCCGGCTGAAAACCGCTCGCAGGGGTCATAAGCTCCTCAAGGATAAGCGTGACGAGCTGATGCGTCAGTTCCTCGACAACGTGCGCCTGAACAAGCAGCTGCGTGCGAAGGTCGAGCAGGGGCTCACGGAGGCGTTCGGCTCTCTGTCGGTTGCGTCCGCGATCATGTCCCCGGAAATGCTCGAGCAGTCGCTGCTCTACCCGCGGCAGAGCGTCGAGCTGGGCATGACCTATCAGAACATCATGAGCGTGAACGTGCCGGTCTACGATTTCCAGACCCGCAACAGTGATCCGTCCGAGATCTTCCCGTACGGCTTCGCGCAGACGTCCGGCGAGCTGGACGATGCGCTCGAGAAGCTGGCGGAGGTGTTCAAGGACATGCTCGAGCTCGCGCAGGTCGAAAAGACCACGCAGATGCTCGCGCAGGAGATCGAAAAGACCCGCCGCCGCGTCAACGCGCTCGAATACGTTATGATCCCCGAGCTGGAGCAGAACATTCGTTACATCTCCATGAAGCTGGACGAGAACGAAAGTTCGACCAAGGTGCGCCTGATGAAGGTCAAGGAAATGGTCCTCGAGGACGCACACCACTACAAGCAGTAAACATCGGAAAACCGCCGCATCGGAAGATGCGGCGGTTTTTGCGCGCCATTTTGTTTTATCGGTTTTCGTCCCGCTCCATGAGCTCGAGCAGATGTGCCGTCTCGGCGGCGGCGTCCGGCGCGTTTGCCTCGACCTGCAGGGCGGAGGTGTTCGCGTCCGGCCGGATGGTCAGCTCCCAGCCGCCGTCGCGCATGCGCAGACCGTCGGTGAAGTCCGCCCCGGCCTCCATCATGGCCTCCGAGATCGTGCGCATCAGGTGCGCGCGGTCGCGGCAGGGGACGGTGCGGCAGTTCGGGTCTGCGCGCGCGATCTGCGGCGGCAGGTCATCCGGTGCGTCCGGCCGTGCCGGGCTCAGCCGCCCGTTGAGCACGTCGAGGCTGCACTGGTAGTAGGCGCGCGGGGTGCCGATGTCGCACCAGTAGCCGTCCATCGGCACGCCGAGGATCGGCTCGTGCGCGGCAAGCAGCAGCGGGAAGAGATCTTTGGCAAAATCAAACGGCTGGTCCTCCGGTACATAGGCCATCGCCCGCGGGGAGACAATATAGATCCCGGTGTTGACGAGATCGGTCACGACGTGCTCCCAGTCCGGCTTTTCGATGAAGTGCTGCACAAAGCCCTGCCGGTCCTGCAGCACGAGCCCGTACTGCAGCGGCTCCGCGTTCGGGTAGAGCGCGATCGTCACGGCCGCGTCCGCCTGCTGGTGCCGGCGGTAGAGTCCCAGCAGGTCGAAGCTGCACGCGGCATCGCCGCTGATGACAAGAAAATCCTCCCTGCCGTAAAAATCGCTGCACGCGCGCACGCCGCCGGCCGTGCCGCGCGGCTCGGACTCGATGCGGTATTTCAGGTGTACGCCGTAGTCGCTGCCGTCGCCGCAGTGCTCCTGAATGACCTCCGGCCGGTAGCACAGCGTCATGCACACGTCCGTGAAGCCGTTGCGCCGCAGCAGATCCAGCAGCCGGTCGAGCACCGGCACGCCGACGAGCGGCACCATGGGTTTCGGCAGGTTTCCGGTGATGCTGCGCAGCCGCCGGCCCTGACCGCCGGCCAGCAAAATGGCTTTCATGCGCATGCTCCTTTCACAAATCTTCAGCAGGAAAGTGTATTGTCAATGGGGATAGAATCTGATATAATCATTGATTATCATAGGGGTAATAGCTTTTGCCCCACAGGGTGCAAGGAGGTATGACGATGCGGGACCCCAAAGTCAGCAATGTACCCAATGAATCCAAGCTGCAGCGTGCGCTGATGCCCAATTCACGGATGTTTCTGCTGTTTCTGATCGTGTTTGCAGTCATCACGTTTTTCTTCTCCGACCGGCTCTGGCTGTCGATCGGCGAGGGCGTCATCATTTTGCTGCTCATTATCTATTCGGTCATCATGCGCGCGCGCAAGCGCCGCACGCTCGAACGATATATTGAATCCGTCACCTATGATACGGAGTCTGCACGAAATAATACCCTGCAGAATTTCCCGCTGCCGATGGCGGTCTTTCGTCCGGCGGATTCGCAGGTCATCTGGGCCAACCAGAACTTTTTCGACCTCTGCGGCCGGCACAAGCCGTCGGTCGATATGCGCATCACGGACGTGATCCCGGAGTTTTCCGGCCGCTGGCTGCTCGAGGGCAATACCCAGTGCCCGGAGCTGCTGGAGTATCAGGGCCATAAGTACCAGATCCACGGCAACCTCGTGCGCACGAACCCCGACGATGCCGCCAGCTACATGGGCATCACCTACTGGGTCGATGTCACGGATTATGAAAAGATCCGTCTGGAGTATTACGCGTCCCGCCCGGTCATCGCTGTCATCGTCATTGATAACTACGACGAGCTCATCCGCGGCCTGACCGACCGCAAGCGCAACGAGCTGCGCGACGCCATTGAGGACAAGCTCCTGCAGTGGTGCGAGGGCAAGGGCGGCTTCTTCCGCCGCTACGACCGCGACCGGTATCTGTACGTGTTCGAAGAGCGGCACCTCGATGAGCTGCGCGAGAACAAGTTTGCGTCCCTGCTCGACAGCGTGCACGCAGTCGCAAATCCGAGCGGCATCCGCGCGACCGTCAGCGTCGGCATCGGACGCGACGGCGACAGCCTGGATGAAAACTATAACTTTGCCATCCTCGGCACCGAGATGGCGCTCTCGCGCGGCGGCGATCAGGCCGTGGTGAAAAACCGCGTCACGTTCGAGTTCTTTGGCGGCCGCGGCGGCGAGGTCGAGCGGCGCACGAAGGTCAAGTCCCGCGTCATGGCCAACGCGCTCAGCCAGCTCATTCAGGACTCGTCCAAGGTCTATGTCATGGGCCATAAATTCTCCGATCTGGACACGCTCGGCGCGGCCGCCGGCGTCTGCTGCATCGCGCGCAAGCTCGGCACGCCCTGCCGCATCGTCATGGATGCGAACAAGACGGCGGCCGGCCAGCTGCGCGACCGGATGCTGCGTGTGCCGGAGTATGCCAAAGCGTTTCTGACCCCGCAGGAGGCGTACCTGCACGCCGACAGCCGCACGCTGCTTGTCGTGGTGGACACCAACCGCCCGGATCAGGTCGAGAACCACAACCTGCTCGAGGCCTGCACCCGCGTGGCGGTCATCGACCACCATCGCCGCGCAGCGACCTATATCACCAACGCGACCATGAGTTTCCATGAGCCGTATGCGTCGTCGGCCTGCGAGCTGATGGCGGAGCTGCTCGAGGAGCTGGTCGAGCAGCCGGACATCCTGCGCGTGGAGGCGGAGGCAATGCTCTCGGGCATCATGCTCGATACGAAGGATTTCACCGTCCGCACCGGCGAGCGCACGTTTGAGGCTGCGGCGTTCCTGCGCCGCGCCGGGGCCGACACCTCGGAGGTCAAAAAGCTCCTGCAGACGGACATGGAGCACACGGTCGCCCGCTATAAGATCCTGCAGACGGCGTCCATCTACCGCGCGGACATTGCCATTGCCGCGCCCACCGAGCCGCAGGACCGCATTGTCGCGGCGCAGGCGGCGGATGAACTGCTCAACATTGCCGGGGTCACGGCGTCCATGGTCATTTATCCGATGGGCGACGGGGATGTGTTCATCTCCGCGCGTTCGATCGGTGAACTGAATGTGCAGCTCGTCATGGAGGCGCTCGGCGGCGGCGGCAGCCGCTCGTCGGCGGCCGTGCAGCTGCATGACGTGTCGGTCGCGCAGGCGGCGCAGATGGCGCGCAGGGCGATCGACGACAATCTGGAAAATTAAGCAAAGGAGTATCTTGCTATGAAAGTGATTTTGAATGTAGACGTAAAGGGTCAGGGCAAAAAGGGCGAACTCAAGGAAGTGTCCGACGGCTATGCCCGCAACTATCTCCTGCCGCGCAAGCTCGCGACGGAGGCGACGGCCGACAATCTCAACGCCTTCCGCCTGAAGGAGAAGGCCAAGGCCGCGCAGATCGCCCGCGAAAAGGCAGAGGCGGAGGAAAACGCCAAGAAGCTCGGCGCGATCCAGGTGAAGATCGCGGCGAAGGCCGGCAGCAACGGCAAGCTCTTCGGCTCCGTCACTTCGAAGGAGATCAGCGACGCGCTGCACGAGCAGTTTGCGCTCAGCATCGAAAAGCAGAAGATCGTGCAGGCCGAGCCCATCAAGAGCTTCGGCGCGTACGAGGTCAAGTGCAAGCTCGGCTATGAAGTCACCGGCACGATCCACGTGCTGGTCATCGAAGAAAAATAAACCGCGCGCAGGCGAGGGAGGGACCCGTCATGGAGGAGCTGCTTGGCAGACAGGCGCCCCATTCCGCTCCGGCGGAGCAGGCAGTCATCGGCGCGATGCTCATCGACCCGAGCTGCATCCCGGATGTGATCGAGAAGGTCAAGTCCGACGAATTTTATATTCAGGCCAACCGCGACATTTTTGACACCATCTTCGCCATGTTCTCCTATGGGCAGAGCGTGGACGCGGTCACGGTGCTTGAACAGATGAAGGTGCGCGGCGTGTTCAAGGACACGACGCAGCAGTACCTCATGGAGGTCATGCAGGTCACGCCCACGGCGGCGAACGTGCTCAAGTACGCGGCCATCGTGCGCGATCAGGCGCTGCTGCGCAATCTGCACACGGCGGCCGATGAGATCAACAACATGATCTTTGAGGGCTCCGGCGGCGCGGACGCCATGCTCGAGGCGGCCGAGCGCAAGATCTATGCGCTCCGGCAGGGACGCAACGTCGGCGGCCTGCAGCCGATCAGCATGGTCATCCAGCGCGTGTATGCAAACCTCTCCGAGGCGGCGAGCAGCGGCGGGGGCATCCCCGGCCTGGCCACCGGCCTGCCGGATCTGGACCAGACGATCCTCGGCCTGAACGCAGGCGAGCTCATCCTCATCGCGGCCCGCCCCGGCATGGGCAAGACGAGCCTTGCGCTCAACATTGCGCTGTACGTCGGCAAGACGTCCGGAAAGACGGTCGCGGTGTTCTCGCTCGAGATGGCGCGCGAGCAGCTCACGACGCGCCTGCTCGCGGGCGAGGGCCTGGTTGACAGCCAGAAGCTCCTCACCGGCAAGCTCTCGGCGGACGAGTGGCGGCGCGTCGGCGCCGCGGCCACGACCATCAGTGCGACGGATATCCGCATCGACGACAATCCGTCGCTCTCCGTCGCGGACATGAACGCCCAGTGCCGGCGCATCCCGAACCTCGGCCTCGTCGTCATCGACTACCTGCAGCTCATGCAGTCGGCCGGCAGCGGCCATGGCTGGTCCAACGAGAGCCGCACGCAGGCCGTCTCCGACATGAGCCGTATGCTCAAGATCATGGCCAAGGAGCTCAACGTTCCGGTCATCTGCCTGTCGCAGCTGTCGCGTGCCAACGAATCGCGCCAGAACAAGCGCCCGATGCTGTCCGACCTCCGTGAGTCCGGCGCCATCGAGCAGGACGCGGACATCGTGCTCGCGCTCTACCGCGACGGGTATTATAACAAGGAGTGCGAGAATCCGAACCTCGCCGAGGCGATCATCCTCAAAAACCGCCACGGCGAGACCGGCACGCTCGAACTCATGTGGCTTCCGGAGTACACATCCTTCGCGGCCATCGAAAAGAAGTACGAAGACGATGACTATTGACGCCATTGTGCCCGGCGCGCGCGTGCTGTGCGCCGTGTCCGGCGGGGTGGACTCCATGTACCTCCTGCACCGGATGACGGAGCTGGGCGCGCAGCGCGGCTTCGCCGTCGGCTGTGCGCACTTCAACCACGGCCTGCGCGGCGCGGAGAGCGACCGCGACGAGGCGTTCGTGCGCGCGCAGTGCGAAAAACTGGGCGTGCCGTTTTACGCCGGACGCGGCGACGTTGCGTCCGTGCGCGGCATGGGCACCGAGGCCGCCGCGCGTGAGCTGCGCTATGCGTTTTTGACGCGCTGCGCGGACGAGCACGGCTATGACTGGATCGCAACGGCGCACACGGCGGACGACAACGCCGAGACGCTGCTGCTCAACCTTGCGCGCGGCTGCGGCCTGCGCGGCCTGACCGGCATCCCGCCGCAGCGCGGCCGGCTCCTGCGTCCGATGCTGGACACGACGCGCGCGCAGGCGGAGGCCTACCTGACTGCACATGCCATCCCGCACGTGGAGGACAGCACGAACGCGGCCGATGCCTATGCCCGCAACCGCGTGCGGCACCATGCCGTGCCGGCGCTTGAGAGCGTGAACGCCGCCTTCGTGCAGCACGCGGCCGATACGGCGGCGCTCCTGCGCGAGGATGAGCGGTTTCTCGGCGGTCTGGCTGCCGATTTTCTGGCCGGGCAGACGGTTTCGGACGGCATCCCGATCGCAAAGCTGCTGGCGCTGCCGCGCCCGGTGCGCGTGCGCGTGCTGCAGCAGGCGGCCGGACGGGAGCTGTCGCGCCGGCATCTGCTGGCGCTGGAGGAATTGTGCAGCGGGGCAGGACTCGGCTATGCCGATGTGCCCGGCCTGCGCGTGACGCGCGAGCAGGGACGGCTGTTTTTCGGCGCGCAGGCGCTGCCGCCGCTCGGGACGCATGCGCTGCATCCCGGCGAGACGGCGGAGATCCCGGAGCTGGGCCTGCGCATCACGGTCGGAGAGCCGGAACCGTTTCGTGAAATTCACAGCGCGTTCACGACTTTTTGCTTTAAATCTGCGATTATCCATGATAAACTATCTGTTACGCCGCGGCGTCCGGGCGACCGGATCCGTCTGGTGGGGCGCGGCTGCACGAAGCGCGTGAGCGACCTGTTCGCCGAACGGGGGCTGACGCAGAGCGCGCGTGACCGCGTGCCGATCATCCGCGCGGCGGATGTGCCGGCGGCCATCGCCGGCTTCGGCGTTGCCGAGCAATGGGCGGCGGCGCCGGATCAAACCATGATCTGCATCCGCATGGAACAGATCCAGACATATGGGGGAGAATACTATGAGCGATATGAGAGATGACATCGGGTCCGTTTTGCTGTCCGCCGAGGAGATCCAGGCGCGCACGGCGGAGCTGGGTGCCCAGATTTCCAGGGATTTTGACGGCCGCGAGCCGCTGTTCGTCGGCGTGCTCAAGGGCTGCTTTGTGTTCATGGCCGACCTGATGCGCAGCGTGACCATCCCGTGCTCGGTCGATTTCATGGCCGTGTCGTCCTACGGCAACCAGACCACGACCACCGGCGCCGTGAAGATCAACAAGGATCTGAATCAGGACATCGAGGGCCGCGATATTATCCTCGTCGAGGACATTCTCGACAGCGGCGTCACGCTGCACTATCTCAAGGACTATCTCAGCGTCCGCCGGCCTGCCTCCATCACCATTGCCACCCTGCTCGATAAGCCCGCCCGCCGCAAGGCACCGATCTACGCCGCCTATGCCGGCTTTGAAGTGCCGGACGCGTTCGTCGTCGGCTACGGGCTCGACTACGCAGAAAAGTACCGCAATCTCCCGTACATCGGCGTGCTCAAGCCGGAGGTCTATTCCAACTGAGCGCCCCGGTGCGGATCCCATAAAGGACGTGATTTGATTTGAAACCTGATAAGAACCGTGCCAGAGGCATCGGGTTCTACCTGCTGATCGGCGTGATCATTCTCGCCGTCATCTTCTATCTGACCACACCGGCAGAGCAGAAGGAATACACCTATTCCGAGATCGAGGAGCTGTTCCGCCAGGAGCAGGTCAAGTCGTTCTGCCTTGAGGGAGATGAGCTCACGCTCAATCTCTATTCGCCGGACAGTGACGGCAACACGACGATCAAAAAGACGCTTCCGAATCCCACCTGGTTCCGCGAGGATCTGGGTGATCTGATCGAGCAGCAGACCGCCAGCGGCGTGCTGACGGAGTTTGATTACGTCAAGGGCTGGACGGCCCCGTGGTGGATGTCCATCCTGCCGTACCTGATCACGATCGTGCTGTTCATCGGCGTGTGGTACCTGCTCATGAACAAGGCGGGCGGCGGCGGTGCACCGGGCGTCGGCAAGTTCGGCAAGGCGCACACGCGCACCGGCGAGGAGAACCTCAAGAAGGTCACGTTTGCCGATGTCGCCGGCGCGGAAGAGGAAAAAGAGGAACTGTCCGAGATTGTGGACTTTCTCAAGCGTCCGCAGAACTATACCGCGATGGGCGCGCGCATCCCCAAGGGCGTGCTGCTCGTCGGCCCTCCGGGCACCGGCAAGACGCTCATGGCCCGCGCGGTCGCGGGCGAGGCCGGTGTGCAGTTCCTGTCTATCTCTGGCTCCGACTTTGTCGAGCTCTATGTCGGCGTCGGCGCCTCACGCGTGCGTGATCTGTTTGACCAGGCCAAGAAGGTCGCACCGGCCATCGTGTTCATCGACGAGATCGACGCGGTCGGCCGCCAGCGCGGCAGCGGTCTCGGCGGCGGTCATGACGAGCGCGAGCAGACGCTCAACCAGCTGCTCGTCGAAATGGACGGCTTTACGAATAACGAGGGCGTCATCGTCATGGCGGCGACCAACCGCGCCGACATTCTCGATAACGCGCTGCTGCGCCCCGGCCGTTTTGACCGGCGCGTGTATATGGGCCTGCCCGATATCAAGGGCCGCGAGGAGATCCTGAAGGTTCACGCCCGCGGCAAGCCGCTGGGTGACGATGTTGATCTCAAGAGCATCGCGCGCGGTACGGCCGGCTTCGCCGGTGCGGATCTGGAGAACCTCCTCAACGAGGCCGCCATCATGGCCACGCGCGGCAAGCGCCGCTTCATCATGCAGGCGGATATCGACGAGGCGATCCTCAAGGTCGTCATGGGTCCGGAGAAGAAGAGCCGCGTCGTGTCCGAGCGTGCGCGCCGTCTGACGGCGTACCACGAGTCCGGCCACGCCATCGCGTCGTTCTTCCTCAAGAACTCCGATCCCGTGCACTATATCACCATCATCCCGCGCGGTGCAGCCGGCGGCTTCACCTGGTACCGCAAGGCCGAGGACGCCGAGGACTTCACGTCCCGCGGCGAGATGTTTGACAGCATCGTCTCCGCGCTCGGCGGCCGCATTGCCGAGCAGCTCTTCCTCGACGATATCTCCACCGGCGCGTCCGGTGACATCCAGCAGGCGACCGGCATTGCCCGCGACATGGTCATGAAATACGGCATGTCCGAGAAGCTCGGTCCCATCTCGTTCGATGATTCGAGCCACAGCATCTTCATCGGCCGCGATTTCGGCACCACGAAGAGCTATTCCGAAGAGACCGCCGCCACGATCGACGAAGAGGTCAAGCACATCTTCGATCAGGCCTACGCCAAGTGCGAAGCGCTGCTGCGCGAGCATGCCGATCTGCTGACCGGCCTCGCGGAGTACCTGCTCATCCACGAGACGATCGAGGGCGACGACTTCCGCTACTACTGCGAGCACGGTGTGATGCCTGTCCACCCGGACGACACCATCGAGCCGCCGGCGAAGGTCATCCGCAGAATGGACGAGGCCCCCGTGGCCCCGCAGCCGGACACGGAAGCCCCGGCCCAGCCGACAGACGTCGATACGCCGGAGGCCGGCAGCGACAAAACCGAATGATATGCGAAAGGGCGGGGGACACCCCGCCCTTTATCTGTGAAAGGAGAAAACCCATGCTCTATACTTTCGGCGGGAAGGCCCCGCAGGTCGACCCCACAGCGTTCGTCAGCGCGAGCGCAGAGCTCATCGGTGATGTGATCGTCGGCCCGCGCTGCTATATCGGCCCCTTTGCCGTCATCCGCGCCGACGCCTCGCGCATCGTGCTTGAGGAGGAGGTCGCGGTCGAGGACGGCGTCATCATCCACACCGGCGGGGAGGACCCCGTCGTGACCATTTCGCGCCGCGTGACCATCGGCCACGGTGCGATCATCCACGCGCGCGCCATCGGGCCGGAGGCCAGCGTCGGCATGGGCGCGGTGCTCAGCCTCTGCAGCGAGATCGGCGCGGGCAGCGTCGTGGCCGAGTCGGCGCTCGTGCCGCAGGGCAAGATCATCCCGCCGGAGACGCTCGTCGCGGGTGTGCCCGCAAAGCCGCTGCGCGAGCTGACCGACAAGGACCGCACCGACTGGCGCGAGACGAAGGACTGGTACGTGCACATGACGGCACAGTACCTCGACCCGGAAAACTATCACCCGGTGAAGTGACGGCTTGAAATGGCCGGGCACGGAAGCCTATCGCCGCAGCCGACAGACGGCTGCGGCAAAACCGAGTGTATACGAAAATAGAAAAGGCACACATCCACCGGCCGCGCCGGTGGATGTGTGCCTTCATTTGCAGCTCCTTGGCGTGCTGGTCAAACCGATCAGGTAGTCGGCCGAAAGGTCATAGAACTTGCACAGCTTGATCAGATCGTCAATTTTGAGCTCGGCTCTTCCGGATTCAATATGGCTATAGCCCTGCTGCGATTTGTTTAATACTTCTCCGATCCTTGCCTGCGTATCATCTCTGTCCTCGCGAACGCCGCGGATGATATCCCGATAATTCATGTCACGCTCCGAAATGGTGTTTCAAAAAAGTATCACACGCAATCTTTGAGCATTGACAATTACTCAAAGATTGAGTATAATTAAACAAAATTTGAAATATTCGGAAGAAGGGGGGCGCTTACAGTGTCACGATGCTATTATCTGGATTACAGGTCGAGCGGCGTGTTCTCATCGGCGAATGATAAATATGTTTGCAGATTATGTAAGCAGGAGTTTGCACCGGACAGCTCGCAGGTTCGCTTCACCTGCAATTCCGACAGCGAAGATGCCTATCAACGCTGCGAGATCTACAGGAATCATCGGTAATTTTTTATTGGGAGGATGTTTTTATGGAGAAAAAGACATGCCCAAAATGCGGCTTTGTGGCGCATCCGCTCTGTTCGATCGACGGCGGACACTGGAGGTATCAGTGCGAACGATGCGGAACGATTTTTATTTCGTGAAGAGAGAGTAGATCATGTTGAGAAAATACGTATTCGGCGCAAAATTTTACGTCAGCGATATGTTCAAGTGCGGTTCGTGCGGCTACGCGACGCGTATTCGCGTGCTGGGGGACACGTGCACGTGCCCGCGGTGCGGCGCCACGATGCGACGCCTGTGATCTGGGTTTTGCATGGCTCGGCGTTTCACCGGAGAATCGTGCTTGCACTTTGTGCCGTTGGATGATACAATACCTTGTTGAAAATAAAAAGGAGGATTTCCTTTATGAAACTCGGTATCGTCGGCCTGCCGAACGTCGGCAAGTCCACGCTGTTCAACGCCATCACGAATGCGGGCGCGGAAGTCGCCAACTACGCGTTTTGCACCATCAACCCGAACGTCGGCATGGTCTCCGTGCCGGACGCACGGCTGGATTATCTGGCTGAGATGTATCAGCCGAAGAAAAAGACCCCCGCGGTGATCGAGTTTGTCGACATTGCCGGTCTCGTCAAGGGCGCGTCCAAGGGCGAGGGCCTCGGCAACAAGTTCCTGTCCAATATCCGCGCCACGGATGCGATCGTGCATGTCGTGCGCTGCTTTGACGATGAAAACGTCATGCACGTCGAGGGTTCGACCGACCCGCTGCGCGACATTGAGATCATCGACCTCGAGCTCATCATGGCGGACATCGAGATGGTCCAGCGCCGCATCGACAAGGCGGCCAAGGCCGGCAAGAGCGGCGACAAGGCCTGCCTGCACGAGGCGGATGTGTTCCGCGGCCTGCTCGAGCACCTCAACGACGGCAAGAGTGCCCGCACCTACGCGTGCAGTGACGAGGATCGCGCTCTGCTCGAGACGAACGACCTGCTGAGCATCAAGCCTGTCATTTACGCCGCCAACCTCGACGAGAACACGTTCGCCGCCGGGTACGAGGACTGCAAGTACTATCAGCAGGTGCGCGATCTGGCCGTGTCTCAGGGCGCGCAGGTGTTGCCCATCTGTGCGAAAGTCGAGCAGGAGATCGGCGAGCTCGAGCCCGATGAGCGCGCAATGTTCCTCGAGGAGCTCGGCATTGAAGAGTCCGGCCTTGACCGGCTCATCCAGTGCTCGTACAGCCTGCTGGGGCTCATCTCGTTCCTGACGTGCGGCAGCGATGAGTGCCGCGCCTGGACGATCACACGCGGCACGAAGGCGCCGCAGGCCGCCGGTAAGATCCACTCGGACTTTGAGCGCGGCTTCATCCGCGCCGAGATCGTCGCGTTCGACGACCTGAAAGCCTGCGGCAGCATGGCCGCTGCCAAGGAGAAGGGCCTCGTCCGCTCCGAGGGCAAGGACTATGTCATGCACGACGGCGACGTGACGCTCTTCCGCTTCAACGTCTGAACTGCAAACAGATGACCGCACGCGGCAAAACGCCGCGTGCGGTCTTTCCTTATTCCGTTGTGCCGCCGCGCAGACGGCCGAATGTTCCGCGCAGGCGCTCACCGAATTTTGGCGGCTGCGTGGGGCGTTCCAGCAGGAAGATGCCGCAGTCCGCGCAGTACCGGCAGTCGGCGAAGCTGCCTTCCCAGATCCCGTGGCTCACCACAAGGTCGCCTTCCTCGTCCGCGCGAAAGGATATGGACTTTTCCTCCTGACTCCAGATGATCTGCCGCGCGCTCTGCAGATAGCCGGAGAGCAATTCCCTGCCGCAGTAGGGGCATTTGTCGCCGATGGTCATTGTGATACGCTCCTTTCCGTCATTGGCAGAACTTCTAAATTCAGTATAGCATGAAGCGCCTGTATTTGGCAAGCGGCCCATGCACCGTTTCATGCACAAACGGCGGCATTTTCGCCCGGATTTCGTATGAAATTGTGCTTGACAGGGGATAACAGTCGGTGTTACGATGATACCGTTCCAAAGGCAGTGACGGGACTTGCACCCGAGTGAGGACGGACAGAGAATGGCGGTCATAGGCTGTGAGCCGCCTGCGGCACCCCTCCGGCGCAGACCTTCCCCGAGCCGATCGCCCGAACATTCCAGTAAGGCGACCCGTGCGGCGCGCGTTACAGTGCCAACTGAGGGAAACTCAGGGTGGAACCGTGTGATTTCAGCACCCCTGTGCCGTAAGGCGCAGGGGTGTTTTTAGTTTAGGAGGAGACATTATGGACGATCAGTACACCTTTGAAAACAAGATCTACAAGGATACCTACCGTCACACCACCAGCCACATTCTCGCCCAGGCCATGAAGCGCCTGTACCCCGAGGTGAAGCTGGCGATCGGCCCAGCCATCGAGGACGGTTTCTATTATGATTTTGACAGTCCCCAGCCGTTCACGCCCGAGGTGCTCGAGAAGCTCGAGGCCGAGATGCGCAAGATCTGCAAGGAAAAGCTGCGTCTCGAGCGCTTTGAGCTCCCGCGTGAGGAAGCGCTGAAGTTCATGGAGGAGCGCGATGAGCCGTACAAGGTCGAGCTCATCAACGACCTGCCGGAGGACGCCGTTATCTCCTTCTACCGTCAGGGCGAATTCGTGGACCTCTGCGCCGGCCCGCATCTGGATTCTACCGGCCGCGTCAAGGGCAACGCCATCAAGCTCACGAGCGTCACCGGCGCCTACTGGCGCGGCGACAGCAGCCGCAAGATGCTCCAGCGCATCTACGGCACCTGCTTCCCGAAGAAGGAGGAGCTCGACGCGTATCTGGCCCGCATCGAAGAGGCCAAAAAGCGTGACCACCGCAAGCTCGGCAAGGAGCTTGGCCTGTTCACGTTCATGGATGAGGGCCCGGGCTTCCCGTTCTTCCTGCCCAACGGCATGGTGCTCAAAAACCAGCTCATCGACTACTGGCGTGAGATCCATAAGAAGGCTGGCTATGTCGAGATCTCGACACCGATCATGCTCAACCAGGATCTCTGGCACCGCAGCGGTCACTGGGATCACTATAAAGACAATATGTATACCACCGTCATCGACGATGTGCCGTTCGCGCTCAAACCGATGAACTGCCCCGGCGGTATGCTGGTCTATAAGTCCCAGCCGCACTCCTACCGTGATCTGCCGCTGCGCGTGGGCGAGCTCGGCATCGTGCACCGTCATGAGCTGTCCGGCGCGCTGCACGGCCTGTTCCGCGTCCGCTGCTTCACGCAGGACGATGCGCACATCTTCATGACGCCCGATCAGGTCAAGGACGAGATCAAGGGTGTCGCCAAGCTCATTGACGACGTGTACTCGCTCTTCGGCTTCAAGTACCACATGGAGCTGTCCACCATGCCGGAGGATCACATCGGCACGGATGAGCAGTGGGCGGCCGCGACCGACGGCCTCGTCTCCGCGCTCAACGAGCTCGGCAAGCCCTATGTCATCAACGAGGGCGACGGCGCGTTCTACGGTCCGAAGATCGACTTCCACCTGGAGGACAGCCTCGGCCGTACCTGGCAGTGCGGCACGATCCAGCTCGATATGCAGATGCCCGAGCGCTTTGACCTCGAGTATGTTGGCGCGGACGGTGAGAAGCATCGCCCGGTCATGATCCACCGTGTGTGCTTCGGCTCGATCGAGCGCTTCATCGGCATCCTCACTGAGCACTATGCCGGCGCGTTCCCGCTGTGGCTCGCGCCCGTGCAGGTCAAGGTCATGCCCATTACCGACCGCACGAATAACTATGCCAAGCACGTTGCCGACCGTCTGGAGAAGGCCGGCCTGCGCGTTGAGACCGACCTGCGTAACGAGAAGATCGGCTACAAGATCCGCGAGGCACAGAGCCAGAAGATCCCGTATATGCTCGTCCTCGGCGACAAGGAAGCGGAAAACGACACGATCTCCGTGCGCACCCTCTCCGGCGAGCAGAGCGTTGAGGGCCTTTCGGACTTCATCGCGCGCCTGCAGGCGGATGTCAAGTCGCGCAAAAGCTGATTTTTCAAATTTGCCCGTATAAGAAACACGCTCCTTCGCAGACTAGAACCAAACGTCTGCGAAGGAGTTTTGTATATGCAGAAACGATCCAAACGCTTGCGTCTCGTGCTCGCGGTGCTGCTTTCGGTGAGTATGGTGCTCGTCGCGCTCGCCCCGGCTGTCGAGGCTGCCTCGTATAAAAAGGGCTCCAGCGGCGCCATGGTCACGCAGATCCAGACGAAGCTCAAAAGCTGGGGTTACTATACCGGTACCGTGGACGGCGTCTACGGCAGCGGGACCGAGCGCGCTGTGCGCGCCTTCCAGCAGAAAAACGGCCTGACCGTTGACGGAAAAGCCGGCGACCAGACGCTGGCGGCCATGGGCCTGTCCGCGGGCAGCGGCAATTCCGGCAATTCCGGCGGCTCCGGCGGTGCATCCGGCTCACAGGTCGATCTGCTCGCGCGCCTGATCTCGGCGGAGGCCCGCGGCGAGCCGTATTCCGGCCAGGTGGCCGTCGGCGCCGTCGTGCTCAACCGCATCAAGCACCCGTCGTTCCCGAATACGCTCTCCGGCGTCATCTATCAGAGCGGGGCATTTACGTGCATCACGGATGGGCAGTTCAATCAGCCGGTCGCGGAGAGCGCCTATCGGGCCGCGCGTGACGCACTCAACGGGGTCGACCCGTCCGGCGGCGCGATCTATTATTTCAATCCGTCCACGGCCACCAGCTCGTGGATCTGGTCGCGGCCGCTCATCACGGTCATCGGCAAGCATCGGTTCTGCTCCTGAGTGTCCGGAGAGACCGCAAAATAGGGGATGCGGCAGCATATCCCCGCTACATATTGAGGCCTGAAAAAATAACGTCAAAAAGTTTAAAAAGAGTATTGACAAATGGCAACAGGAAGTGCTATATTATCAAACACGCGAGGGGTTGTGCGTCACGAACGAACGAAACTTCCGAAAGAAAGTTGAAAAAAGTTCTTGACAAAGCGATCTGCGCGTGGTA
>ENA-UONZ01000854-UONZ01000854.1-human-gut-metagenome-genome-assembly--contig:-C93old-NODE-854-length-42323-cov-44.337395_pt1 | contig 42323 bp, 38 predicted proteins | sample MGYA00242468_ERZ724015 | MGnify/ENA metagenome assembly ERZ724015
TCTGCCGCACCTCGCTTGCCGTATCGGCACTTAGAATTATGCGGTATTGCCCTAATAAAATAAAGCGAATATAGAAAAGAAAAATCTATACCGTAAAGCAACCGCCCGGTACAAATCCTGTACCGGGCGGCTGCTTTATGATGAAATAGCAGAGAATGGCAGAAAGTTACAGCTGGTCGATGGTGGGGTAGCTATCAATGGCACCGTAGCGCTGCACACTGTAACCGCAGAACCGGTTGGAAAAATCCAGCCACTGGTTCAGCTGGTCCGCCTGCAGAGCGGGCAGGGCGGCGCGGTCCACCCCGTTTTTGTGCAGCTGCCACAAGAACGAGCCGATGAACCCGTCCCCGGCGCCGGTGGTATCCACGGCCTTTACCGGCTTGCTGGCGGAAAAGCCGTGGGCGGTGCGGGTGTAAGCGTGGGCACCGGCGCTGCCGCAGGTGTAGAGCACCAGCTGTACATGGCCCACAAACAGGCTGGGCAGGGCGGCTTCAATATCACTGGTGCCGGTCAGAAATTCCAGCTCTTCGTCCGAGATTTTGACCACATCGGCCAGCGGCAGGAACTCCAGCACCGTGCGGCGCAAAGCATCACGGTCCGGCCACAGCGGAAAGCGCAGGTTGGGGTCAAAGTCAATGATAGTCCCGGCGCTGCGGGCTGCGGCAATGGCAGTTTTGTGAGCTTCCCGCATGGGGCTTTCCACCAGGGCAACGCTGCAAAAATGCAGGGCATAGGCGTTGGCAAACAGGCTGGTATCCACCTGCTCCGGGGCGTACAGCAAATCGGCTGAGGGCTTGCGGTAAAAACTGAACGTCCGGTTGCCGTCCGCTTCCAGCGAAACAAAAGCCAGGGCGGTGTTGGCTTTATCCGTCAAACAGATGTGGCTGGTATCAATGCCGCAGGCGGCCAGTTCATCAATGATCTTGTGGCCGAACGGGTCATCTCCCAGCTGGGTCAGCAGGGCAGAATCCCCACCCAGGCGGGCATAAGCACCGCACACGTTGGCGGGCGCGCCGCCCACACGGGGGCTGAAAGATGGAATCTCGGCAAAAGAACAGCCGGTTTTGGACGGAATCATATCGATCAGCGCTTCGCCGATCGCATACAAGGTATCATGTGCCATAGAATGTCCTCCGTTAAATTGAAAGGGAATACAGGGTGCTGCCTGCGCCGCAAAGCTGCACGGCAACCTTGCCCGCTGCCGGGTAATACCGGGTGGAAAGCACCGCGGCACCGTCGTTCAGGAATATTTCCAGCGAGGAAGCATCCCCCACAACACGCAGGCTGCGGCAGGGGGCATCCAGCACAGCCTTGCGCTCGGTGCGCCCGGCGGCAATCGCTGTATCGGTAAAGCGCAGGGTACAGGTGCGGTCCGCTTCGGTGTAAGTCAGGGTCAGGCCGTTGGCAATGGTCAGGACAAAATCCCCGGCGGGGGCGGCGGTCAGGTCAAAGCAGGGGTCCGTTTCAACCGTTTCGCCATCTGCCGGCCGGCGGGCTTCGCCGCGCAGGGCGTTCAGCTCGGCGGCGGGGGCTTGCAGCAGGCAGCCAGTGCCGTCCTGGGTCAACACGCGGGGCAGGGTCAGGCAGTGCTGCCAGCCATACTCCACAGTGGGGTTGGTGTAATCGGCATCCGGCATGCCCATCCAGCCAAACTGGATGCGGCGGCCATCCGCGGCGGCAAAGCTTTGGGGCGCGTAATAGTCAAAGCCATCGTCCAGGGCGTGGAATTCGCTCAATGTGCAATCGGTGCGCCAGTCACCCTGCAGGGCAAAGTAACCGCAGCCGTACACGTTCTGGCAGGCAATGCCCTGGGGCGATACCGCCAAAAACCACTGGCCGTCCAGCTCAAACAGGTCGGGGCATTCCCACATGTAGCCAAAGGCTTTGGGGGTAGTGATGGTGTTGATGTGGTTCCAGTGCAGCTTGTCGGCGCTTTCAAACACCAGCACTTCGCCATGGTCGTCCAGTGTTCGGGCACCCAGCACCATATAGTAGCGCCCATCCAGTGCAAACACTTTGGGATCACGCACATGGCAGGTCAGCCCGGCGGGATAATCCTGGTTGTACATCAGGCAGCGCTTGTTGTCCAGATGGATGGCATCGCGGCTGGTGGCAAGGCAGACATTGTGCCCGCGCCCCTGCTTGATGTAGTCATATTCGCCGGGGTGCTTGACATTGCCGGTATAGTACAGGTACAGCATGCCGTCCTCCACCAGGGCAGAGCCGGAATAAACGCCATGGCAGTCAAACGGTTCGTCCGGGTACAGCATTACGGGCAGGCGTTCCCAGTGGAACAAATCGCGGCTGCGCACGTGCCCCCAGTGCTTGACCCCTCCCGTGGGGTCAAACGGGCCGTACTGATAAAACACATGGTATTCATCGCCGATCTGGCACAGCCCGTTGGGGTCGTTCAGCCAGCCAACCGGGGGCTGAACATGCAGCTTTTGCCGGTGGGGATCCGCCGCCGCGCGGGCGGCCCCGGCGGCTTCCACCATGGGGACAAGACGCTTCAAATCACGCTGCAAGGCATTCATAACAGGTAGCTCCTTATTGATTGAGAGGGGAAAACATCAGGCTTTGGCTTCCTCGGCTTCGGGGGTCCAGATCACCCAGGTCACAGCGAAGGAAACGCCGAAGGAAATTGCCATCATGATGAGGTACTGCAGCGGCATGTGCAGATGCAGCAGGATGCCGAAGATGCCGGTCACGCCGGTGCCGGTGGCACCCAGGCCGGTCACGCTGGCATACAAAGCGCCGCAGGCGCCGCCGGCCAGGCCGCCGATAAAGGGCTTAAAGTAGCGCAGGTTGACGCCAAAGATGGCGGGCTCGGTAATGCCCATGCAGGCAGAAAGGGCAGAGGGCAGGGCCATAGACTTAACTTTGGCGTTCTTGCTCTTGAGGGCAACGGCAAAAGCGGCACCGCCCTGGGCAACGTTGGCGGCACTGGCCAGGGGCAGCCAGTAGGTGAAGCCAAACTTGGCCAGCTGGCCAAGGTCGATCAGGGTGTACATATGGTGGATACCGGCCACAACGGTGACGGCGTACAAACCGCCCATGATGAAGGAACCGATGCCGAACGGCAGCTGAATTAAAGCCTGAACGCCGTTGATGATGCCGTCCTCCAGCGTGGTGAAGATTGGGCCGATGACAGCGAGGGCGAGATAACCGGTAACGAAAACGGAGACCAGCGGGGTAACAAACAGGTCGATCATGGCGGGCACAACTTTGTGCAGCCGCTTTTCAATCTGGCACATCAGCCACACGGCAATGATAACGGGGATAACGTGGCCCTGGTAGCCGACCAGCGGAATTTTGTACAGCCCGCCAAATACCGACTGGTAGGTCTGCACGCCCTCAGAAGCAACGGTCCAGGCGTTCTGCAGGTTGGGGTGAATCATGATCATGCCGATGACAGCACCCAGGAACTGGTTGCCACCAAACACCTTTGCGGCGGAGAAGGCGATCAGGATAGGCAGAAAGGTGTACGCCGTGTTGGAGAACAGCTGGGCAAACACATAGATGGAACCGCTGGTATCAATGTTCAGGAAGCCGTTGTTGACCATAAAGTTCAGCGCTTCCATAATGCCCATCAAAAAACCGGAAGCCACGATGGCCGGGATGATGGGAACAAAGATATCGCCCAGCGTCTTGATGGCCCGCTGGTACCACGGCGCTTTGGAAGCGGCAGCCTGTTTGACTTCCTCCTTGCTGGCACCGGTGATTCCGGCCAGGGCGGTGAACTCGTCATACACCTTGTTCACAATGCCGGTGCCGAAGATGATCTGCAGCTGGCCCTGGGCTTCAAATACCCCCTTGGCGCCCTCAGCATTTTCGAGCTCTTTTTTGTTCACCTTGGAATTATCCGCAATCACCAGGCGCAGGCGGGTTGCGCAGTGTGCGGCCGATACAATGTTGGAAGCACCGCCGATGTTGTCCAGTACCTGCTGGGCTGCTTTCTTGTAATCCATGTTGCACGCTCCTTCTTTTATCTGTTGGCCCGGTAGGAGGTTCCGGGGCCTGTTTCATTTGACAGCTTTATTATATACGAAGGTGAGTGCTTTATCTATTGACCAAACGACCCAACTTGCAAAGATTCTGTTATCGATTTCACACAGTTTCACACCGTTCTTTGGTAAAATGCACAAAAAACAGGGGGCTGCATGGAAAGGGTGCACAAAACAAAAACTTCCCTGCAGTGATGCAGGGAAGTGTGGCGCAAAGGATGCCTGTTATAGCGACCAGACATTTTCATCCGAGTTGTCATCCCCGGTGGAGGCCCGGCATTTTAACTCATAATCCAGCTTGATCATCTGCGGCTCGGCATGGGGGTCCGCCAGCATGTCCAGCAGCAGGCGGGCGGCTTTGTCCCCGGCGGTGCGGTAATGCAGATGGGCGCTGGTCAGCGGCACATAGGCAACGCGGCCAATGCGGTTGTCGCCCACAGCGGCAATCATGATGTCCTCCGGCACCCGCAGACTGTGGCTGCGGCAGTATTGCAGCGCACCCAGGGCGATGGAGTCGGTCGCGCAGAACAGGCAGTCCAGCCCCGGCGCACGGCCAAACAGCTGCTCCGCCTGGTGGTAGCCGGATTCCATGTTGAACTTGGCAATGCTCATCCGCTGCGGCTGGGGCACGAGACCTGCATCCCGCAGCGCACTGTCAAAGCCTTCGCGCCGGGCAAGGCCGACGGCTTTGTCCAGCAGGGTCACGCCCAGGTAGCCCGGCTTGCGCCGCCCCTTTTGCAGCATGTGGGCGGTGGCGGCCTGCGCCGCGCCGAAATCATCGTGGAACACACAGCTGAACCCGGGATACTGCTGCCCCACGATTACCACCGGCACATGCAGGCTTTGCAGCACCGCGTGGTGTTCCGGGGTAAACATGGTGGCAATCAGGATAATGCCGTCCACCGTATCATGCCGCAGGGTATCCAGCGCGCGCACTTCGCGGGTGTTGTCGTTGGCGGTGTTGATCAGTAGCAGCTGGTAGTTCTGGTCGTCCAGTACCCGGCTGATGCCCTCCACCATGCGGGCGCAGCTTTCGCTGCTCAGCCGCGGCATGATCACCCCGATCTGCCGCGTGCGGCGGGTGCGCAGCATCTGGGCCTGCATACTGGGGCGGTAGCCGGTGGCTTCCACCGCAGCGGCAATCTGGGCGCGCTTTTCGGCGCTTAAGTATCCGCCGTTAAAATAGCGGCTGACCGCTGCCTTGGATACCCCGGCATATTGGGCAAACGCGGTAATGTTCATAGGCCGCACTCCTGTCCGGCTGCCGGCGGGGGGAAACTTGCCGGCGCACTTTTTTATCAGTATAATGCAGAAATTGGCAGGGTGCAACGGGAAAGAGCGGAGAAAAGAAAAATAAGAATGAATGGCATGAGGCAAAGAGTAAAATAGACAAAAAACGGGGATTGAATTTGTGCTTTTGACGGAGAAAAAAGAATGAAAGCTGAATACAAAAAAGCACACAGCTAAAAAGATTTACCAGAATGAATTTGGTGTAAAAGTTATCTTCCGCGCTGGCACAGGATGAAAAGGTATGCTATAATATAATATTAGTTACACGATGAAAAAGTAAGATGCCCCTGATGCCAGTGCGGATGTGCGCAGGGCAATGATATGTGTTTAGTGAGGAAAAAGAATGGGACTGCTGCAAAAAATTCAGGCAAAAACCGAGGAAGCACGCGCGAAGGAAAAGATCCGCCCGCTGCTGGAAAGCCGCATGATGCGGGACATCCTGCTGGAGATCGGCCAGCGCGGCAACGAAGCGCTGGACCCGCAGTCCGTTCCATTGGCTATGCGCCGCCGCGCCACCCAACTTGCCAGCGAAAGCGGCCTGAGCGGCCTGAAGCAGTGCGCTGTGGATGAACTGCATCTGGACGAAGCGGGAATCACGCTGGTCTGCAAGGGGGAGCACACGGCATTTTTGTACGCAGACTATAACTATGAAAACATTGAGGATACCGACTGCCTGCCCGCTGTGGCCGAATACCTGGTGCAGCACATGCGCGGCTATTATAACATTACCCGCAGCTTTTACAGTGTGCCCAAAGCCAACGGCCATGTGGAGGAAAAGACTCGTGAGGTGACCGTGGTGCGCCACCACGAGGATACCCCCTTTGCCCCCGGCCCGGTGCAGAAACAGCATTTGTTCTGATGCACATGAGATATCCCCCAGTATACAGGAATTATGCCGCCCCGCATCTTGACGCGGGACGGCATTTTTGCTATACTAATTTAGTATCCGGCAGGAACCCAGAACATGGAGCATTCCCCAAAAGGTCATAAGAGGGAACACTCGAAATCGCGCCCTGCGGGAAGTTCCGCGCAACAAAATTAAATATGCAGATGTACTCAAGAGGTCGTAAGAGGGAGCACTCGAAATGCTTTAGGACAGGAGACTGTCGCGTGGGTTCGACTCCCACCATCTGCGCCATATCCGTCGTAGAATCGAAATATTTTACGACGGATATTTTTGTTTACGGCTTTGAAACGTGATGCTGTAAGTTTACGCAATGACTATTACAAGCCAAAATCCACTTGCAACAATAATCTGCTGCAAAAAGCCATTTGTTGCCCGAATTGTTGCCCACAGTTCATAATTTCCTGCAAAAAAGGATAACATCTTATAAAGAGTTATTCCTTGCCGCCCCATTTTGCGGTGTAGCAAACACCGCCTGATGGTATGCACGCAACACATTTAACTTGCGCTGCTCCTGCACCTGTACATAGCGGGTTGTTACCGTGTTAATGTTCAGATTCACGCCCATCTGCTGGGCAAAGTCATCCACGGAATGACCGAGAATTTGACTGACTGCATAAAAATCGCCCGTCAAATTGTACATATTGGTGCCTGCCGTGCCGCGCAAATCGTGAAAACGAATTTTCGGCATCCCTGTGCTGCGCATAAAGCCGGTAAATCTGGCAGAGATGCGCTTTTGCAAGTACGGCGAACCGTCCGGTTTGCACACAACAAGGTCATTGTCGTAATACTCTACCCCGCTGAGTTTGCACAGCCGCCGCTGATCCGTCTGTTCCTGTCGAAGCCGCAAAAAGATCGGCAATGCTTCCTCTGTGATGGGAAACGTTCGTGTTTCTCCCTCATCAAGGTCTTTCAGCGGTTCAAGATGTACCACAATTTTGGTGTCGTGGGGCAAATCACAGGGTAATTGACCGTGCAGCGTGATTTGTCTGTGCGACAAATCCACATCGCGCCAACGCAGCCCCAGTGCTTCGCTGAGCCGCAAGCCAAACAAGACACTGAGCAGCACTGCCGACTCCAGAACATTGCCGTGAACGAATGCCAAAAGCTGCTGTACCTGCTCAACGCTGTACTTGTCGTACTTGCGCCCGGCGTTTTTGTGAAACCGCGTCATAATGTTCTTAGCCGGGTTGATGGGTATGTAGCCATACTTGACCGCCGAGGACAGCGCAGAGCTTAGAATCCGCTGGCAATAACGAACGGAATTTTCAGCCAGCTGCTTTTCGCGCAGTTGTGCGATCATATCGTCAATCATCTTGGGTGTCAGCTTATTCAGCGGCACTTCGCCCAGCATGGGAATCAGATACAGGTTGATGTCACTTCCATAACTGTACTGCGTACTTTTTGCAAGGTTGTGGCGGTAGCTCTCGTACCATTTTGGCAGATACTCTTTCAGCTTTTGCTTGCTTTCCGGTCCGTAGCCGACCATAGCTGCGCTGCCGGTCTGCAGTTCCAGTTTGATTTGAGCCTCGTACAATTCCGCTTCCCTGCGCGTTGCAAAGCCTCGCTTGGCAATGCTTTTTTGCTTGCCGTTCTCGTAGACCTTTACATTGACATCGTAGACAATGCCCGGTCGACCCGTTAAAATTCCTTGGCTGTTTCGCTTGTTTTTGACTTTCCGTTCCCGGATTGCCATATCAATACCCGCCGACGGCCTTTGCCGGGGTCTTGGCGCGGTTGTAGTAATCCCAAATCGCTTGGTCGGAAATCAGACGCCGATTGCCATTCTGGATAAACTCCAGTTCACCGTCAGCCATCAACTGTCGCAGCTTGTTTTCTCCGATGCCGGAAATAAGTGCCATCTGCTCCACGGTTTTGAGCATAGGCACAAACGCGGGATGTTCATCCCTGTTCACACGAGATTTTTGCTTGCTGTATCTTGCCATAACTATCCCTCCTGCGGTATAATTTAATAAATAAGTGTTTATCTGTTCAGCGATGTGCACAGGAACACAAACATTTGCAAAAATTGAAGACTTGGCATATTCAGTTTTCAAGGTGCATAAGCAAGAAACACTTTTTGTATGTCTTGTTTATGCACTCATTATAGCACATACTTTTTGTATGTCAATAATTTGTTCTGTTATTTCTTATTTTGTTCACATTTGAGGGAATTTTTCTATGGATACCCAAGGCAGACGAATAAAAAAGCTCCGTATGGAAAACGGCTTTTCTCAAAAAAAGCTAGCCGACATGGTGGGAATTGTAACGACCCACCTTCAAGCTTATGAATATGGCACGCGTCACCCGAAAGAAGAAATTCTCGACCGTTTGGCGCTTGCGCTCGATGTAGTTCCAAGTATGCTGCAGCCTTTGGATGTCGATACTGTGGAGGGTCTTTTGGGAATCATTTATGAAATGCACACCAGCTATCACGGACTGGAAATTGTAGACGATGAAGATGGGCGCGTTTCGATTCGCCTGCCTGACACCCTGCAGGCTATGCCGGCCAAGAAATCGCTGCTTAGAATCAAGCGCATTCTGGATCAAAGCACACGCAACCTGCCTGAACCGGAATATCAGTCGGAGGAGCAGCTTGCCGAGGACGCGGAGATTTTGCCGGACACGAGTGTTTCCGTCGGGCAGGAGCGCAGATGGCAGAAAGAGCATAAGGGATTACTGATGCACGCCACTGACTTGTACAAGCCAGAAATTAATTATAATCAGCTTTTTGCAGATAAAGAAGCGATTCAGAACAGTGAAGATGATACCGATAGTGAGGACATTCCTTTATGAGCGACTATCCTTTTAATCCATTTATGGACGATTATTCATTAAAAGAAAATCAGCATAAGATTGCTGAGGCTATTTATAATGATTATAGCGTGCTGAAATTTGGCGCTTTCGGTGAGAAGTATCTCTATGCCGTCTGTGATTATGACGTCCGTAAATACAATAGCTTGCGTCGCCGCCCGGATTTTCGGCAGTTTATCGCAGACAAGGATAAACACTACCGCCGTTTGATGAGCATCTTGATGGTAAAAAGCGAATCCTCAAGAGATTCTGTCGTTGATTACAAGACCAAGTATCCTCATATGTGGGACTTTATTACCGACCGAATGCGCAGAAAGAGCGAGCCATGGATTGACGCGCAGATATTATATGATGTAAAAAAAGGGCGATAATGCGTTTTTGAAATATAGTGTGCGTTTATGTTTCTGAAGGTCGTGCTATCATGGATGAAAATGCCGCTTATAAGCCAAAGGAAAAGACCGAAACTGCAAAGTAAAATGCTTTGCAGCTTCGGTCTTTTGGTTTCTCGGTCGGAATGATACAGCAACAAATCGGATAAATGTCACGGTTAGGACAATACCGCATAATTCTAAGTGCCGATCTGGCGGCTGCGGCACTTAGAATTATGCGGTATTGCCTTAGAAAAATCCAAGATGCACGGTGCTTCCAGATTATCTGATGACATAGCAGCTCTGTTTTCCGTTGCCCTTTTGTATCAGTTCGCCTGCATCGCAGAGTTCTTTCAGCAGACGATATGCTTTTGTGGTTCCGGCGCCAAGCAGTGTTTCGGCTTGTTTCCGTGTAATGCTGCCGTTTTCCTTCGCGTATTGGACAAGGCGCTGCCTTTGGTCGTTCAAGGGTGTTCTGCGTCCCTCGCCGGGCTGCGCTTTTCCGCCTGTTTCCTGCACTTCATTGCGGTTCGGAAGTGTCACTCGGAAAACGCCCTTTGCTGTTTCAAATTCCGGCTGCATCGGGCAGGACTTGTAAGCGCGCTCAATCTTTCCGATCCCTGTACCGTAGCTTTCAATCAAACGCATACGGTAAAAAATAGCGGCAAGATTCGGGTTTCTGGACTGCGAAACGCCGAGAAAAATAGATTTCAGCTCCAAACCAGGTACAAGCCCGCCCAGGGAGACAAATTCAATTCTGTCCTCATACAGGTTAATCAGATTGCTGCCGCTGAAAGAGTAATCTCTGTGAACCATACTGTTCAGCAGCGCCTCTCTGACGGCCTCGTCCGGATAATCCTTGCAATCGGTTCGGTTCAGCCCGGAAAAAGTCGCCTTGGTTTTGTTGAAAAGGTCAATAAATTGGTAGGCATCCTCCAGCTGCTTCAGGATAGAGCCGGTAAACTCCTTCCGGTCGCGGAACAGTTCTTTATCCGTGCCCTGAAAGAGCGCGATTTTTGTGGTGGTCTCGCACTGATCCGAGAGCAGCAAGGCCAGATTTGTGTACAGTCCATCCTCACCGATGAGTTTTAGTGTTTTCATCTGTGCCGGCCCGATTTCAATGGATTGCTTGCGCATCTCCTCCAAAAGCGTTTGAAATGTGAGGTCCTGATTCATGCTGCGGCCGGATTCATAGGATCTTCCGCTGTTCTGCAAAAGCATTTCCCGGATTCCCTCCTCGGTCATGGGCTGCGTGGAGCTGCCCTTGCGGACATACACGCCGCTGGGTTTCAGCCCTTTTTCGCGGAGATAATAGGGGCGATTGGTGCCGGTCGTCACGTCAATTTCGATAACCTGCTTTCCTTCCATTTCCACCGTGCTTACCTTGACAAACGGCATCACATCCGGGGACAAAGAATCTTTCAGCGAATTCACGACCTGCAGCATCACGCCGTCGGGGTCGTCCACCCCAACAACCGCCCCGTCCTTGCGAACGCCGATGTAAACCGTTCCGCCCTCTGCATTGGCAAAGCCCATCACTTCTTTTCGGATATCGGGGACATACTCCTGCTTGAATTCGATGTTTTGGTTTTCAAACGACAGCATCGCGCGGCTCCTTTCGCTTCTTTTTCTTTCTTTTCATTTTAGACGAGAAAGAAAGAAAAGTCAATAGATGCAGCGATTTAGTCTTTCGCGGGGCGGGTTTTCCCGCCTATGCGCCGCCCTTTGCACCTTATCCTGCACCATCCCGCAGTCCATCTCAATGTCAGCACAGGTGATGATCTCCCGCCGCAGCTCTCTGATGCGGGCTGTAAACGCCTGTATTTGCTCCGAATAATCGGCAGGGGTAGTTTTACTCTTCCCGCGATAGAGCGCCCTGCGCCGCGCCGTAAGGCTGTCGTATTCGGTTTGCAGATTTTCTTTGTAAGCCAGCAGTTCGTCAAGCGTTGTGATTTGCCGTTCCCACAAAAGATCGCATTGCCGCCGATAGCGATTGCAGGCGGCACTAACACGCATGAACCGCACCGATCAATAGATATTTTATCGTAATAATGCCCCTGTCCGTAGGTTCGCTTCTATTTATTGAGGCGCTTTTGTCATATATGCCAAATACACGATTCAACTTTATCATATTTTACAAAAAGATATACTTCCCATTGACTTTTGAGTGATAATAGCGTACAATGCATTTACATCATTATGCTGATTTTGATGCAAATAAAAAGTAAGGGTTCCACAATGAAAACATTTGACTTCAAAGCAACATACTCCCAGCTACTGACGCCAGAGATCGTGTTCCGTCTGACGCAACTCCATGAATACAAAGGTCGGCTGAACAGACTTCTTGAAACAGATGCCGCCGCCTTATCCGAAATTAAGGAGACCGCGACACTGCAGACTGTCGCCGCATCGAATCGCATGGAAGGTATCACCGTTGCCGAGGATCGGCTGAAAAAACTCATCCTGAATAAAACCAATCCGCAAACCGATGATGAGAAAAAAGTGGCGGGCTATCGGGATGTGCTAACCTCCATAAGTGCCAATTATGACTTCCTGCCACCGGCACCATCCACTATTTTACAGTTGCATCGGGATTTGTACAAATTCAGCGGTAAAACTGTGGGTGGCAATTATAAAGATACCGCCGGCGAACCATGCGCTGAAAGCCTTGCTTCCCTATGCAATGCCTTTGAACAAGCCCTGCAAGACCCAGTCCTTGACCCGCTGCTGTTGATTTCGATGTTCATGGTAGACTTTCTGAACATCGCCCCCTTCGATAACGGTACAGAACGAATGAGCCGCCTGCTGCTGGCACTGCTCCTGTACCGTTCCGGCTATGAAGTGGAGCAATACAGCAGCATAGACGCAATTCTTCTTAACACAAAAGCGTCCTACGATACATCGCTGCAACGCAGTTCCCATAACTGGGCTGCCGACACAAATGACTATGCACCTTTTACCGCCTACCTGCTGAGCACTCTTGTTACGGCATACAAAAGCTTTGACGAGATTGCCACACAGCTAACCGCCAAGGGTCTGTCAAAGCCTGACCGCGTGCGGGACATCATCAAATTGCACCAAGGTGAAATCACCAAAAGCGAAATCCTAAAGCAGTGTCCGGACATCAGCCAAATCACTGTCCAGCGGGCACTGGCAGACCTGCTAAATAACAAGCACATCACAAAAATCGGCGGTGGCCGCTACACTTCTTATATTTGGAATGGGGAGAACTAACATGATTACCGGAGAACTCAAAAACAAAATCGACAGCCTTTGGGATATTTTTGCAGCGGGCGGTCTTGTAAATCCGCTGGATGTCATTGAACAAATCACTTATTTAATGTTCATTCACGACTTGGACGATTCCGACAACCTGCGCGCCAAGGAAGCCGCCATGCTGGGTCTGCCATACCAGAGCATTTTTGCGGACGAGGTGCAGCTCGGCGAGCGCACCATCGACGGTCAGCAGCTCAAATGGAGCGTGTTCCACGACTTTCCGGCGCAGAAAATGTACGCCACCATGCAGGAATGGGTGTTCCCGTTCATCAAAAATCTGCACGGCGACAAGAACAGTGCCTACTCCAAATACATGGACGACGCCATTTTCAAGCTGCCCACGCCGCTGCTGCTTTCCAAAGTGGTGGATGCACTGGACGAAATTTACCGCCTGATGAATGAGTCGCAGGCGGTGGATGTGCGCGGTGACACCTACGAATATCTGCTCTCCAAAATCGCACAGTCCGGTCTGAACGGTCAGTTCCGCACACCGCGCCATATCATCAAAATGATGGTCGAGCTAATGGATCCCAAGGCGGACGAAATCATCTGCGACCCCGCCTGCGGCACGTCCGGCTTCCTCGTCGCAGCGAGCGTGTACCTGAAAGAGCACCGCAAAGAAGAAATCTTCTTTGACCGTCAGAAAAAAGACCACTACATGAACCATATGTTCTTCGGCTACGATATGGACCGCACGATGCTGCGCATCGGCGCCATGAACATGATGACCCACGGCATCGATAACCCCTACATTGAGTACCGCGACAGCCTGAGCGACCAGAACCCGGACAAAGAAAAATACTCGCTGATTCTTGCCAATCCGCCGTTCAAGGGCAGCCTAGACGCGGACACCGTATCCGCCGACCTGCTGAAGGTCTGCAAGACCAAGAAAACAGAACTGCTTTTCCTTGCGCTGTTCCTGCGTATGCTGAAAATCGGCGGGCGCTGCGCCTGCATTGTTCCCGATGGTGTGCTGTTCGGCTCGTCCACCGCGCATAAGGCAATCCGTAAAGAACTGGTAGATGGCAACCGTCTGGAGGCAGTTATCTCGATGCCGTCCGGCGTGTTCAAGCCCTATGCCGGTGTTTCCACCGCCATTTTGATTTTCACCAAGACCGGGCATGGCGGCACGGATAACGTGTGGTTCTACGATATGCAGGCCGACGGTCTTTCGCTGGACGACAAGCGCAGCCCCGTGCAGGAGAACGATATTCCCGACATTATTGCGCGCTTCAAAAATCTGGACGCCGAGAAAGACCGCGCCCGCACGGAAAAATCGTTCTTTGTTCCCAAGCAGGAAATTGTGGATAACGGCTACGACCTGTCTATCAACAAATACAAAAAGACCGAGTACAAGCCTGTGGAGTATCCGCCGACGAGTGAGATTATGGCAGAGCTGCGCCGCTTGGAGAAAGAGGTCAACACGGCAATGGACGAACTGGAGCAGATGCTGAAATAAGGAGCGCACCATGACGGAAAACGACAAACTGCAAGTATTTGAAGACCAGACCATCCGCACCGCTTGGGATGAGGAAAAAGAAGAATGGTACTTTTCGGTGGTGGATGTCGTGGTTGCATTGACAGAAAGCCCCGACTACAAGACCGGCAGAAAATACTGGAATAAGCTGAAGCAGCGCTTGAAAGAAGAAGGAAATGAACTGGTGACAAATTGTCACCAGTTGAAAATGAAAGCCGCCGATGGCAAGCGCCGCCTTACAGATGTAGCGAATACCGAGCAGTTGCTGCGCATCATCCAGTCCATCCCGTCCAAAAAGGCCGAGCCGTTCAAAATGTGGCTGGCTATGGTCGGGCGTGAGCGCATTGAGGAAATCATCGACCCGGAGCTTACCATTGAACGCGCGCTGGACACCTACGCACAGAAAGGCTACCCGCCGGAGTGGATCAACCAGCGCCTGCAAACCATCCGCGCCCGCAAGGAGTTGACCGATGCGTGGAGCGCACACGGGGTGCAAAAAGGGCAGGAGTACGCCATTTTAACGGATGAAGTCACAAAGGCGTGGTCCGGGCTGAATACGCGGCAGTACAAGAACCTAAAAGGGCTGAAAAAGGAAAATCTGCGCGACAATATGAGTACGTTGGAGCTGGCGCTGAATATGTTGGCGGAAGCCACCACGACAGAACTCACCAAGGCTCAGAATCCGCATGGGCTGGAAGAAAACCGCACTGTGGCAAAGCAGGGCGGCACGGTAGCCGGCAACGCCCGAAAAGAAATTGAAGCGCAGACCGGTCGCCCGGTGGTTACGGCAGAAAACGCAAGCACAATGCTGCTGGGACAGGCTGTTACCGGGATGATCGAGGGTGTCGTGAAAGATGAAGATGATAAAGAATAACTCTGCTGCGATGGCGGATACAACTTCGGATTTGTGGGAGAAAAACAATGGCTAAATACAAACTTGGCGAGATATGTGAAATCGTATCAGGTAGCACTCCCAAGACGGGCATTGCGGAATACTGGGATGGAAATTTGAAATGGATTACCCCAGCCGAAATAGATGATGAATCATATATTATCACTGATAGCGCACGAAAATTAACTGAACTTGGAGTCAAGAAAACAGGTCTTTCATCTTTCCCTTCTGGAACTGTTATCCTTTCATCGAGAGCGCCAATTGGAAAAGTTGCTATTGCGGGTTGTGAGATGTATTGTAACCAAGGATTCAAAAATCTTATCTGTTCGGACAGGATAAACAATCGATATTTATATTGGTTTCTAAAAGGGAACACCGCATATCTCAATTCACTTGGTCGTGGTGCGACTTTCAAAGAAATATCTAAAAAGATTGTATCCGACATCGAAATCAATGTGCCAGAAATTAGTCAACAGTTAGCTGCTGTTGATGCCTTAGAACGTATATCGGAAATTATTCGATTGCGCAAAAATCAACTCCAAAAGCTAGACGAACTTATCAAAGCTCGATTTGTCGAAATGTTTGGCGACCCAATAGTAAATTCATGCAAATTGCCAGTTGTCACTCTAGGCGAAATCAGCGGACTGATAACAAAGGGGGCTTCTCCAAGTTGGCAGGGTTTTTCATATATAAACGATAAGTCCCAAACATTATTTGTAACAAGTGAAAATGTTCGGGAGGGTTATCTTGACTTGTCTTCCCCTAAATATATAGAAGATGGTTTTAATGTAAAACAAAAGCGTTCGGTTATTCACAAGGGAGACTTTTTAATTAACATCGTTGGCGCTTCAATAGGCAGAGCAGCACAATTCAATTTGGATTGTAAAGCGAATATGAACCAAGCATCTGCCTTGGTTAGAATAAAAGACCGCAGAATCAACGGGAAATACTTATTGACGTATCTTAATTCTGATAAAGCGCAGCGTATGTATGATTCAATGAAATCCGATACGGGTAGAGCAAATCTCAGCTTGCAGGATATTAGCAATTTGTCCATTTTGCTCCCCCCGATAAAAAAACAAATCGAATTCGATCAATTCGTCAACCAAGTTGACAAATCAAAAGCTGCTGTACAAAAATCTCTTGACGAAGCACAACTTTTGCTTGACAGCTTAATGCAGCGATACTTTGAATGAGGAAAATATTATGGAATGGTTAATGAGTTTAAATCCGACGGTCTTAGCAGCACTAATAGCGGCAATAGCTTCTGTTATAGTTGCACTTATTAAGGTTATCATCCCTTTGTTCAAGAAAAAAGAAAAAGTTTCCGATAAAGTTGCTCCGACTATAAATCAAACTGTAACAGGTAATGGAAACACAGTAATTGGTATCCAAAACAATATGAAAGGAAAAAAAGATGAACAGTAATTCACCCGTTTCGCAGGAAGCTACATTAGGCGCACATGACAACACCTTTGTTGCTCAGCAAAACAACTATGGACTCTCTGCAACAGCTGCGCTAGATATGGCACTTCAGCTATTCAGAGAATATTATCCACAATTACGGCAAGAGGCACTCGATAATTTATACAAATTAGTTCAAGTTGAATTAAGCAAAATCAAGTCAGAAAATATTATATCTCCATCTCCAAGAATAGCTGTTCCCACTTTGCAAGCGGCCAGTATCGCAGAAGAGGCTGACATTCGCCAACTGTATGCAAAGATGCTTGCAAGAGCAATGGACAAAGAAACATACGAAAACATACATCCAGCATATATTAGAATTATCGATGAAATGAATGCGTTTGATACGCTTATTATGAAAAAGATACATGAAATCCATGATAGCATTCCTGTTGCTAGAGTGACTTTTAATTTTGATTCAAGGTATCTACTAAATGGAATGCCGCGATTTTATAGTCCCTATTTTGACGGTTTGGGAGACGAATTTAAGATTTCGAAAAGCATTGAAAATTTAGGAAGATTACAGCTTATAAATATATTTGAGGGCACAGTCACATCATATGACTATGAGAAATTTAAGTCTATGCCGTATGTGGTTTCCAGATTTGAAGATTATCAAAGAATAAACTCAAACCTTGAACTTAGAATAAAAGTAAACGACTATGTGATACAAACGACGGACTTTGGCAAGGATTTTATGAATCTTTGCATTCAATAACTCAATCACCTAAATATAATAAGATATAGATTTTCTTATAAATGACTGCTAATAAAAATCAGGGTGGATTTTTATGACAAACTTCGATATTTTTACCGCTACCCCGCAATTTGAGAGTTTTGCCTCGGTTGCCATCTCCGCCGAGCGCATCCTACATATCGACCCGTCCGCTTGCGTCCTCAACTGCCGCAGGGCGATGGAGTTTGCCGTAAAGTGGATGTATTCCGTAGATAAAGCGCTGACCCTCCCCTATCAGGATACCCTCGTCAGCCTGATGAACACCGAGGGCTTCCGGGATATTGTCGGCACGGACATCTGGCGGCGCATGGATTTTATCCGCCGTATGGGGAACAATGCCGCCCACAGCGGCAAAAAAGTCACCGAGGAACAGGCCGGACTCTGCCTTGAAAACCTGTACATTTTCCTTGATTTTGTGGCGTATTGCTATGGGGAAAACTATACCGCCAGACACTTTGACCGCGCCCTGCTGGAGCAGCCCGCCGAAGCCCCCGCAGCACAGCCTGACGAAGAAAAGGACATTGACCTTGCTGCCCTCATCGCAGAAAACGCCGCACTGAAGGAGGAACTCACCGCCCGCCGTGCCGAGCAGCAGCAGACCTATGTCCCTAAACCGCTTGATTTGTCCGAGTATAAGACCCGCAAGCTGTACATTGACACCATGCTCACCGATGCAGGCTGGACCGAGGGCAAAGACTGGCAGAATGAGGTAGAACTGCCCGGTATGCCCAACAAATCCGAGGTAGGCTATGCCGATTATGTGCTTTACGGCGATGATGGCCGTCCTTTGGCTGTGGTAGAAGCCAAGCGCACCTGTGTGGATGTGGCAAAAGGTCGCCAGCAGGCAAAATTGTATGCCGATCTGCTGGAACAGAAGTATCACCGCCGCCCGGTCATCTTTTTGACCAATGGCTTTGAAACACGCATTACTGATAACATTTACCCCGAACGCAAGTGCGCTGCCATTTATTCCAAACGCGATTTGGAAAAGCTGTTCAACCTGCAATCCATGCGTACCAGCCTGCGGAATGTGATGGTAGACCGCAGTATTGCCGGACGTTATTACCAAGAGGGTGCTATCAAAGCGACCTGTGATGCCTTTACCCGCAACCGCCGCAAGGCGCTGCTGGTTATGGCTACCGGCTCCGGCAAAACACGCACGGTGATTGCCCTGTGCGATGTGCTGCTGCAACATGGCTGGGTGAAAAACATCCTGTTTCTGGCGGACCGCAACAGCCTTGTCACGCAGGCAAAGCGCAGCTTTGTGAACCTGCTGCCGGACTTGTCCGTTACAAACCTCTGCGAAGAAAAAGACAACTACACGGCGCATTGTGTGTTTTCCACCTATCAAACCATGTACAATGTCATTGACAGCGTACAGGATGAGAACGGCAAGCTGTTTACCTGCGGACACTTTGACTTGGTCATCTGCGATGAGGCACATCGCTCGGTTTACAACAAGTACAAGGACATCTTCAACTACTTTGACGCGCCGTTGGTCGGCTTGACCGCAACGCCCAAGGATGAAATCGACAAGAACACCTATGAAATTTTTGAATTGGAAAACGGTGTTCCCACCTATGGCTACGAGCTGGCGCAAGCCGTTAAGGACGGATATCTCGTAGATTTTTTGTCCGTTGAAACAAAGTTGAAGTTTATCGAGCAGGGCATCGTGTACGATGACCTGTCAGACGAGGACAAGCAAATCTACGAAGATACCTTTGAGGATGAAAACGGTGACCTGCCGGAGCGTATTGCATCTTCTGCCATAAACGAATGGGTTTTCAACGAGGATACCATCCGCAAAGTGCTGGACACCCTGATGACCAAGGGCATCAAAATCGACTACGGCAACAAGCTGGGCAAGACGATCATCTTTGCAAAGAATCACACCCATGCCGAAAAAATATTGGAGGTATTCCATAAAGAATACCCCCATTTGCCGGGCTATGCCAAGGTCATAGACAACTATATGACCTACGCCCAGAGCGCGATTGATGAATTTTCTGACCCCAAAAAACTGCCGCAGATTGCGATTTCGGTAGATATGCTGGACACGGGCATTGATGTGCCGGAAGTGCTGAACCTTGTGTTCTTCAAGAAGGTTATGAGCAAAGCGAAATTCTGGCAGATGATTGGGCGCGGCACACGCCTTTGCCCTGCCCTGCTGGATGGCAGGGACAAAGATAAATTTTACATCTTTGATTTCTGCGGAAACTTTGAGTTTTTCCGCATGAGCAAGGGAAAGCCCACCGCCAACATGATCGCGCTGCAAGGGGCAATTTTCCACTTGAAAGCGCAAATTGCTTTTAAGCTGCAGGATCTGGCATATCAGACCACCGATTTAATTGCGTTCCGCAAGACTCTTGTGGACGATATGGTGCGCAAAGTGCAGGAGTTGAATAAGGACAACTTTGCTGTGCGCCAACATCTTAAATATGTAGAGCTGTACGCAAACGCAGACAATTATGCGGCGTTGACCTACGAGGACACCCTGCTGATGGGGCAGGAATTGGCGCCGCTGATCACCCCCGAGGAGGACGACCCCAAGGCACTGCGGTTTGATGCCCTGATGTACGGTATAGAGCTTGCCTACCTTGCCGGGAAAAAGTACGGTAAAGCGCGCAGCGACTTGATGAAAAAGGTTGCTGCGGTCGCGTCTGTGGCAAACATCCCGGAAATTATGGCGCAATCTGATTTGCTCAACAAAATTTTGCACACGGATTATCTGGAAACGGCCGGAATCAACGAATTTGAGCATATCCGCGAAAACCTGCGCGACCTTATCAAGTATATTCCCGTTGTGCAGATTCACTATGATACGATTTTAGACGATGAAATTCTGTCCGAGGATTGGAACGAGTCCGAACTGGAAAACGATGACTTGAAGAATTATAAGGCCAAGGCAGAATTTTATGTGCGGCAGCATACGGACAACGCCGTTATTGCCAAACTGAAAGGTAATATTCCACTGAATAGCGAGGATGTAAAGTCGCTGGAAGAAATTTTGTGGAACGAGATCGGCACAAAGCAGGATTACGAAGCCGAGTACGGTCAAAAACCCTTGGGCGAGTTTGTGCGGGAGATTGTCGGCCTTGAGATGAACGCCGCAAAAGAGGCTTTTGCACAGTATTTGAACGATACCAGTCTCGACAGCAGACAGATTTATTTTGTGAACCAGATTGTAGAGTACATTGTTCATAACGGTATGATGAAAGATTTGTCCGTCTTGCAGGAAGCTCCGTTTACCGACCACGGCAGCATTGTGGAAGTGTTCACCGATTTGTCTGTATGGGCAGGAATTCGTAAGGCAATAGAGCGCGTGAACGCAAATGCGGTGGCAGCGTGATTACTAAGTTTAGAAGCGGCTGCGATATATATTTTCTTGGCACTTTTCATTCCGTAGCGGTGCTGCCCGCTGCACCTTATTCCGCACTGCTTCGCAATCCATCTCAATATCCACGCAGGTTGCAATATCTCGCCGCAATGCTCTAATACGGGCTGTAAGCGCCTGTATTTGTTCCGAATAATCGGCAGGGGTCGTTTTACTCTTTCTGCGATACAGCGCCTTACGCTGCGCTGTAAGGCTGTCGTATTCGGCTTGCAGATTTTCTTTATAAGTCAACAGCTCGTCAAGCGTTGTGATTTGCCGTTCCCACAAAAGCTCGCATTGCCGCCGATAGCGATTGTACCGCAGGAAGTCATCGCGCAGCAGGTAATAGCACCGCTTGCCAACTTTGCCTTTATATGCTTTTCTCAGCAATGCACAGTAGCGATAATAGCAAGCCATAAACCCGGTAATTTTGCGGCAACCGCGGTTCCATCTGCCGCGATACCGTGCGCTGCGGCGAACAGGCATAGGCTGCTCTTTCGGCTGCCGACGTGGTGGCTCAGGTGCTGTTTGCTGCTTATATTCCTGCTGCATCTCAGGTGGAAGTGTTTGCAGTTCCCGGAAGTACCTCCGCAGCGAATCTTCGCTGAAGTGGGGGCTGATTTTGTCCAATCGGATATTCTTCTGCGCTTCTTTGTGGCGCACGGTCATATGCGCAGCTTTGGGTCCGTATTTCACCGCATACCCCATTTTCTGCAACTCCGCAATAAATTCGGCAAAGCTGTCTGCAGTGGTCATTGCCACTTCCACATCCGCCTTTACCATGCCGCGCAGCGTGGGGGTGCCTTCTTTTTCGTGTTTCCACTCGCCGTAGGATTTCCCGTGTCCATCCGTTTCCACAACAGACAGTCGATTTTCGCGGCACAGTTCATCGGAAACAGCTCGGATCCCCTTGTAGTAAGTAGTAAAATCGTTGCGGAACATTCGTCCATCCATAAACGAAACCGAGTTTACGACAATATGGTTGTGCAAATGACCTTTGTCCAGATGGGTACTGACGGTGCACTCAAAACGGTCCTCCAGAAACCTGCGGGCAAATTCGCAGCCGATTTCGTGTACCTGATCGGGTGTTGCCTCACCGGGCTTAAAACTCTGAATAATATGGTAGCCCACATTGCCGCTGTCCAACGGCTTGCCCCAACGCCGCTTTGTTGCCTGCATAAGATAATAGGCGTTTTGCGGGTCGCAGTTAAAGCCGGAAACATAGAGCTGGTGCTCGGTTTTATCGCCGTTCTGCGTGTAGTTTATCAGCCGCTGCCTATCTGCGGTGTTCAGATACTCCGTCTTTTGCGGATTGGCGGCGTAATCCAAGCAGCCTTTCAACTGCCCGCGCACCGGCAAAATCTTTGTGATTGCCATTACTGCTCCTCCCGCATAAGCTGCCAGATGCGCTGCATCAGCCGGTTCGCTTCGGCAAGCTGGGCGTTCTCGATCTTGCCGGTGCTGTTGGCTAACCGCGTCAGCTGGTTCAAATTGTTTCCGATTGCCGCCACCTGCGCCGCCAAGGCTTTGTAACTGTCCGGCGGGCGTTCGCGCAGCGTACAGCCGCTTACCAGCGCACGGAGAAACGGCTCCATTTTCATGCCGGCGGCATCGCATTTGCTTTTCAGTTGGATATATTCCTTTTCGGTAAATCGCACCGTTACCTGCTTTTGTCGTTTTAACATTTGCTTTCTCCTATCGGGGTCTTAGGGGCTTGCCCCTAACAAGTGGTCGTTATGCTGTCATGACAGCATAATGCCGTGCTTGCCGCACTGTCCGGAAGGTGGGTCATTCCCCCGGAAATTTCGGCGCTTCGGTCCCGTCTTTTTCTGCGTAAATCAACTCGGCACACACAATTTCTTCGGCCTGTGCTTGCAAGCCTTGCATGGCTGCCGCCCATTTCAGCGGGTCGCGGCACTTCATTGCCTCGTTGATGGCCGCCTGTTCCGCCAGCGCCTGTGTCAGATTCTTGACTTGGCGGTGAGCCTCGCGGTCAATGTCCGCAAGATGCTGCGCCAGTGTTCCGTCCAACAACATCCGGTCGCGCTCCATTGGTCGCTGCTCATCGAGATATCGCGCCCGCATTATGCCATACTTTCCGATAGTTTCCGCAGCGGCAGCACTGCTTTTCAGTTTGGGAATCAGATAGCCGTTCACATTCACATAGTCTGTTTTCATTGTGCAGTCCCTTTCATTCTTGTAAGCCTGCTGAAAAGGAGAGCCGGTTCGGTGCGCAGCAAACCGTCGATGTAACCCTTCTCTTTTTTCAGATGGCTTATTTATAGTATTTGCTATAGTAATTACTAAGAGTATTTAATTATAGTAATTATAATACTGCCTACATTACCGCTGCTGCGCTTACCACAGGTGTGGTTACCACCGGTGCGGTTTTGTGGGTAGTGGTCACACCGGTGGGTACATTTTGTAGGGTATGGTTGGTTCTGGTTAAATTTGTACTGCTGACTCTGCCCTGCGCATCGTAATAAATCAGATACACACCGTTCCAACCGTTATTGGAATCGCGCAGTTCGTACTCATAGCAGAATCGTCCGTGCTTGGCCGGACGAACATGAGCGACCAGATAGCCGTTGCTTTTCAGCATATCCCACGCACGGTTAAAGGCACGTTCGCCCTCGGTGCAGTGGTTCATCAGCCATTGCTTTGTCAGCGGTGCTGCGGTATAATCAATGCGGGCGGAAATCAACGCATACAAGCCTTTGGCGCTCATAGAAAGCCTGTCATTGAACAGCGCCTCATTTTGCACAACAGAATACCCGCGCGCTCTGCGGATAAAAGCACCGCTTTCGGCGGCCGGATTTGTGTTTTTCATCGGAAAATCCTCCTGAAAAAGAAAAAAGATTTGGACTGAAATATAGCCAAATCTTCAATCTTTGTATAATTTTTTGAATTTTCCTGTTTTGCGCCAAAAAGTGTTGCCCAAAAAATGAGTGTTGCCCAAATGTTGCCCAAACAGCCACGGACAACATTTAAGACGATATAATCCGAAGTATCAAAAACAAGTGTAAAAGAAGAAAACAAACGGTGTAACGCAAAGCAAAATAAAGAGAAATAAGGGCAAATCCATGTTATACCTGACTCGAAATGCGATAGGGCGTTTGTAGCGCCGCCAGAGTTCAAATCTCTGATGCTCCGCCAATCAACGGTACAACGTGCTTTTCGAGCGCTCTGTACCGCTTTTTTATGCAAAAAGCAGAATTTTTGAGTTTGACAATTTCATAACAGGAGAGAAAACGCCCTGTTCTGGAGAGAAATCACACTTTTTTAAGTGTCATTTTCCGGATTTGAACCCATTCCAAGCCCGTTCAGCATTGCTTCTGCTGAAGAAACCTTGGAAGCGTAGTCCAAATGCGAATAAATATTCGCGGTGGTAGAGAAATCGCTGTGTCCCAGCCACTCCTGAATCATCTTCATCGGGACACCGTTTGCCAAAAGCAAACTGGCGCAAGAATGCCCTTACGGTATAATTACGACAAACCGGAAAAGCCCCGTATATCAAGGGCTTTCGGTTATCTGGCAAGGCTTTTCATCCTTTTCCAAACCGAAAAATCGAGCCGTGAAGTAGTTATATCGTAGGGGGGTGTTATAGTATGGACGCAGCGGACGCAGAAGCGGTTATACTTCCGGCGTCCGCTGTCCCCGATGAAGAACGACCACTCCTGCCGCCATTTCTGACTTCTGCTCACAGCTCAATCTCTCCTTTGTGCTTTTGGGTACCGGCTTCGTGTGCGTAATAATAAGAGGAGAGATAACAGGTTAAGCGCAGAATTTCAAAATGCCGAAAGCAGCGCCGATCAGCCCCAGCGGGACCAGCAGCAATAGGCCGCCCGCCACAAACAGGCAGACCAGCAGCACCGGCAGCGCTACCGCAAACAGCAGCGCGGCAATCACTTTGGCTGCGCACCAGGTCAGGTGCAGTGCCAGCCCGATGGAATGGAAAAACAGCCAGCCAAACAAAAACAATACAAACATGGTAAACAGCACGGTGCTACCTCCTTTTTATCACACACATCGGCAGGCACTTTGCCTGCTTATCGAATATAACGAGCGGAAAATGCAGATTTGAGCAGACAAATAAAATGTTTTTGAAAAAATTAAGAGGCGGAACTATGAATTTTGATACCCCGCCCCAAGCCTTGACTATTTGCGGCGAGTGGAATAAAATTTTTGAAGATACCCGGCACAAGCGGCAGGCCGCGCCGGACTGCCTGTTTGCCCGCGCGTACCCTGCGCGGCCTGGGGGAGCAGCCCGCCGTGCAGGAAATGTACCCGCAGAAGGTTAAAAGAAATTATGCAGACGGAAAGAATAAAGAAGTAAAGCTGGAGATTGTGGGCACGGTAGAATCATGAAGCATGAAAGGGTTTTCAAATGGATTATATCCAAATTACAAAGGATAATATTGAGAAAGAACATATCTGCTGTGCAATGTCCGGCAAGCAGAGCGTGATGAAAAAGGAATGGCTTAAGCAGCGCTTTGCAGAAGGTTTGGTTTTCTACCGGAGCACGGAGCGCGGCAAATGCTTTATTGAGTATATCCCGGCAGAAAACGCATGGGTCCCGATTCAGGCGGACGGATATGTTTATATCGATTGTTTGTGGGTATCCGGTTCCCTAAAAGGACACGGATACGCCAATGAACTGTTGCAGCAGTGTGTGCAGGATGCAAAAGGGCAGGGGCGAAAAGGGCTGTGCATTCTATCCGCAGAAGGACGAAAACGCGAATTTCTCTCCGACCCTAAATTTATGGCATATAAAGGGTTTGCTGTCGCAGACACATCAGAATGTGGAATCAACCTGATGTATCTGCCGTTTGAACAAGATGCCGAGCCGCCAAAATTCAAGGCGTGCGCCAAGCATCCTGCGGTAGAGCAGAACGGGTTCGTTCTTTATTATACCGATCAATGCCCGTTTACTTACTACTGGGTGCCGCGGGTGGAAGAAGCCGCAAGAGAGCACGGGATACCGTTGAAAGCTGTTCATATCACCAGTAAGGTGCAGGCACAAAATGTGCCCGCGCCGGTTACAACCTATGCACTGTTCAAAGATGGCAAATTCCTGACCCAGAGCATTCAGTCTGACAAAAAGTTTCTGCATCTCGCAGGGGTACAGAGTTAAGGCAACACCGCACAATTCCCGCCTGACGGCTTAAGCACCGCTCCGGCGGCTGCGGCACGGCATCTGCGTTGCCAAAATGCTCCAGTATTATTTGCACTTTTGGCTTGGCATCTGCCGCACTTCGCTCGCCGTATCGGCACTTAGAATTATGCGGTATTGCCCTAAAGCATATAGAGGGGAAAATACAAAATGAAGTACAAAAAAGCAATAACCGCCCTGGCACTGGCGGCCCTGCTGCTGGCCGGGTGTGCCGCACCGCAGGCCGTGCAGGCGCCCGCCCCGCAGCAGACGGCCAAATCAGCCGAAACCCAGTCCGGCGTTACCTTTACCGATGCCATGGGCTACCCCGTTACCGTGCAGAGCTGGAACCGTGTGGTCAGCCTGTACGGCAGCTTTGCCGAAGCATGGACCCTGGCAGGCGGCACGCTGGCTGCCACAACGGAGGATGCCATCAAGGAGCGCGGGCTGGACCTGGGAACAGACATTGCCGTGATCGGCACCAATCAGGACCCCAACACCGAGGAAATTCTGGCCCAGAACCCGGACTTTGTGATTTTGAATGCCGAGGTCAGTGAGCAGACGGCTCTGCATGAATTTTTGCAGGAGGCAGGGGTGCCGCACGCCTATTTCAAAACCAATACATTTGATGAATACCTTGCCATGCTGCGCACTTTTTGTGATATGACAGGCCGTGAGGATTTGTATGAGCAGAACGGCCTTGCCGTGCAGCAGCAGATCAGCGATGTGCTGGAGTTGGTGCAGAACGCCAAGCTGCCCGCCCCCAATGTGCTGTTGCTGCGGGCGTATTCCTCCGGCTGCAAGGCAAAAGGCAGCGATAACATGACCGGCGCAATGCTGAAGGACTTGGGTGCGATAAACATTGCCGATGCGGACGACAGCCTGCTGGAAAACCTGAGCATGGAAAACATCATTGCGGATGACCCGGAAGACATTTTTGTGGTTACCATGGGGGCCAGCCAGCAGAAAGCGCTGGACTGGCTGGCCGAAAACCTGCAGGCCAATCCTGCGTGGTCCGGCCTGAGCGCCGTGCAGAGCGGCCATTATTATCTGCTGGATAAAGCGCTGTTCCACTATAAACCCAACGCCCGCTGGGGCGAAAGCTACCGCACCCTTGCGGCGCTGCTATATCCCCAGCTGGCTGATCAGCTGGAGGCCCTGGCATGAAACAGCCCGCAACACTGCCCACCCTGCGCAGGCAGGGAGCCGCGCTGACCGTTTTAGCGCTGGCCGTGGTGCTGGCAGCTTTGGCCGGGCTTTGCTTTGGCAGCCAAGGCTATACCCCTTTGCAGCTGTGGCAGGCATGGTGCAGCGGCGATCCCCAAAACGCCGTCTACCGCGTTTTGCTGCATGTGCGCTGGCCCCGCACCCTGGCCGGGCTGTTGGCAGGCAGCGCGCTGGCGGCAGCGGGCGTTTTGCTGCAGGCCGTGCTGAACAACGCCATGGCAAGCCCTAACGTGATCGGCGTGAACGCCGGCGCCGGGCTGGCGGCACTGTGTGCTGCGGCTTTGTGGCCTGCCCACCCCAACGCGGTACAGCCTGCGGCGTTTGCCGGGGCGCTGGCCGCCGCCCTGCTGGTGTATGGGCTGGCGCTGGGGGCCGGGGTAAGCCGCACCACGCTGGTGCTGGCGGGCCTTGCCGTCAGCGGAATGCTGACCGCGGGCATGAATACGATCAAGCTATTGTACCCGGATGCGATTGCCGGGGCATCAGACTTTTTGGTGGGCGGCTTGTCCGGCGTAACACTGTCCGGGCTGAAAGGCGCTGTGCTCTACCTGATCACCGGGACGCTGCTGGCTCTGCTGCTGGCGGCAGACCTGAACGTGCTATGCCTGGGGGAACAAAGTGCAGCTTCCTTGGGGCTGCACATCGGAGCAGTTCGCTTTTTGGGCATTCTGGCGGCGGCGCTGCTGGCGGGGGCAGCTGTCAGCTTTGCAGGGCTGCTCAGCTTTGTGGGGCTGCTGGCCCCGCACATTGCCCGGCGGCTGGTGGGCAATAACCATCGCATTCTGCTGCCCGCGGCCATGCTGCTGGGGGCGGCTTTTGTTGTGCTGTGTGATGTGCTGGCACGATGCCTGTTTGCTCCGTTTGAACTGCCGGTGGGCATTCTGCTGTCCCTCATCGGCGGGCCGTTCTTCCTTGGCTTGCTGCTGCACGGCAGGGGGAGGCGAATGTATGATTGAATTACAGCATGTCAGTGCGGGCTATGGCGCACAGGATGTGGTGCGGGATGTGAGCTTTGCCGCCCCAAACGGCCAGCTGACCGCGCTGATTGGCCCCAATGGCAGCGGCAAAACCACCCTGCTGCGCGCCATGACGCGCGCGCTGCCCTGCCGCAGCGGCAATATTCTGCTGGATGACCGCTCCATCGCCAGCTATGGCCGCAAAGAGTTTGCCCGCACAGCAGCGTTTATGGCGCAGTCCCGCCCGGTGCCGGGAATCACGGTGCGGGCGCTGGTGGCACATGGGCGGTTCCCGTATCTGGGCTTTTCCCGCCGGATGACAGCGCAGGATACCGCTGCGGTGGAGCAGGCCATGCGCCGGACCGGCACGCTGGATTGGGCAAATCGGGATGTGCGGGCGCTTTCCGGCGGCGAACGCCAGCGGGTGTACCTTGCCATGGCGCTGGCCCAGGGCGGAACCACCATCCTGTTGGATGAGCCCGGTGCCTTTCTGGATGCACGCGCCCAGTTTGAGCTGCTGGATCTGCTGCGCAGCGTGGCAGCGGGCGGCAAAGCCGTGGTGCTGGTTATGCACGAGCTGCCCCAGGCCATGCAGTATGCGGACCGCATTGCCCTGTTGGGTGGCGGCCGCCTGCTTGGCTGCGATACCTCCGCTGCCCTTGCTGCCACCGGTGCGGTGGATCGGGTGTTTGGCGTCCGTTTGTGCCGTGCGCCGGATGGGGTGTGGTATGTGAAGGCGGAGGGGTAAGCAAATTCTGGTTCGGCAGAGTGCTGAAAAACGTGAATCACCCGTAGGGGGGCACATCGTGCGCCCGCCGCCGCATCGCTCCAATCATAACACCCACAACCCAATACAAACAAAATCGACCGCAAAGGCGATAACTCATTCGCCCCTGCGGTCGGTTTGTTTATGCGGCTTTAACGGTTATTGTTTGGTGAGGGCGAACGCGGCGATCATGTTAACCACGCCGCTGAATGCCAGCATGATACCGGCAATGCGCATCATCAGCGCGGTGGAAGCGCCCGGCGCAAACAGAGCGTATACACCCAGCAGCACACAGGCAATGCCGATGATCAGCGGCACCCACCACAGGGTGTCGCCCCAGCGCTTGCGGTTGACTGCGGTCTGGATACTGGTCATGCCCTGAATCATCAAAAATATGCAGATGATAAGCCCCACGATCTCCACCAGCGTGTAAGGCCGTGTAATGAAGAACAGCCCCACCATAATGCCCGCCACGCTGACCGGCAGCAAAGGCGAAGTCATAAAGGTGGCGCGCTGGAAGGTGACGGAATTGACCGCACCGGCAGCACCGGCCAGCAAAATCAGCCAGCCAATCAGCGAACAAAGCGCAACCGTGGCGGCACCCGGCTGCATGATCAGGTAAATGCCCAGCACAATGCTGACCAGCGGCATCAAAATCAGTTCCCAACGGATCTCTTTCATAAAAGCAGTCCCTCCTTGTGGATAGCCTGGGCCGGTGTACACTGCGCCATGCAGGGCGCACCGGCCTTCTATGGCAACACCGCACAATTCCCGCCTTACGGCTTAAGCACCGCTCCGGCGGCTGCGGCACGGCATCTGCGTTGCCAAAATGCTCGATAAGACATCCAGTATTATCTGCGCTTTTGGCTTAGCATCTGCCGCACCTCGCTCGCCGTATCGGCACTTAGAATTGTGCGGTATTGCCCTATCTTTATTATATCACATGGGCATGCCTGCGTCATCCTTGCGGCGCAGGCGAGGAGCGTTATCCTGCCGGTCAATTTCACTGTTTTGTGTGGAAATTCTGCTTCCGCTCTCTGCCAGCCCCAAAAGATCGGCGGCTTCGGTGGGTTCCAGCTGCTGCACGCTTTCCAGCTTGCGGGTAATAGCGCGGCTGCGGGTGCCGATCAGCTCTTCCAGATCGTTGCCGGTCTGGTTCAGGTGGCGCTGCATGGAATGCAGTCCACTGCCGAACTTCTCGAACTCCGTCTTTACCGCGCCCAAAATCTGCCATACCTCGCCGGAGCGCTTCTGGATGGCCAGCGTGCGGAAGCCCATCTGCAGCGCATTCAGCAGGGCCGCCATAGTGGAAGGCCCCGCAATGTTGATCTTGTAATCCCGCTGCAAATTTTCCGGCAGACCACAGTTCACCACCTCGGCATACAGCCCTTCAAACGGCAGGAAGAGAATGCCGAATGCGGTGGTGTACGGGACTTCAATGTATTTATCGTGGATGTCCTTGGCTTCCTGCCGCACCACGGTTTCCAGTTGGCGACGGGCGGCGGCTACCGCGGCGGGGTCGCCGCTGGCCTGGGCGTCCTGCAGGTGTGCATAGGTATCGCCGGGGAACTTGGCGTCAATGGGCAGCCACACGGTTCCGCTCTGGCCCGGTAGCTTGACGGCATATTCCACCCGGTTGCTGCTGCCGGGCACAGTAGCCACATTTTCGGCGTATTGGCCGGGGGCCAAAATTTCTTTCAGGATCGCCCCCAGCTGTACTTCGCCCAGAATACCGCGGGTCTTTACGCCGGAAAGCACCTGCTTCAGGCTGCCCACATCGGCGGCAAGGTTCTGCATCTCGCCCAGGCCCTTGTACACCTGTTCCAGCTGGGTGCTGACCGCCCGGAACGATTCGCTGACCCGGCGCTGCAGCGTGGCTTCCAGCTTTTCGTCCACCGTGCCGCGGATTTCATCCAGCTTTTTGTTATTGTCGGCCCGGATGTTTGCCATGCCCTGCAGCAGGGTTGCCCGCACGCCGTCCAGCCGGTTGGCGTTGGTGTCTTCCAGATTTTTCAGGCGGGTTTCCAGCACCTGCAGCTGAGCCAGCAGGGCATCGTTGGCAGCGCGCTGGCGGGCGGCACCGGCGCGGTCGATGGCGTCCAGCCGGGCGGTGGCGGCCTCCTGGCTCTGGCGCTGGCTTTCGGCCAGCAGGGTTCCCATGTCCCGCGCGCTGGCGGAGGTTGTGCGGGTCACTTCGCCCTGCATCACGCGCAGCTGGTCGGCCAGCACTTCGGTTTCGGCCTCTACTTCATCCCGCACAATGCGGGAAATTTCATCGGTCTGGTCCTCGGCGGTGTTCTGCTGGCCGCTGCGCAGCAAAAGCAGAATCAGCAACACATTGGTCAGTATCGACAGCAACAGAAGAATAATCAATAAAGGCTGCATCCCACAAGGTTCCTTTCTTACTTGGCTGTTTTGGTTCAGCTTTAGTATAGCATAGGAAACCGCAAGATACAACCTTTTGTTGTGCAGTGCTTGCGATTTAAAGAAGGAAAATGGGGCGGTTAAAAGCAGGAGTTTATGGAGTAGGGTGCCCCCGTAGGGGCGCATATTGTGCGCCCGTCGCCTTGCGAAGAATGATGGACGGAATATATGGCAAGGTGCGCTATGCGGGATGATGCCCCCCTACTGCGTGCTTTCAAGGCTTTTGGTACTGTTTATCAATTCTTATATCACAATCGTAAGCAATAGCATTTGATATAACGCCAAAAAAGGGAACGCACCTGATTCACAGGGCGCGTTCCCTTTTTATTTCTTAAGGCAACACCACACAATTCCCGCCTTGCGGCTTAAGCACCGCTCCGGCATCTACCGCACCTCGCTCGCCGTATCGGCACTTAGAATTATGCGGTATTGCCTTAACTTATCCCTTTATGCGTTTCACAGCGGTGCCAAGTCAAACCGGTACAGAGTGGTTGCGCTGTAGGGGCGGTCGGGCAGGACGGTGGTATCCGGGAAATCAGGATGGTTGGGGGCATCAGGGAAATCCTGGGTTTCCAGGCAGACGGCGGAATACTGGCCGTAAGATGCGCCATCCTTGCAGGCGGTGGCGGACTTGAGGAAGTTGGAAGTATACAGCTGCACGCCGGGCTGGGTGGTCAGGGTCTCCATGCGGATGCCCGTTTCGGGGCCGGTCAGCCATGCGGTGTGGCGCAGACCGCTGTCCGCAATAACATAGCAGTGGTCATAGCCGCTGCACTGCTTCAGGGCCGGGTAATCGGCGTTGATATCGCGGCCAATGGTCTTTTCCTCGGTAAAGTCCATCGGGGTGCCTGCCACAGCGATCTTGCGCCCGGTGGGGATGGAACCGGCATCCGTTTCCAGATAGGCCGGTGCAGCCAGAGACAGACGGTGCCCCAGCACGCTGCCGGAAGCATGGCCGTTCAGGTTAAAGTAGCTGTGGTTGGTAATGTTTGCCACAGTGGGGGCATCGGTGGTCAGGGTGTACTGAATCATCAGGCCGGCGCCTGCCAGGCTGTAGCGCACTTCCAGCTCGGCGTTGCCGGGGAAGCCGTCGGTGCCGTCGGGGCTGGCTGCGGTCAGAACCAGGGTATCGTCCCCCTCAAAGCCCATGTCAAACACGGTCTTATCAAAGCCGTGCAGGCCGCTGTGCAGGCAGTTTTTGCCCTCGTTCGGGGTAACATGGTATTCTTCCTCATACAGGGTGAATTTGGAGCCGCCAATGCGGTTGGCGTAGCGGCCCACCACAGCGCCCAGAAAACAGGTGTTCAGCTCATAATCCTGCACGGTGGGGTAGCCCAGCACAACATCCACCTTGTTGCCCTTGCGGTCCGGCACAAGCAGCTGCTGGATGGTAGCGCCATAGCTTAAAATATGAACTTCGATGGTATCGTTCGCCAGAATACCGACCTTGACCGGCTGGCCTGCGGTGGTTTTTCCGAAATCTTTGATTTGAATGCTCATTCTGTGGTTCCTCCTTCAGAATTTTCGCCGTCCTGTTGTGCAGCAAGGTCATGGCGGACGCTTTTGCCCACGGCGCCGGTGCCGTAGTTCAGCATCCGGTTCACCCGGCTGACCGTTGCGCTGGAAGCGCCCGTCAGCTGGCGGATTTCGCTGTACACCTTGCCTTGCAGCAGGCACCCTGCTACATCATAGCGCTGTTCCATGGTGCGGAGCTCCGTTACAGCGCAGAGATCCTCAAAAAATCGAATACAATCGTCCAGATTATCCAGCCGCAGGATGGCTTCATACAAAGCAGTGCTGCGGGGATGCCCGTTGGGAGTGGTTCCAGCGCGCATAGGCGCCTCCTTATATATTGCATCATCGTGCATATTTGCCCTGCCAAAACAACCAAAATGTGGCAAGCTATCACTTATCAATTTTAGCAACTGCACCAACACAAGTCAAGGCTTTAATGCGCTGAATTCCATATTTAATTTTTATGAGGTCTGCCAGTTCCGCCCCGCCGGGCCAAAAGTTTTTCTTGCGCTCCGGCAGGCCCCGCGGTATGATAAAGACATTGAGCACCGGCGCGTGTCCGCCGCCCAAATGGTTTTAGGGCAATACCGCATAATTCTAAGTGCCGATGCGGCGAGCGAGGTGCGGCAGATGCCGTGCCGCAGCTGCCGGAGCGGTGCTTAAGCCGTAAGGCGGGAATTGTGCGGTGTTGCCTTAGGAATCTTTTTTAATCACCACGGCCCGCCGCCCCAGCTGGCGGTAAATTTTCATGAACTGGACACGCGGTACCACACGGTTAAAATCCAGCGGGTCTGCCACCACAAAGTTCTGGTCATCCATGCCGCACAGCACCATGCAGTGCAGGGTGTGCAGCACCTCGTGCCGCCGCCCACCGGGCAGGTCGTATTCACCGCAGGGGTCGTGCTGGATATCGCCAAAGTGCAGCGTTGCCCAAAAGATGACCGGGTTCCCGGCCTGCAGCTGGGATGCCAGTTCGGCTTCCTCGGCACCGGTCAGATCATAAGCGCGGCAGCTGCTGCCCTGCACAGCCAGGTAGGCGTTCGCCGCCTGCACAATCGGCCCCGCAAAGCAGTAATAGCCGGTTTCGGGGCTGCCATCGTCCAGGTGAGGATTGCCCATATAAACCTCGTCGGGGTCTGCGCCATACCACTGGGCGCTGCGCGGCAGATAGTAGTCGGCCAGTTCGCACTTATCCGGGGCAAAGCCCAGGTAGTGCAGCACTTCGCAGCAGCTGGTAATTTCGCAGCCGTTGGGCAGCTCCGGGTTTTGCAGGATCTGGGGAACTGGCAGCAGGATGGATGCCATAAAAACGCCTCGCAATCATACGATTATTTCCGTTTTGATTGTACCAGATTTCACCGGGAAAGGAAAGCCGCAGTATCCGCTCAGTCTGTTATAATTTATAGATAAATACAAAATGTATACCATGGAGGGGATTTTATGAAAGTATGGGATATGCACTGTGATACCCTGGCCGAGCTGCGCTATGCCCAGCAGGCAGGCAAGCCCAAGAGCTTTTTGCACAATGATTTAATGATGGATCTGGAACGCATGAAACAGGGCGACTATCTGCTGCAGTGTATGGCTTGCTTTGTTCACCTGGAACCGGAACGGGAAAAAAGCCCCCTGCTGGCCTGCCTGGAAGAAATCGACATTTTCTACCGCCTGCTGGAACAGTATCCCGATGACCTGATGCAGGTGCGCACTGCGGCGGACATCCAGACGCTACTCACCTCCGGCAAGCGCGGCATGATGCTGACCGTTGAAGAAGGTGGTGCCTGCCTGGACAGCCTGGGTGCGTTGCGGGATCTGTACCGCCTTGGCGTGCGGATGATGACCCTGACCTGGAACTTCAAGAACGGCTTGGCCGAGCCCAACATTGTACCCGGCACCGATGACATGTGGCCCCGCCCGGCCAACACCACCGGAGGCCTGACCGAAAAAGGCTTAGAATTTGTGGAGGAGATGCAGCGCCTGCATATGCTGGTGGATGTTTCTCACCTATCGGACGCCGGTATCTGGGATATTCTGCGGGTGGCAAAGCGGCCTTTTGTTGCCAGCCATTCCAACGCGCGCGCCTGCTGCCCCCATGTGCGCAACCTGACGGACGAGATGCTGACCGCCATGGGCGAAAAGGGCTGCCTGATTGGCCTGAACTACTGCGCTTCCTTCCTGGATACAAACCCCGACCGCAGCCAGGTCAGGAGCCGCATCACCGATATGGCCCGCCACGCCCGCTATATTATGGATAAGGCCGGTGAGGACTGCCTGGCCTTGGGCAGCGATTTTGACGGCATTGACGGCGACCTGGAAATTGCCGGTGCGCAGGACATGCCCAAGCTGGCCGAGGGGCTGAAAAAAGAGGGGATCCCCGAGCGTGTGGTGGAAAAGATTTTTTACGGCAACGCCGTGCGCTTTTTCAGCGAGAACCTGTAACGCTACCAAAATAAAAGGAGAACCATTATGCCGCATCCTGAATTGACTTTGGAACGCCGCATTGATGCAGAGCTGTGCGGGCTGGACGCCAAAATGTGCGTATACGCAGATGACCTGCATGGCCATGTGGTGGAGCGTGGGGCTGATGATGAATTTGAATCGGCATCCACGATCAAGATTTATATTCTGGGCTGTCTGTACGCCCAGGCGGAAGCCGGCAAAGCCAGCCTGGATGCCGAACTGACCTATGAAGCCCGGCATTTTGTGGACGGCTCCGGCCTGATCCGGTCCTTAGGCGAAGGTGCCAGGCTGCGCGCCCGCGATGTTGCCACCCTGATGATCGTTGTCAGCGACAACATTGCCACCAACATGCTGATCGACTATCTGGGGTTGGATACCATCAATGCGTTTATCCGCAGCATTGGCTGCACCCACACCAAGCTGCACCGCAGCCTGCGCAGCGATAACTGGAGCGAAAAGCTGGGTACCATTACCCCGCGGGATATGGGCCGCTTTTTTGCCCTGTTGGCAAAGGGCGAGTTGGTCAGTCCCCAGGCCAGCGATGCCATGCGCAATGTGTTCCGCCAGCAGCACTACAACACCATGCTGGCGGGCAGCATCCCCCCGTATTACACCGACCCCGAAGAATCCCACGCGGATCCGGATCTGATCTATGTAGCCAGCAAAAGCGGCTCCATGGATGCCTGCCGCAATGACGGCGGCCTGATCCACACGCCTTACGGGGATTATGTTCTGGTAATGATGTGCACCGACTTTGCCAACAAGCTGGAAGTAAACGACCACCCCAGCGTGATTTACGGCAACCGTGTCAGCCGCATGCTGTTTGACCAGTACCTGGCGCTGGAGGGTAGTTTTGTAAAGTAAGTGGAGGGCGTATTCGAAAACGATTTTGACGTTCTTGGATACGGCTTGTACCAGGCAATATTATGGCCTATGCGGCAAAGTTGCGGAACGGTCGAGACCGTTCCCTACAGAGCATTTTGTTGTGCACGACCAACCAATAAACGCTCTGTAGGGCGCGATGCATCGTCCCGCACGCCGGGCCTTGCCCAATATTTCATTCAATCACCCGCCGCACACCCTGCGGGTGCATTTCACCCCAAAACCAAACCGACCGCAAAGGCGATGCTGCTCGCCCCTGCGGTCGGTTTTACTATTTATATTTGTATCTGATTTACCCCTTCACGCCGGTGGTTTCATCAAAATGGTAGGTGGAACCCTCAATGGTGTGCCAGCCTTTGTACATGGCACCGGTGGTCAGGTCGTAATACCAGGTTTTACCGTCCTGGGTGTACCAGCCCTTGATCATGTGGCCGTTGGCATCGTACCGCACCCATTTGCCGCCGTTGGAATCCTGGTATACTTCCTTGCTGGTGGCCTTGGCACCCTGCTGTACGTTGTCCAGCCAGTACCAGGCACCGCTGGCGGGGTCGTAAATCTCCTTGCCGCGGTAATTGCTGCTGCCCGGCTGCCAGCCCTGGCGCACCCAGCTTTCATACCAGAAGCTCTTGCCGTTGCCGTCTGTGACCCAGAAGTTGGTCAAAGCACCGCTTTTCATTGTGCCGTAAACCGGGTCAAAGTAATACAGCGAGCCATTGATGGACACATTGCCGTACTGCATAATGCCGGTGGTCAGGTCATAGTAGACCTTGCGGCCATCCGGCAGGGTCCACGGGCCGTGGATCATGGCACCGGTGACAGGCTCAAAGTAATACCAGTTGCCGTTCTGGCAGTTTTCGCCTTTGATCATGTGGCCGTTTTCATCATAGCGCACCCACTTGCCGCCGTCCGATTCCTGGTAGACATCTTTGTTCACGGCTTTTGCGCCGCCGTCCACGGCATCCAGCCAGTACCAGGCATCGCTGGAGGCATCATAGATTTCTTTGCCGCGGCCGGTGGTGCCCTGCTTTACGCCGTTCTCGTACCAGTAATCGCGGCCGTTCTCGCTGCGCCAGCCGGTATAGCCGCCGGTGCTGCCGTTCTGGTACTTGGGCCAGAAGGTATCGCGCGCCAGCGTTCCGCGGGAATCGCAGCGGGTGGTATCAGAGGTGTTGCCGCCCAGTTCATACACGCGGCACCATTCGTACCCAGCATGATAAGCACCGTTGGCATCATTGCTGATACCATACATGTAAGAGCGCAGGCTGGAAAGGCTGGGGCTGTTCAGCTCATATTCCAAAAAGCGCATCTGGCCGTACAGGGTATGCCAGTCCAGGCCGTTGTTGTTGCAGTAGTTCTGCAAATTGGTCCAGCGGTCGCCGTACCACTGGCACAGGCCGTATGCGGTGCCGTAGTCATTGGTAATGTCCACATAAAAACGGGATTCGCGGTACATGTTGGCCATCACGCCGCTGGCGGCGGCGCTGTTCATGCCCATGGTGCCGGTCAGGTAGTTGTAAACATCCCGCTCGTTGGCGGCAACATCTTCATTGGCGTTATAAGAAGCGTCATACGTTGCGGCGTCTTCCTGGACGATATCGCCGGAGTATTCGGCAATGCCGGTGTCAGCGGTATCAAACATGGGCATCAGCGGGGTCAGGCTGCCGGCAGTTTCCGGCGTGGCGGCTTCGGCACCCGCCGAAAGCGCCAGCGCCATGGCGGCAGCCACGGCGGCGATCAGGGTCAAAAACTTACGTTTCAATGCTGCACCTCCTTAGAATGGTAAACAACCTTAATGATGAACGATCTGCGGGCCTGATACCAAAACAGCTCCCGACTGGAAGCAATCGGGAGCTGTAAAGCTCGGTGGAACCGCGGAACGCTTAGTTGTAGCGGCGCTCCTTGATCTCGGTCACGATATTGTTGATGAAGGCATCCAGCTCCTGCGTGGTGGTTTCGCCCTTGCGATCACGCACACTGATGTTGCCAGCCTCGGCCTCCTTAGCGCCCAGCACCAGCATGTAGGGCACGCGGTCAACTTGCTGGGCTTCACGGATCTTGTAACCGATCTTCTCATTGGATTCATCCAGCACAACGCGCACACCGGCAGCGGTCAGCTTGTCGGCAACGGTGCGGGCGTAATCCAGCGTCTTTTCGCTGACGGGCAGAACCTTGACCTGGGTGGGAGCCAGCCAGGTGGGGAAGCGGCCCTTAGTCTCTTCGATCAGATAAGCCATGAAGCGGTCCAGAGAACCCAGGATGGCACGGTGCAGCACAACGGGGGTCTTCTCGCTGCCGTCCTTGTCGATGTAGGTCAGGTGGAACTTGGCAGGCAGGCAGAAGTCCAGCTGGCAGGTGGACAGGGTGTACTCTGCACCGACAGCGGGCTTAACGTTGACGTCCAGCTTCGGGCCATAGAAAGCAGCTTCGCCGATCTCCTCGGTAAAGTTGATGCCCAGCTCGGTCAGAACTTCGCGCAGAGCGTTCTCGGCATGGTTCCACATGGCGTCGTCGTCATGGTACTTCTTCTTGTCGGCGGGGTCACGCAGGGACAGCACGCAGCGGTAATCGGTGATGTTGAAATCCTTGTAGACGTCAAAGATCAGGCTGCAGACATTGGCAACTTCGCTCTTGATCTGCTCCGGGGTGCAGAACAGGTGGGCGTCGTTCTGGCAGAAATGACGGCCGCGCTCAATGCCTTTCAGGGTGCCGCTGGACTCATAACGGAAGTCGTGGGCAATTTCGCCAATGCGGATGGGCAGCTGGCGGTAGCTGTGCGGGCGGTTGGCGTAGATCATCATGTGGTGGGGGCAGTTCATCGGGCGCAGAACATAGCTTTCACCCTCCATCTCCATGGCGGGGAACATGTTCTCACGGTAATGATCCCAGTGGCCGGAAGTCTTGTACAGGTTTACGGTGCCGATGCAGGGGGTCATAACGTGCAGGTAGCCGCGCTCGCGCTCCTTGCCCTTGATGTAATCTTCCAGCTGCTGCCAGATGATGTAGCCGTTGGGCAGGAACATGGGCAGGCCGCGGCCAACCAGGTCGTCGGTCATGAACAGGCGCATTTCCTTGCCGATCTTGCGGTGGTCGCGCTCGCGGGCTTCCTGCTGCTGCTTTTCCCAGGCTTCCAGCTCTTCCTGGTTGCGGAAAGCAACACCGTTGATGCGGGTCAGCATCTTGTTCTCTTTGTCATTCTTCCAGTAAGCGCCGCTCTGCTGGGTGATCTTGAACGCCTTCAAAGCCTTGGTGTAGGTCAGGTGGGGTCCGATGCACATATCAACGTACTCGCCCTGCTGGTAGAAGCTGAACTCGGTCTCATCGGCCAGGTCGTCCATATGCTCCAGCTTATAGTGCTCCTGGCGCTCGGTCATCAGCTTCACAGCTTCATCGCGCGGCAGGATGAACGGCTTGATGGCAAGGTTTTCCTTGCAGATCTTCTTCATTTCCTTTTCAATGTTGGCAAGGTCTTCATCGCTCAGTTTGGTATCGCCCAGGTCAACATCATAGAAAAAGCCGTTTTCGGTAGCGGGGCCAAAGGCAAAGTCGGCCTGCGGATACAGGCGCTTGATGGCCTGTGCCATAATGTGGGCAGCCGTATGGCGCAGAACGTGCAGTTCTTCTTCTTTCGGGCATTCGGCAACAGTGCCGTCTTTGTAAATGATTTTCATTGGTAAACGCTCCTTTGGGTAAACAAAAATGCTCCATCCCATTCTTGACCATAAACGGGATGAAGCATACAAATTCATACTCCACGGTTCCACCCGAATTGGACGCGGCAAAGCATCCCACTCGTAAAACAAAGGCCCAAAGCCCTGTTTTGTAAGCGCCGGTAACGGGGCGCTACCCCGGCGAAGGTTCGCCTTCGCACTCGGCAGTGGTAACTGTGCTGCCCGCCTGCAAAACCGCTTGCACCACGCCAAATTCGGCGGCGGTTCTCTCTTTTGCGCGTTCCAGCATGTATTGTCTGCCTCAACGTTTTATTCAGGATGAAGTTGCCTTTACTATATACCACCCCGGCGGGGAAGTCAAGGGGGCGGCGCAAAATTTTACACCGTAACAAAAGATGACCTTTGCCCAAAACTGTGATATGATGGAAAAAACGGGCTGCACCCGGCAGGGGCTCCCGGCCCGCTTTGCCATCGGCTACTCCCAATTCATTATAAGAATACAGACAGGGCCCCTGCTTTGAAGCAGGCAGGCGGCCCCGCAGGTGCATTTCTGCCAATTTTTGTGCCAGGTGGGAACGTTCACGGTGTTGTAACAATTCCTTGACAATTTCCTGCAATGTAGCTACAATACTAAATAGGACTTAAGGGTGTCGCCCATCGGGAACGCCGCTTTTCAGATATTTGTTTTACCGCCGCAAATTTGGCGTTTTTTCGTTTTATTTGTGTATATGGGGCTTGAGGTGTATTCGCTTTTGGGTATGCTTTGGATTATCGCCCCATTTTGTATAGAATATCGCAGGCAGTATTTGAACCGCAAAGGTCAGCCCCTTGCGCTGTAAGATGCTGGCAGTGTACCCATGGTAGCTGCCAGATAAAACAGGCGCGGGCTGCCCGGGCTTTTCAGGTATGCCAGAAATAAAAGCGTTCCGCTTGTGCTGCGCCCTCCTGCATTTGATTTGAGTTTTGTAAGGAGTGAAACTGCCATGCCCCCAATTTTGATGTGGGTGCTGGTTGTCGTTGCCGCTGCCGTGTGCGGGGCGCTTGGTTATTATTTTGGCGGGGAAAACCGGAAGCGTACCGCCGAAGCCAAGATCGGCTCTGCCGAAGAGGAAGCCAAACGCATCGTGAACGATGCCATCAAGGCTGCCGAGCAGAAGCGCAAGGAAACCATCATCGAGGCCAAAGACGAGGCGTTCAAGCTGAAAGCTGACGCCGACAAGGAAATCAAGGAACGCCGCGCGGAGATCAGCCGCCAGGAACGCCGCATGGACCAAAAGGAGGAAGCGCTGGATAAGCGCACCGCCGCCATGGAGCGCAAGGAAGAGGACCTGAAAAAGCGCGGCGAACTGGTGGAAGCCCGCCTGGACGAGCTGGAACAGCTCAAGCTGCGCCAGACCGAAAAGCTGGAAACCATCGCCGCCATGACCCAGGAAGATGCCCGCGCCGTGTTGTTGAAGAATATTGACGATGAGCTGACCCACGAAAAGGCCATGAAGATCAGCGCCTATCAGGCTAACATGAAGGACGAATGTGATGCCATCGCCCGTGAGCTGGTCGGCCAGGCCATTGCCCGCTGCGCAGCCGATGCCACCAGTGAAGCCACCGTCAGCGTGGTGCCGCTGCCCTCTGACGAGATGAAGGGCCGCATCATTGGCCGCGAGGGCCGCAACATCCGCGCTCTGGAAACTGCCACTGGCTGTGACCTCATTATTGACGATACGCCGGAGGCCATCACCCTTTCCAGCTTTGACCAGACCCGCCGTGAAGTGGCCCGCATGGCCCTGGAGCGCCTGATCGCCGATGGCCGTATCCACCCAGCCCGCATTGAGGAGACCGTGGATAAGTGCCGCCGCGAACTGGAAATTCAGATGAAGCGCGAGGGCGAAAAGGCTGTGATGGACCTTGGTATCCACAGCCTGCATCCCGATTTGGTCAAGCTGATCGGCCGCCTGAAGTATCGCACCAGCTATGGCCAGAATGTGCTGAGCCATTCTCTGGAAGTGGCATGGCTGGCCGGCCTGATGGCTGGCGAGCTTGGCGTGAACGTTCAGCTGGCACGCCGCGCAGGCTTGCTGCATGATATCGGCAAGGCCCTTGACCATGAGATCGAGGGCAGCCATGTGCAGATCGGTGTGGATATCTGCAAGAAGTACCGCGAGAACCCGCAGATTATTCATGCAATCGAAGCCCACCACGGCGATGTGGAGCCCAAGACGGTGCTTGCCTTCATTATTATGGCAGCGGATGCCATCAGCGCAGCCCGCCCCGGTGCCCGCCGTGAAAACATGGAAAGCTATATCAAGCGTTTGGAAACGCTGGAAGCCCTGTGCAACGGCTTTGAGGGCGTTGAAAGCTCTTACGCCGTACAGGCAGGCCGCGAGGTCCGCATCCTGGTCCAGCCGGATAAGGTTGGTGATGATCAGGTCATCCTGCTGGCCCGCCAGGTTGCCAAAAAGATCGAGGACGAGCTGGATTACCCCGGCCAGATCAAGGTCAGCGTGATCCGCGAAAGCCGCGCCACCGAGTACGCGAAATAACCAAAGCGAATAAAACAGATGCCGCACCTGGTATGGGTGCGGCATTTTGTATAAGCATTGATGTATCCCGTGGATGCTGCCATATGTTTAAGGCAACACCGCACAATTCCCGCCTTGCGGCTTAAGCACCGCTCCGGCAGC
>ENA-UONZ01000862-UONZ01000862.1-human-gut-metagenome-genome-assembly--contig:-C93old-NODE-862-length-42078-cov-7.178616_pt1 | contig 42078 bp, 32 predicted proteins | sample MGYA00242468_ERZ724015 | MGnify/ENA metagenome assembly ERZ724015
GCGGCTTAATGCGATCCACGCGCAAAGATAACATCAACAACCGCTTAGAGCAATGCTAAATTAAGGGGAACAATCCAAATGAAAATATGAATTTATTGAAACTTTATCGGATGCTCAACAGCCCAAGTGTACACAAGGGCTAATTTACGCGTTAAGAACTACGGCTCTTATGTTAAAAGTGTATAAATCAAATTGACATTTTGCTGCTAAACTAATAAACTTATCTCAAATGAGAGGGATGTATTTACAGAGCTCGAGGTCGTCGCTGCAAAGTGAAATCCCGCAAAATCAACCACCTGCAGAAGCACAGTAACCAAGCCAAAGATACTGTCCGCCATGCATAAGGCGGCGCGAGAACCGATCTTCGATGACTCCGGTATTTCCCAAAAAGTGGATGAAAAACGCCGGATTATGGAAGATTACAGAATGGTCAAGAATCTCCCTAACCTGTACAACACGGGCGGTATGCCGTTCTTCCAGACTGCGGCATATCCGGTCGTGACATTATGGCTCTGACCTGCGTAAATCGCATACTGTGAATAAGAGAGGAGGCTGGCTGCCGCGCCTTAAACCATAATTATTATTGTAGGAGGTTATTTTATGTCAGGGAAAAATACTACTACACCTGCAAAGCAGGATGGATTCAAATCTCAATGGGGTTTTATCATGGCTGCAGTCGGCTCTTGCGTCGGCATGGCAAACGTTTGGCGGTTTCCCATGCTGGTCTCCCGGTACGGCGGCCTGACGTTCCTGATTCCTTATTTCATTTTCGTGATCGTCATCAGCCAGTCCGGCATGATGGAGGAATTCTCTCTGGGCCGTTGGGCAGGCTATGGACCGGTAGGCTCTTTCGGCAAAGCCATGGAAAATGGCGGTAAGTCCAAGAAGGCTGGAGAACTCATTGGCGGCGTCCCTGTGTTTGCGTCCCTTTGTCTCGGTATCGGCTACTCCGTCATCATGGGCTGGGTATTCTACTATGCCAAAATGGCGCTGACCGGTGAACTGGTCGCTATGGGAAACGATATGAATGTCATCGGCGGAACTTTTGGCGCTGTCGCACCGGAGGCAGCCAGCCTGCCGGAAGCCATTAAGATGACCTTTGCAACAGGCGGCGCCAATAATTTCTGGATTATTCTCGCGATTGCAGTGTCCTTTCTTATTATGATTCTGGGTATTGCGGGCGGCATTGAAAAATCCTGCAAGGTCATGATTCCCGCCCTGTATGTACTGTTCATCATACTGGCGATTATGATGCCCTTTGTGCCTGGCAGCAGCGAGGGCTACAAGTACATTTTCTCTTTGGATCTCAGAGGTCTGCTGGATGTGAACGTATGGGTGTTTGCCTTTGGTCAGTGCTTCTTCTCCCTGTCTGTGGCCGGTTCTGGTTCTGTTATTTATGGCTCCTATCTCGGTAAGGACGTTAAGATCCGCCAGTCCGCGATCCTCTGTGCACTGTTCGATACCTCTGCGGCATTACTGGCCATGTTCATCGTTATTCCCGCAATGGCCACCACCGGTGCCGACCTTGGAAACGGCGGCCCCGGCCTGATGTTCATTTATCTGATCCCCGTGTTTAACAATATGGGCGGAATTGCTCGGATCATGTTCATCTTCTTCTATGTGGCCGTCCTCTTTGCAGGTCTTTCCTCTATTATCAACCTGTTTGAGACCCCTGTCGCTTTCCTTCAGGAGAAATTGCATTTCAATCGCGTAACGGCCACCGCCGTGATCCACATTATAGGCGTGGCGATAGCTTTGACGATCCAGCCCTGGACCTCTCAGTGGATGGATATGGTATCCATTTACCTTTGCCCCCTGGGCGCACTTACCGCCGGTATTATGTTCTTCTGGATCATGAAGAAGGACACCGCTTTGGCGGCCGTGCAGGAGGGCGATCCGAAGCCCGTCATGCGCTGGTTTCTCTCCTTCGGCAAGCATGTATTTGTACCTTTGTGCGCAGCTTGCTTCATTTTGGGTATTGTGTTCGGCGGCATTGGCTAATAAAATCTGCAAGTTCCATAAAAATCACCGGAATCAAATGATTCCGGTGATTTTTTATGGAAATTTTGTCAAATTATCACTCAAAAGCAAAGAAAAACCGCTTATTTCCAAGAAATAAGCGGTTTAACATGGTACGCCCGGTACGATTTGAACGCATGGCCTTTGGAGTCGGAGCGGTGCTATGTGAGGTGTTTGCATCGCAGCAACTACTAAAAAGGCGCAGTTCACCAACATTTTGTGTGGTTTTTGTATGTTTTCTGCCCCTGTTGGGACTACCGATATTCGGTGGCAGTAGCCTTGTAGTAGCCGCAGTGGCGTTGGCTATTCTTTGACCGGTGGCAGGAAACCCTCGACCTGCTGGCGGTATTCGGCTTGCTCCTCGCGGAAGAACCGCTCCAGCAGGCTGTAATCCTGTTTTGTCTGCGCGGTATTCAGTGCATGATAATATTCTGCCTTGCGGCTGTCATTTATCACAAAGGGGATAATATCGTTTTTCAGACAGTCCTTAAACAGGATCAGCCGTCCGGTTCGTCCATTTTCGTCCTGAAACGGGTGAATGGCCTCGTAATCTGCATGAAACTTTGCCAATCCGTGCAGATCATGCTTGCCTGCGGCATTATATTCGTCCAGCAGTGCCGTCATGCGCGCGTGAACATCTTCCGACGTCAGGGTGCCGGATAGCTGCTTTTGTTATATCCAATCTGCTGCTGTTGTGCAAGGTGCCCGCGGTTGAAAAGAGGTTTCAATGTTTAATACGGCAATCCTGCTCAGTATGCTTCTTTATAGCGGGCACATAAATTGTTATCAGACTTGCTCGTCGTGCGAACAATGCGCAAAAGTAAAGGGCGCTCCTGCTGGAGCACCCTTGGACTTGTGAGAAATTATGCAGTTGGCAAAACTGTGGCAAAACCGGTGAATTTATCACGGTTTGCGGTGATGAAATCCGCAGCTGCGCCGGTCAGGTCGAGCGTGCCGAACGAATCCTTGTTGACGCTGGCCTTATATGTGGGATTGTAGCTTTTCAGCGTTGGTGTGCCATTGATTTGGAGGGTCAGGTTTCCGGTGATGGAGCCGCCGCTTTGTTCGCCGAGAAACTGATTCAGCTTGACGCCGTCTGCAACTTGGAACGTTACATTGCCGTCCAGTTTCGCGCCCATGTACGCGCCCGCAAGCTCGACCTCCGCGCTGCCGCCGACGGCAACGTCCACGTCAGCCTTATGCGTCGTGCTGCCTCTGCCGCTGGCGATAACAGCAAAATTACCGGCCTGCACGCTGATGTGCTGCGTGCCCGCTGCGGTGCTTTCTGCGGTACTGCCTGCATACAGGTTGTAACCTGTCCAGCTCCACGCAGTCTCGACATCGTTCGAGATCTTGAGATTATGCCCGTTCGCGTACAGATTTCCGAGCGCATAGGAGATGTTCGACAGGGTAAGATCGGCGTTCATCGTCATCGGAGAGCCGCTCAGCCTGTATTTGGTCTCGCCGTCTGCCGAACGGATGGTGCACGCGACATCCGGGAGCTTGTCCTCTTCGGTCAGCTGCACATCATCATTGAGCACGATCGTGCCGCCGTTTGCCGTGTTCACCGCGGCAACAGCGTCAGCCCAGCTTTGATAGTTCTGCCCGTTCACGGCAAAGGCGTTTTCCTTGACAGCCTTGAGGAACGTCAGGTCCTTGCGAACGATACCGGACCATTTGCCGTCCTTTTTCGCCGCCGCACGGATGTACAGCTTGCCGCCTGCGATATTTTCGATGGAAACCTCGAACGGGCCGGTGTACTTTGTGCCGGTTCTGGTCGGGTCGGAGACGGTGGAACCGGTCAGGGTGTTGCTGTTGTCTACCGTGTAGTAGATTTCAGCGCCGTCGGTCGGGCATTCGAGCGTTACCGTCACTTTATCGCCGTTGTCGTAGGTGGTTTTCTCCGGCGAGACGGTGAGCGTCGGCTTGGAAGCCGTCAGTGCCTGATTCAGTGCCGCCTGCACGGCTGAGAGGACAGCTCGGCTCTCTTGCTCGTGCCCCTCGATCGGCTCAACGCCTTCGGTGGTCTGCGCGAGATAAATGCGGCTGAACAGCTCGGGGAGAAAGTCTGCGTACGTTTCGCTGTGTTCCTTATCGAGCGTCAGGGAGGTGATATAATAATTATCATCGTAGTTGGGACTTTGTGTTACAGCGGTTGCAGTAATGCCGTCAACGGTTGCGGAAATGCCGCTGTACTGTGCAGTATACGCCGCGTTGCCGAGCGGATTGGCGAATACATAGAACTGCCGAACCACATCCGAGCGGTTTCCGTCCGCGTCAAAGGCGGCGGCGCGGACTTCGATGACCTGACCCTCCGGATGGTTTGTTGGGTCAGCGGACAGGCGGACACCGATATCACCAGACCAGCCGATGGAGGCCGCTTTGGTGCTGTCGGCAGTCGGGTCGGTACCGTTGAGTGTGTAGCGGATGGTACAGTCCTTGTCGGCCGACATGGCAACATCGATATACTTATAGCTTGCGTTCGGAACGCAGGTCTGCGCCGTCAGGGTCGGGGCGAGCACGGTGGATTCGCTTTCGCTGACCGGCGCGGAGCGCAGTGCCGCGATGGTGGCATGACGGATGGCATCCGACCAGACAGTAGCGCCGGAAACGGCGTCTACGTTGTGGTCATCGTCATCCGGTACGGTCTGCATGTTCAGTACATTTTCCAGCGACTTGCCGCGCAGCCTGGCGGGCATGCCGTCGGATTCCATTACGCCGTAACCGGACCAGAACGCATAGTCGGAATCATCGTCAATGCTGCCCTCGGTGCCGTTGTCCTGCACACGGGTGATCTTGCCGTTGGTGGTCGTCACGCGGACACTGACCTGATACGGGCCGCCGGACACACCGCCGTCCGTCACTGTGCCGATGTAGGTGCGCGTGCCGGAGGTCAGACTGGGGATCGCGACAAACTGCACGGTCTTTTCGGTGACATCGGAAGCCTTGCCGTCCTTGACGGCGATGGCCTTGACGGTAACGGAGCTGTCTGCGTTGCTGTTCGGCCGGATAGTCAGCGTTGTGCCTTCAAGGGTTTTTGCAGTGTTCCCGTCTACACTCGGGGTGCTGCCATCGGTGGTATACCGGACGATACAGCCATCCCCGGCCGAAACATGAAGTTCCGCCGGGGATGTTGCTGCATACAGCAGCTGTGTCCGAGCGTCTGCCGCTTTCAGGGCTGGCGCAGAGGGCGACTGCTCACTTTCCTATTTCGAAAGAGCGTCCTTGACGGCCTGCTTGATAGCGTTGGAAGAAACGGTTGCGCCGGAAACAGCATCAACAGAATCTACTGTATCCTTGTCTTTGCCAATCAGGCTCTTAAACAGACCTGCTATGCCCCCATGTCCCTCTGTAGTAGCCCAAGTCCAATACTGGCTGTTCCCACCAGCTTCTGTGCCATTATCAACGACAGAAACTACCTTGCCGTCAGAATCAAAGGTGACGGTAACTTTGGCAATATAACCATACGATACGGTTGCTTCGCCGTTAGCCGTCTTATTAGTAGTAGGCTTAGTAGTAGGCTTGCGCTCATTCTCCACGGCGGTAATATAACCCGGCACTTCGTCGATAAGTTCATCAGCAGCTGCCTTGGTGGCACCCTTATCGGCAAGCAGTGCTACGATCTCATCATAATGAGCCTTCAAAATGTTTTCCGCCTGAGTGAGATTGTTAGAATCCTTTGCAGCATCCAGCAGCACCTTGGCCTGATCGCGCAGGTTCTCCAGCTGCGTTCTCTGAGCGTCAGTCATGGGGAATGTTACTGTAATATCGGCATAATTGCTGCTGGAAATAGTCACGCTGTAAGTACCGTTGGAGGTATCCGCCGGCCAATTTTCCGGCCTGATTAAATCAACCGCAGTGCCTACTTCCGATACATTACCGCTATACAGCTGGTAAACATCCGAACCGTGACCGTGCGATTTCGGAACCGAAAATGCAACCGTCATCTGCGCATTTTCCAGACCTTCCGGTGCCTTGTTCAAAGTAAAGGTAGTGTGGTTTGCATCAAAAGAGCCGGTCACGGCATCTGTGTAGGCAGGCTTGATATAAATACCATTCGCAAAGGTGTATTCATATACATTTTCCGGAACGATATAAGAAATCTTATTGATGGTTGCACCAACCAGTTCAGGGATTTCATCTGCATCAAAGGCGAATTCGTAAACCTGAACCCAAATGTTCTTCATATGGCGCAGACCAACCTGAATAGTTTGACCATCCTTAGTTGCCTCTACTACAATGCCCTGAATGTTTGCACTAACCGGCCAAGTACCTTGTCTGCCGTTTCGGAGGTAACCATTAGGGTCAGTTACGAGCACCATATAATCACCCCAATGTGCATTGGTCTGGAGCGCTGCGGTAGCATCGGAAACCTGTACCGGCTTGGAAGCCGTGATAGTGCCATAAGTGCCGTCAGCATTCAGAGTTTTGTACCAGCCGGGAGCGGTAGTAGCGTTTTCGTTCAGCTTCAGATTAGCAGCGGTCGCATAAGCGCCGGAAACAGAAGCACCAGCCGTTTTCAGGATGAATGCCTTTACATACTGCTCGCCCACAACCTGAACGGACACATTCGTGACACCGTTAATCTTGTAACCCTGATTGTCGCCCTCGGAAACCAACTCAGATTTGTCAGTGTTCTCAAACATACTGTATTTGCCGGTAGTAGCAGAGGAAACGGCATCTACCTTAGCAGCACCGGTATCAGCCTTGTAGAAATCAGTGTAAGACAGAGCCGTAGTACCATACAGACTTTCTGGCAGATTAGATTCTGTATAGTAATATACGTTGGTATCATCAATCTGAGTAGCTTCTACTGCAGTGCCATTTGCAGTAAAGTTTGCAACAAACTTCTTGGTAGTCGGATCGTAAACAGCAGTACCGTACCAGTAAGTGTTACCAGCAATTTCGATGGAAGTCATAGCGATGTTTTTAGGTACATCCTGCGCCGGTTTAGTACGCGCAATGTCACTGAAAGTCAAGTCGATAGCACCATCAACCGATGCAATCGGAGTACCAACATAGCCTGCCGGATAGTAACGGCCCAGGATGACATTCATAGCAGTCATATCATTCTCGCTGTCGGTTTTGTTGGAGTAGGTATTGTCGGCAAGAACAGCGTGTACATTGGAGTAAATCTGCTTGCCTTTCTTACCGTCAGAAACGCCATCGAAAATGTAAATATCGTCAGCACCGGTAGCCGCTTCATTGCCTTCAAAAGTACAACCGGTTACAGAAAGGTCAACGTTGCCGTCTGCGGCAATCGCACCGCCGTAAGCGGCCTTGTTATTCTTGAAAGTAGAGTCCTTCACGGTCAACTTCATAACAGCGGTATCTTCGGTAACAGGATTGCGATTGCCGTGGTTTGCATAGATTGCACCGCCGCGACCGGTTGCGCCTGCTGCACCGACGTAGTTGTCCTCAAAGGTACAACCGGTTACGGTAACATTAGGCATACCACCGCCGTGCTTGTTCAGGCAGATTGCACCACCGCCATTGAAAGCACCGGTGTTGCCAGCGTTGCAGTTTTTGAAAGTCACACCGTCAAATACCACATTGCCGGATTCTACAAAGAATGCACCGCCAACCTTTTTGCTGAACTTGCCGCCGTCTACCGTCAGATTCTTAACTGTGGTAGTACCGGTGCTGTCGCCGGTATTGATCAGGAAGCAATAAGTGCTGTTCGATGCAGCAGTAATGATATGACCGTTGCCGTCCAAAGTAAATGCCTTACCTGCGGTAGCGCTTTCCATCGGCAGAGTTGCCGAAGAAACGCCATCGATAGCCGCTGTATTGGTATTACCTGCGTCGGAAATATCCGTTGCCAGCTGAATGGTACCGCCATCCTCTACGCGCTGAACAGCAGCTCGCAATTCAGACCAGCTGCTGACACGGATAACACTGTTGGACGAGCCGCCGCTCGACGAACCGCCGCTCGAAGTCGAAGTGCTGCCAACGGTTTCGGTCTTTCCGGATTCTACGGTCTTATCGCCCGCCTTGACGCCGGAAACGCCGCTGCCGGCTGTTACCTTGGCACCCTTGCTGGTGACGGTAACATTGTTCGCGTTGGCCTGTACGTTCGTTACCTTGCCGTCGCCCGTTACCTTGGAGCCTGCCGCAGATACGGTGACAGTGCCGACGGATGCGTTCTTTTCGACGGTCAGGGTAGCCTTATCGGTAACAGCAACATTGCTTACCGAGCCGGACAGGGACAGATCGGACTTCGCGGTCACAGTGCCGACGCTGCCGCCCGATACCGAGATTGCCGCCGCGCCGTTCGGGCTGCTGACCAGCACGCCCTTTCCGGCCGTGGTATCCTTGATGCCGACCGCGTCCGCACCGCCGCGGATGACGATGCGGCCGGTAACTTTGACGTTATCCAGCGACGCCTTGTCCGCGCTATCCGCGATGATGAGGTCGCCGTTGATGGTCATGCCGGAGAGCGACGCGCCACTCTCGCGGACGATCACGTTGCCCTCGACTGTCTTGCCGGAGACGCCCTCTGCGCCGACATAGGATGCCGCCATGCCGGTGATGACCTTGGCGAATTCCGCGCGAGTGATGTTGTTCTTCAGGTTCAGCATTCCGTTCGCGCCGTTGACATAGCCGCCTGCGACCAGCGCCGCAACGCTCTCGGACGCCCACGAGGATACCGTGCCGCCGTCAACAAAGTCCTTCAGCGTGGCGCTGCCGCCGCCCTCGAGCGCAAAGGCGCGCGCCAGAACGGTGAACGCCTCCTCGCGGGTGATCGGTGCATCCGGGTTCAGCAGGCCATTCGCGCCCTGAAACGCGCCCATCTTGACTGCCTTGCCCATATCGCTGTAATACCATGCGCTCGGCAGTACGTCTCTGTAGTCGTCCAGAGACGCCGTCTTAGCCGCGCCGAAGGCACGGGAGACGATCGCCGCCATCTGTGCGCGGGTCAGCAGACCCTTCGCGTCGATCATACCGTTCGAGCCGTTCAGCAGGCCATCGTCGATCGCCTGCTCGAGCGACTTCGCGGACCAGTCGTTCGGGAAATCCCTGTACTGGCTCAGGTCGGCAGCAAAGGCATTGCTCGGCAGGAGCATCGCGCCTGCCAGCACCATTGCAATGGTGTTTTTACACTTCACTTTTCGGTTCCTCCTTTTTGTTAGACAAAGCTAACCATCACGTCGAAAAATAGCATTTTCCCTCGCGCGTTTTTGCAACCCGAGGAAAAATGCTATGGTTAGCTTTTGCTAACATTATAAGCTGACCTTAGTCTACACCAGCGCTTTTTATTTGTCAACCGCACTTTTTCGCGAGATGAACCGCGGTTTATCAAGATTTCGCAGCTTGACAAGTCTTTTTTGCCGTGATATGCTATTTTGCAGTAAGCAAACGCTAACTTTTGGAGGATATTTGTTTATGAAGAAAAAAATCAAGGCGCTGCTGCTGCTCGGGCTTGTTTTTCTCGGCGGCTGCGGACAGGCTTCCGCCCCCTCGGCCTCGTCCGCCGGCACGGAGGCGCAGTCGGTCGACCTGTTCGCGATGGACACGGCCATGACGCTCACCGCCTACGGAGACCATGCCGGAGAGGCGCTCGACGCGGCGAAGAGCGAGATCGAGCGTCTGGACGCGCTGTTCTCCATCAGCAGCGAGAGCGGCGACATTTACGCGCTCAACCACGACCACACCGTCGCGCTGCACGAGGACACCCGCGCGCTGCTTTCCCGTGCGCTCGAGGTCTCGGCCTCGACTGGCGGCATTTTCGACTGCACCATCGAGCCGGTCATGCAGGCGTGGGGCTTCACGACGCAGCAGTACCGCGTGCCCGACCCAGCAGAGCTGTCCACCCTGCTCGCGCACGTCGATTACACGCAGGTGCAGCTCGACGGCAGCACTGCGGCCATTCCGGATGATGTGCAGGTCGACCTCGGCGGTATCGCAAAGGGCTACACATCCGACCGGATGATGCAGATATTCAGCGAAAACGGCGTCACGAGCGGCATCATCTCGCTCGGCGGCAACGTGCAGGCGCTCGGCCTCAAGTCAGACGGCAGCCGCTGGCGCGTCGCGGTGCAAGACCCAGAGAACAGCGAGGAAAACTTCGCCGTCATTGAGATCGAGGACGAGGCCGTCATCACCTCGGGCGGCTATCAGCGTTATTTTGAGGAGGACGGCGCGACCTATCACCACATCATCGATCCACGCACCGGCTATCCGGCCGACAGCGGCATCATCTCCTCGACCATCATCAGCCATGACGGCACACTCGCGGACGGTCTCTCGACCTCGCTGTTCATCATGGGTGTGGACGATGCGCTGGATTACTGGCGCGCGCATTCGGACGAGTTTGATGCGATTTTGATGGACGAAAACGGGACGGTGTATGTGACGGACGGTATCGCAGACCGCTGCTCGCTGCTTGAGGACCGCAAAATGCAGGTTGTTCACTAAATTGCAATTATAATATTAGCCAAGGCTTGTCTCATGTACCGGGATAAGCCTTTCGCTATTATTATATATCATGTTATTCCTGTGAAATTATAATTTGATTACGCTCTCAACAATGGAATAAAGGCAGTTCAGATGAAATTTCTAAATTTCAGTTTTGAACGAGAATTCTATGTTTAGGAGTGAAAATTATGACAAACAAACAGGAAAAGGTGATATGCAATAGCTTTGGTATCGCAAAGCTGAAAGCGTTTCAAAAGGATGTAATTACAGACTTACTCAATGGTAAAGATGTACTTGGCTTAGCTCGAACCTCTGAAGGCAAGTCGATCTGCTTTCTCTCGATGATCACCCTGTACCCGAACGGTCTGCTGGTTGGTATTCTCCCAACAGTTGCATTGATGCGGGACTTAGTGCAGCGCTGCGAAGACAGCAAAATCCGAGCGGGCTGCCTGTACAGCGGCAATGTGGAGAATACCAATATTATTGAAAGATTAAAGCATGGTAAACTTCAAGCGCTCTTTGTTGCACCGGAACGTTTGAATGATCCGCATCTTTGGAGGGCAATTCAGAAGAACAAGGTGCACACGGTCGTTGTGGATGAGGTGCATTGTCTGACGGAATGGGGCAGCGAATTTCGTCCAATGTATCGCAATATTGGTAAATTTATTAAGGATTTGCCCTCATCTCCTGTTGTTGCTGCGTTCAGCGCAACTGTTATGCAGGAGGATATTCCATATATCACGAAAAGTCTGCGTATGAAAAATCCGACGGTACATATCGGCAAGCTCAAGCGATCTAATCTTTCTCTGGGGAAAGTGTTCGTGAAAACGGAGGCAATTCGTTATGGGAAAGTCAAGAAAGCAATTCTAAAATATGCTAACAAGGGTAAAATCGTTATCTACTGCACCCGTGTCTGTGATGTGGAAGAGATGCGCGATTACTTAATTGAAGATTGTGATATCGAGGCTGATGAGATTGCCATCTGCCACAGCAAATTATCCAACCGAGCGAAGCAGGAGCAGCGCTTTCGTTCCGGCAAGGCGCACATCATGATTGCAACTTCTGCGTTCGGTATGGGCGTGAATATCCCGGATATTCGTCTGATTATCGTCTCTCAGCTGCCATTTAGCGTAGCGGCATTCTATCAGATGGCAGGCAGAGCCGGGCGCGACGGCAAACGCGCAAAGGCGCTGCTGCTCTGGAATGACGCTGATTTTCAGATGAACCTTGACATCATCTCAAATACGGATGAACGCGCGATTGATGCCGTAAATGAGCTGTATGCAATCTGCGAGTCATCGGACGATTTGCACGATGCAGTCATCGGCTGCTTTGCGAAGGAGGGTGAATAATCATGGACTCTCGCTATGGCATCCACACGATCGAATTATTTCATAGGGTGTCTAAGAAGGACTTCAACAAGGTGTTTCAGCATCTAAAAAGGGTGAATTCCGGCAGTTTTTATCCGGACACGACATATCATTCTGAGAAAGGTCTGACGAAGTATATCTGCACCTCTTACTGCGGTCAGGGCACAGTGCTTTATCTATACCAGCAGGTGCGCAGCAAGAACAAAACGAAGAAAAATCACGCCCCCTTTATACATTTCCGTCTCAATCCGCACACTTTGCTGCACGAAGAATATTCGCCCAAGAAGGTATTCCACGCGGAAGATAAACAGTTGAAATTGCTCGACAAGGAAATGACCAAGCTGCTGCATGAAATCGGTCTGAACTGCGAATTTGAGCAGCTGACACTTTCGCGCATTGACTGCTGTCTGGACTACTTCCCCAACTCGCAGGACTGGGTTGACGAGGCGCTGCGCGTCGTTCGCCGCAGTCCGTACATGAAACAGTACAAGCTGTGCACATTCGGTAAAGAATTCTCAAATCGTAAGAAAAAGAACGCACATTCGTGGCGTATTTGCTGCAAGACGACCACATTGACGGTCTATGACAAGACGTTTCAGCTGATGGAGGAAGATTTGCTCGAGGACTATGATGCACCAATGCTGCGATTTGAAGTGTCCCGCTCGGGCGCAAAGTTCAAGCGCGGACTGTCTGAGCAGGTTAAGGGCAGCAACAAGAAAATCCTGAAAACTGTCATGGACGAGTCTGAGGACACCATCCATTCTTATATGGAAATGCTGCACGCAGACCTGCCGTTTGTTCGATATTCGGACTGTATGGCGAAGATTGAGACCGTGAAACATGCTTCAACTCGCAAAAATATGCGTCTGCTTGTCAAAAAGCTGTCCGACTGCAAATGTTATGCACAGGCTGTGTATAACAGTAAACTCACCGAAAATCAGCTGCGCACTGTGCGCAAGCAATTCAAAGAGCTTGGCATTCAGCCGACTACATTGAAGGATAAATCAGAGATCGAAGAATTGAAATTCGTTCTATAAATCACGAACCCATGCCTTTTCAATAGAATTGGCATGGGTTTTGATTATCATTTTTGAAATGAAATCACTAACATAGCTATAAGATGGCATGAATTGCGGTGAACTGTGATCTGTGCTGTCAAATCTTATATGTAAAAGGATGATTTTTATGAAGTATCTGGATTATCGCGGGATGAAGGAGTATTACACCATCGACGAGGTCTGCCGACTGTTCGAAATCAGCAGGCAGGAGCTCAAGCATTACGCGGACAAGTACAGCATTCAGCCGCAGGAGGACCAGTACGGAAACTGGGGATTCCGCAAGGTTCTGGTGCGAAAGCTACACAATTTCATCTACAAGGAGCAGTATAATCAGCCTCGTACTTCGTCGCAGCCCGATTCGAGGAAGGACCCGTGGGCATGAGGAACGACGAAATCCTGACCGTCAAAGAAACTGCTGTCCTGCTCAAGACAACGCGCCAGCAGGTCCGCAAGATGATCGCAAACGAAGAACTCCCTGCCGTGAAAGTCGGCAGGGAGTGGAGAGTGCTCAAAGCGGGAATTATGGAATTTTTTGAGATGAATCTGTGATCACTGATTGTCCGAAACGCTTGCAAAGTAATCTATAATGCCATTACAAATGCCTTGTGCCAGTTTGTCACGGTATTCTTCCGTTTCCATACGCGCATCCTCATCGGGATTGCTCAAAAATCCCATTTCAATCAAAATCGTTGGAACTTCCGCAAAATTAAATCCGGTTAAATCGGAACGTTGTACGATACCATTGTTTTTCGCACCGGTCGCGGCGAGCACTGCGTTCAACACACATTCACCCGCAGCTTGGCTAGGCTGCACAATGTCCTGCGAAGCCAGCTGATCGCCATAAGGAACAAGCATGGACATACCGTACACCGAAGCGTCCGACGAGCCGTCCGCATGGATGCGGATACACAGATCAGAGTGATTTTCGTTCGCCATCTGTGCGCGTTTATAGCTAGTCATATCGCTTTCATGCGTTGTTCGCGTCATGATGACTTTTGCACCCTGTTCTTCGAGCAGAGCTTGCAGCCGCAGCCCGACTGCAAGGTTCAACTGTTCCTCGGTTTGATTTCTGCCGGAAGCACCGCCGACAAAGGCTTCTTTGGTCGCGTTGCTGTGTGGTGAAATCGGCTCCTGCACACGCTGACTGGTCACTTCATGTCCGGGATCAACGCAGATGATTTTCTCCGCAAGCGGCAGAACAGGTTCTGGCTCTTCTGTTTCGGAGGGAACATGATTCGAAGGCGCATTATCGACTTCATTTTTTGCCGATTGCTGCGGTTCCTGCGGCTGTTCCTCGAGCACCGTTTGCCGGCTGCTGCATCCGCCTATACACAGGAATGCAAGCAGCATACAAATTAGTCGTTTCACTGATTCCATCCCTGCGCTTTCTCATAAGCTGTGATTGTATCAACATTCTGCTTTTCGGTCGAACTGAGCATATCATTGGAGAACGACGAATCCGGGTAATACCAGTCTGCGGTACTGAAGTAATCACTCCATTGAGAAGATGAGAATACATATCCATGCCGTGCAAAGATTTCATTGCGGATTTCTGCAACTTCAGTGCGCGTTAATACGCTCAAATCGCTGTTAGTGATTGTCAGTGTGTCCGTCGGCCATAGATGATTGCTGCCAATATAATCGCTGCTGACATCATTGATCCCCCGCGAAACGGTTTGTCCATCTGAATAATAGTCATATCCGGACTCGGAGTAAGACGGCAGGTCGGGATCTGCATATTCCTCCTGTACACCGTTGGGATCAAGCGTACAGTGCTCGTGTTCCATCGTCATCGCCCAGTCTCCGCCGCTTCGACAGGTAACAGTCAGATAAAGCTCACCATTCTCGAAATCCAGAACAATATTGCCCTCGTTGCCACGGTCATCTTGGTAATAACCACCGGCCTGTGTACCGTCATAATTCATATCAAGAGAAACTGTACCAATTGTGGTTACGCGGTCGCCCTGATTCCATACAGCCTGTGCAGAGAAGCAGAGAATGTCATTGTTGCTTTCCAGATTGAAGCCTACATAACCATCCAGATAGCTGTTATAGCGGTCTACCGTCCAATAGCCAAGGTAATCGTATACATTCGTACCAGTGATTGAGCCGGAGGTATCCGGTGCGGTAGCATCTGTATTATCGTGATCCTCAGCGGCATCATTGTAAGCAGAAGAGTCATTGCTGTCCGCATCGCTGTACGTCGAATCGTCTATGCCTGCCATCAAACTGCCGACACTGAGCGCACCGAAAATCATAGATGTAACGATATTCACCGCCAGATACGCGAGCACAGAACATACAACACGCTTGCCGGACGGATCGGGTGTGATATTCTGTTGTGCGATTTTCCGCTCGACATGTGCCTTGTAAATACGGTTAAAGCGTTTTGCAAACAGGATATTGGCTACAACCCACCAGATACCGCCGCAGGCTGCGACTACAACGAATACCAGCGCAACAACCGGATGGGAGACAATCAGCGCACAGGCAATCAGAGCGCAAACCGCATCGAGAATCAGCGGCCACATCACCATATGCAGCCATTCACGCCAGACCCCACGATAAGCGGCATGGTACAGTGAGAGAAAGAACGATGCCCAGTTCATCTTTCCCTTTTCGCCGTACGCGATGCTTTGAAACTGCGGCAGATAATACTCTGTATTCTTTGCGATGATCGTGCGGTATGCCGCATCAGAATCTGTCGGCGCGGACTGTGGTGCGGATGCTTGAACCGACTCTGCCTGTGCTTTTGATCTCTCCGGTGGAATATTTTCCTTCACGGGCTGTTCAGCTTCGACCGCCTCGACTTTGGGATTTTCCTGCTGAACTGATTGAGATGCCGTTTCCGGTGCAGCCGAATCCTCCGACTGCTTCGCGCCGCAGTCAGGACAGAATATACTGCCCGGTGCTAATTCTTTTCCACATTTGTCACAGAACATAATAGCTCCCCCTTAACCGTAAATTGCATTCATTGCCATTGCGATGGAAACCGCATCCGTACAGGTTTCTGTGCCCCACCGGCAGCTGGCCACCTGTGCATATACATTGTCACCGCTGTAATTGACTTCAAAGGTGATTGAAAGCATGCAGTCATACTCTCTGCAATACCCTGATACCGTGACATAGTATCGCTTTTTAGCAATTTTAGACGAGGACCATTCCGGGTCGTCCAGCGACTGTTTAGCCGCTTCGCCGATTTCAGTAACGCCCCAGTTATCAAACACCATATCTTTTACATCGGAAACCGGATGATTGGTGAATAGATAGATTACAACGATAATCGTAACGATCGTACTGAGCGCACTGCCGATTGCTTTCCAGTTGATGCCGTGAGACTCTGCTGGCGGCACAGGATTTTCGCCTGTATTGGGCGGTGTTTGTGTGGCATTCTCCGATTGAGAAGAATTGTCGCCTGTGGTATTCTGCTGTTCGTTGTGTGTGTTTGCCTGCTCAGCCTCCGGCGGTTTCTGCGACTCTTTTTGCAGTACTGCACCGCAATACCGGCAGAATTTCGAGTCGATTGGCACGGTTTTGCCGCACGACGGACAAATCTGCTCTGTTGGCGGAGCAGGCTCCGGTTCAGGCGGTGTGTTAGATGCGCAGGTCTGCTCGTTCATCTCTGTGCCGCAGATATTACAGAAATGCGCAGTGTCCTCAACTTCGTTGCCACAATTCAAACAAATCTTGCTCATTTTATCCCCCATCCATATTTGGGTAGTTGTGTGGTGTGTGATACTACCTATAGGCATTATTATACAATACTCATAGTGTTTTGCGCAATACTAATTGTCAAGATAACCTAGTATCAAAGGGCAGGTGACGATGATGTATTGCGAAGTCAATGTAGGTGAGCGAATCCGATATTTCCGTAATTTACGCGGCTGGAGCCAGGAAACGCTGGCTTTGCAGGCGGAAATCAACCCGGCTTTTCTCGGGCATTTAGAGCGCGGACTGAAAAGTCCGACGATAAAAACACTGGAAAAGATCGTGCGGGCGCTCGACATTTCACTGGCGGAGCTGTTTGCCGATCCGCAGCCAGTAGATAATGCAAAAGATGCCGTCATCACACAGGTGTGCGACCAGATACGCGACCTCCCGCTCGAAAGCATCGAGCGGATCAACGTGATCGTGCGTAATGTTCTGGCGATTGAAAAGTAATTTACAGGTATATTATAGCAAACAAGGTGGACAGAAATTGTCCACCTATGTTATTTCACAAGAGCACTGCAGCTTCATATGGACTTTCCTGTCATTTTAGCTGAAACGTACAATATATAAATTTGCACAGAATTAGCGCATGTGCTCACGAAGCGTACTAATGAAAACGGTGATATTCATCAGATCGCTGCACGAAATGTCGTTTTTATGACACGAATTGTATAGCTGTCCCGTTGCACACCTATACAGCTTATGGTACAATAATTAAGAACTCAGGCACAGTGCCTGAGAATAGGCAAACCCATCGAAAGATGGGGACGCAAAGCCAGAAGGGTCTAAAGCGGCAAAAGCCGCAATGATAGCCGGTTGCACGCATCAGCGAAGACGCTGTTAACCTCTTCTGCGCTTTATTAGCAGAAGGAGGTGTACACCGTGAAAAAGAACTTGACAAACCGATTTGCGGTGCAATACACTGACGGCAGAGCAGATTATTCTCTGTCCTTTTGTGATATTCAAAAAAAGATATTAAAACGCTTTTAAATCATGGGTATCCATGTCTTGAAAGCGTTTTTTATATTGATGCCGTTAAGGCGGATAAAATAAGGAGGAAAAGTTATGAAAAAACGATTGTTATCGGCAATATTGTCACTTTGTATGCTGTTGACAATGGCGCCGACCGTGGCGTTTGCGGCGGAGAAAAATCGGCCAGAAGGTGCAACAGGTATTACTGTTGCTGGCGGTGTGGAAGGCACCACTAAAAGTGATTCGGTTTGGTATAAAATTGATACCGACACAAAAACCCTTACTATTGGTGGTGAGGGTGAAATCCCTGATTATGCTTTTGAAAATTCTGCAACCAAACTGCATTTTAATCAGGCTGCTTGGTATGAGCAGCGAAATACGATTGAGAATGTAGTAATTGAAGAGGGTATCACTCGAGTTGGCTGTTTAGCTATTACCAATATGCAGCATCTGAAATCCATCGAGATAAAGGGTTCGAATGTTGCGTTGGCCAATGGTGCAGTTAATAATTACGAGGGTAATCAGAACGAAGATAAAACTTTGACGATCACCGTTCCGCTTTCCGTTTACCAGCAGAACCAGATGGAGAAGAAAGAATGGTTCACTTCTTCGGGACAGGATCGACAGAATGAGGCACCGGATCCGATTATCAAATTTGCAATCAGTGATGCTGAAAAAATTGCAAGTAAATACAAAGAAGTCCTAAATTCTTATAAGACAGATAATTCTGATAGCTGGGACAAGGCCACGATTAGTAAGATTACGACTGCCTATGAAGAATATGAAACTCTTCCGGAAGTTGTTAAGTCTGCACTTCAGGGTTCTGTTGGCGATCCGCTGAAAGCTTTATATGATGTTGCCATTCAAAAGCGTGGTTGGCCTACTGGTGCCAAGGGCATCAACATTGCTCTGAAAGGTTTCAACGGTACCAACGGCAAAATCGGTATTAGTGATACGTTCTGGTACTTGCTAGATAGAAATACTTTAAAGCTGGGCGGCGAAGGCGATTTCCCGTATACCGGTTATGATTCTAGTTCTGCTACAAATGGAAATCTTGGTTTCACCCGTGCATCCTGGTATAACGACAGAGCATCTATCACCACTGTTGATGTGGCTGAAGATGTCACCGCGTTGGATTATTTGAATCTGACTAACCTGTATAAATGTGATGACATTTATCTGCGCAACCCGGATATCACGCTGAAGGATGGTGCGGTATGCGGTTATGCCGGTGATGAAAATCGTAAACTGACGCTGCATATGTACAAAAAGGCTTACGATAAAAAGTCTTCGGGCTGGTATATGGGCAACGAACTGACTGCACCGAAAGATGGCAGATATACTGACCCGACGATCAGCTATTCGTTCCTTGAAGCAGAAGATTTTGAAACCAAGTATGCAGATCTGTGGAGCCTGGGCGATTCTCTGACCGATGAACAGAAAGAAAAAATCAAGGCTGCTTACGCTGAGTATCAGGCTATGGATACTGTTATTCGTAACCAGCTGATGAACACTGATATGCTTTCCGACGGTCAGACCTATGGGGCGAAGCTCCTCGAGCTGTACAGCCTGACTACGGATGGCACTGTTGGCAAATTCCCGAGCACAAACAATATTTACTACAGCTACAATAAAGAGACACAGACCCTGACTCTGACCTACACGGGCAATGGTACGGGTACGATTCCGGATTATACGGCGGATAAGGTTCCGCTAGCTAATAGATCAATCAAAAATGTCGTAGTTTCCGGTAATATTTCTCACATTGGTGCTTATGCACTGGCAAATCACGGCGATATTACGGTATATGCACCGCTGAACACTACGCTGGATGCAAATTACGCAAAAGGTTCTACGGTTAATCTGATTTATTCGGAAACCCAGAATTTCATTGATACCTATGCGCAGGTTTGGGCACTGACCGGTATGGTTCCTGCTAGAATTACAGTAAACGGCGTGGATAAGAATACTGCTTTTACAGCAGTAAAGAATGCGGTAGCTGCGTATAAGAATCTGGATCCTAAGGTTAAGACACAGCTGAAAGAAATGAAGGCCAGCAATGGTTCGACCTACTATCAGCAGCTGCTTAAGGTTACCGGTGCAGATAACCTCGACAATATGACAAAGATTTCCGGCGGCATCCCAAACGGAGTCGACGAGAATGGCTGTTTCACCTATATGGACGGCATTCACTGGACGCTTACCAAAAATAATGAAGGCGCAGACACCTGGACGATTCGTTTTGATACGGATAATGGTGCAAAGGCTGCACTGCCTGATTTCGGCAATAGTACATCCAACACGACTGCTACTGATTTCCGCAATCAGCCTTGGTATAACAACTGCTTGGGTGATAATTTCCATAATAAAATTACCAAAACCTATCTGGGCAAGGGTATCACCGGCATTGGCAAATTAGGTTTGGCTCATTTCCGCTACTGCACGGATTTTTACTTTGAGAATCCGGAAGGTGTGGATCTGGCAGGCTATGCATTTGATTACTGGGGTTGTTTCCCTGACGTCAATCCGAATGTATATCTGAACAGTAAGTCTACTCTGGCAGTTAACTGGGCAGATGATCTGAATCAGGGCGGTGATGTAGATAAGAATCATACCACAGCAGATCTGAATCTGATCTACACAGATACGCTTGCTTTTGAGCAGAACAAGGAATTCAACGGTCTGTGGAATATGTCAGACGAAGATGCTAAGAATGAAGCAAACACCGCTGTCATCAAGAAGGCGATGGATGCTTACAGCGCTCTGACTGAAAAGGCAAAGGCGCAGCTCAAGAAGGATAAATGCAACGGAACCGATACTTATGCGGACAAGCTGCTGGCTCTGGCCAAGGCTATCGGTCAGGCAGGTCAGATTGGAGACATTCAGTACACGATTTCCGGCGATGGCAAGACGCTGACGGTTTCTGGTTCCGGTTCTCTGAATACCGCACTGGCGGAGAAGGAGTGGACGGCCGCTAAGGTTTCTGGTATTGAAAATCTGGTAATTGAAAACGCGATGACCGTAAATGCCGGTGCTCTCAAGAATATGACTGCACTGAAAAACGTAAACGCTGTCCGCGGCGTGAAGGCTATCGGTGACAATGTATTCCCAAAGAAGAACGATCTGGTTATCTACGGCTACGCTGACGTACGGAACGATTCTCTGGAAAGCTATGCAAAGGCCAACAAAATCAAGTTCCAGCTGAAGGAATTGAATATTCTGTGTATTGGTAATAGCCATACCGAGGATTACACCACTTATATGCAGAGCATTCTCAATGATGTGAATGCTGATCTGGATGGTACTAAGGTAACTTTCAGCCGGATCGTACACGGTTCTCGTAAGATCGGCCTGACGCAGCACTATACCGGCAGCAATGGTAAAGAAGTAACCAATTATTCTCACGAAAGCTGCATTAAGGATGTTGTCGATAAGGTCAACGGTTCTTCTACAACAAGCTCGAATGATGTAGAGGGCGATTACTTCAAGTCGCTGAATCCTAAAGATAACACCTGGGATCTGATCATTATTCAGGATTATCGTGAATCCTGCGTAGGTGAGGAGACTAACGCTAATTACGTCTTTATTGATCATCTGCACAATGCGATCCAGAATCTCCGCACACTTCAGCCTACGGCTCAGGTCGCATGGTTTATGGATTGGCTGGACACTTACGACAAGGATACCAGCTATGAAAATTATTCGCTGAACAATTACAAGCTTGCATCCGAAAATAATGTGGCTGGCAATCCGGACTTCATTGTTGCCGGTGCTACATTCAACCGCACTGCACTGACAAGCTATCTTGGCTCGGTTAATAATTTGGAAGATACCAAGCCGCTGCATACATCTGATACAACGAAGGTTTCTCAGCTCTGGCGTGATGGCACGCATATGAGTTATGAGACAGGTCGTTATCTTGCAGGTGCGTCTGTAGCTGCTAAGGTTCTTACCGATGTATTCAGCAAGGAAATCACCTTTAAGGATGGCACCGATTTCTATAGTGCGCTGTCGTACAATCCTAACAGCAAGGATACTAGTGTCCGTCAGGATTGGCCCGGCGAGTTTACTCCGGAAATCGCTGAGATCGTAAAGGCTTCTGCAAAGGCAGCAATTGATAATCCGACTCAGATCACTAAACTGAGTGATTATACAGCTGACCCGATCTTGAAGGTTAAGGATTTGGTTGAAAAATCAACCTTTTCCAATATGGATTGGAACAACGCTACTATTAAGACTGCCATAGGAAAGGTTCTGTCGCAGTCGCAGTATAAGGGCGCAACCGTTGCCTCGGTGAATGCTGCTGAAAATACCGCTACGGTTACGCTGCGTTATGGCTATTCCAAAACTGATGCAGAGATTAAATTGACTCACAAAAGCAATTCTTCTTCTGGCTCCTCCAGCTCTTCCGCTACCAACACCGTTTCCGCGTCCACTGCATCGAACGGCAAGGTTGCTCTGGACAAGAACACGGCGAAAAAGGGCAATACGGTTACCGTAACCGTCACCCCGGATGCAGGCTATCAGCTCGACAAGCTGACTGTCACCGACGCGAAGGGCAACACGATTGCGGTTGCGAAGAAGGGCGATAATCAGTACACCTTCACCATGCCGGACAGCAAGGTAATAATTACGCCGACCTTTAGCAAAATTGAGGACACTAAGCCCTCGAAGAACGGCTTTGATGACGTTGCTTCTTCCGCATGGTACGCTGACGCGGTCAAGTACGTTACCGACAAGGGTCTGATGAACGGCACCGACGATAACCAGTTCTCCCCGAATGCGTCCACCACCCGCGGTATGCTGATGACCGTTCTGGCACGCTACGCAGGCACGAACACCACCGATAGCACTCCGTGGTACCAGAAGGGCATGGAGTGGGCGAAGGCCAACGGTGTGTCCGATGGCACCAACCCGGAGGTAAACATCACCCGTGAGCAGCTTGTTACCATGCTGTATCGCTACGCCGGTTCCCCGAAGGCTAACGGTTCGCTCGACAGCTTCTCCGACGCTGCAAGCGTAAACAGCTACGCTGCAAACGCAATGCAGTGGGCGGTTGCAAACGGCATTGTCAACGGCTTGAACGGCAAGCTGAATCCGCAGAATAACGCAACCCGCGCACAGGTTGCCGCAATTCTCATGCGTTTCTGCGAGATGAGCAAGTAACACCTCATACAGACAAAAAGCACAGCTTCGGCTGTGCTTTTTCTGTTTGTCGGTATAACCGTCAAACATCCCGCATCTCCCGATGCATGAGATAATAGAAGCGGCGGGAAGTTTCGGAACGAACCGAAACGTCTCAGCACCTTCCGCTACATTCCATATCGGTGAAGCCAGCCTGGACATCTATGCCGGATGCGATATGGATCAGTTGAAACTGCTGGTTGAAATTCTAAGGTCATGCTGAACGATTTTACAGGAGCAGATCGGATTTACATCGCCTGCGGCTATACAGATCTGCGCCGCGGAATTGACGGGCTGGCCGCAATTGTTCAGCAGCAGTTCGAACTTAATTCATTCACCAACACCCTGTTTTTGTTCTGCGGTAGACGCCGCGACAGGATCAAAGCCCTGTACTGGGAGGGCAACGGTTTTGTGCTGCTGTACAAACGTCTGGAGTCCGGCAGCTTTCAATGGCCTCGCAGCGCAAGCGAAGCCAGGGCTGTCACCCCGCAGCAGTACCGCTGGCTGATAGAGGGCCTGAGCGTCGATCAGCCCAAGGCGCACGAGCCTGTTTCAGGTCTGGAAATTCTCTGATTTTGTACATTTATCTGTACTTTTTTCAGCATTTGGAATTATCCTGTCCAATCCATTTCATGAAAGTTCGATGCGTCACGCCGAGCTGCTGCGACGCAGCACGTGCGGACAGACTGCCCTCACACCACGCTTTCTTGATGATTTCGTAGTCCGCAGGGCGATTTTTCGGTCGGCGGCCGAACTTAACGCCGCGCGCTTTGGCGGCCGCGATGCCTTCCGCCTGCCGCTGATGGATAAACTCCCGCTCGGTCTGCGCCACATACGAAAGCAGCTGCAAAACGATGTCAGAGATCAGCGTTCCGATCAAATCACGTCCCTTTCTCGTATCCAGAAGCGGCATATCGAGCACCACAATATCCACCTGCTTCTCTGTTGTCAGCAGGCGCCACTGCTCCAAAACATCATCATAATTTCGTCCCAACCGGTCGATACGCTTAATCACGAGAGTGTCGTCCGGTTTTAATTTTTCACCAGTCTGCGATAGCCCGGCCGTGCGAAATTCTTGCCGGACTGCTTATCGATTACCATATTTTTCTCCGGCACACCGAACTCGCGCATGGCGATCACCTGCCGTTCTTCATTCTGGTCACGTGTAGATACACGAATGTACCCGTAAACTTGCTGCATATTGCTTTTTCCTTCCACATCAGTGATGAAGAAAATCCTGATTTCACCTGATTTCTTATATCAAATTTCATTATATTTGCTACTGTCAAATTTGGCAACGACAAAATTCCTTATACTAAAGCAAGCGAAGAAGTTGGTGATGAGGATGAGCACACGAAAAGTGGCACCTGGCAACCGCAATATTGTCGGCGCGCGTGACCGAAGCACGTTCCACAGAAACGCCCGGTATCTGACATCGCACTCAAGGCGCTGTCAGAAATTCTGAACGTCGATGTCCGCTGGCCGCTCGACCAGATTTGAAATCTCCAAAGAGAAAATACATGTTATAATGGCGAACCCGCTGAAACTATCAGCGGGTCCTTGTTTTTCTCAGAAGGTAATTTGAGATGAAAATGTTTATGTTTCGAAAAAATCGAGCAGCAATTACCGGAACGAGTCCCGTATCAGCTCTGGTATATATTGAATGACTACGACTGTTTTCGCGGCGAACGGCAGAAGTGTCTGCGTATCGTCCAGAGAAAGCTGCCTTCAGAGCTTGTCATGTTCTTCCTCGCTGAACAGCCGGTGTCTGCGCGTATCGTGATACGGCGTCAGGGCGAGCGGGTCGTTATGATGCTCGCAGAGGAGGAAGCAGAGTTTGAACAGGACATTAATTGATTAGCCATAACCTTATAAAGGCTTTGGTACCCTAATGCGGCAGAGTGGAGCTATAACTCCGGCAAGGTGGGGCTAAAACTCCGTGCAGATAGAGCTCTCGTAGCGATTTATGCAATGCCGCTATTCCTCCGGCAAGATGTCGCTGAAAGTCCGTGCAGACGCCGCTATATAGGCGGTTTAAGCAAAAATCCTCGAAGTGGCAAGGTGCTCCGGTAAGCTGGCAGAAAATCTCCGGCAAGGTGGCAGGAAAAGTCCGTGTCGGTGGCAAAGTTGATCCGATTTATGCAGCAAGCCGCTGCTGCGGCATTCTTTAATGAGTTCTATCCATTTTGCAATCTGTGCCTGATGTTTTAATTCTATTGATGTCATTGCCATCACTCCCGAAATAGTGCCGGAACGTTCCGGCTCGTTCCGAAACTTCCCGATACTTCTATTATTATCTCATACGGGGGAGGTGCAGGAGGGTTTGACGGTTACGATCGTATCTGCACATCTGCTGGAAAGTCTGGGATGCTCCCGTCTGAACACAGGAAAATTCTTCGGTAAAATCGTATTTTCATCATTGCAAAAAAACAGCGGCACAGTCCACGAATGCAAGGCTGTGCCGCTGTCTGTATACTACTGCTTTAGCTTTATTTCTTCCTGCCGGATTTGGCTTTCGGTTCTGCAATATCCTTTTCGAGCTCATCCCCCAGCGAATTAACAATCAAAATTCGCAGCAGTTCGTCCTGATTTTTCGCCGATTCCGCCAGCTTTTCCTGCGTCTGCTGATGCAGCATTGTGTTTTTCCTCAGAACGACCGCATTCTTCTTGATCTGCTCTTCACGCCACTCTTCAAATGCTTCCTTCTGCTGTGCAAAGCCGTCCTGCACCGCCTGCCGAATGGCCTGCTCCCGCTCGTCCTCTCGAGCATTATCCTGTTCTGCCTGTGTCTGCACGATTTCCCGCAGCTGCCGCACCTCGTTCTCCAGCGTCTCAATGCGCTGCGCCTGCTGACGGCACAGCTCGGTTAAATTTTGAATATCCGCCGCATTCGGCAGTCCTATCGCGTTCCAAAAACCAGCCACTTACGCTTCCTCCAGTAAATCCAAAACCATTTCGCTTGCGGACAGCCGTTCTGCCGGAGCAAGCATGCCGTTTTCCCTGTCGCTGGTACTATTGCCCTGGTGCTTCAGTACATCCTGAAGCTGCGCTGCAAAGTTCTCCAAATCCAGCTTCTGCTGCTTTGCCATGCCATCCAGCTCCTCCGCAATCATATCCGAAACAGTATCCAGCGATTGGGATACGCTCTTTTCCAGTGCGTCCAGACCTTCCTGAATAGCCTTGTGCCCGAAATCATTCATTGCCTTTTCTTTCTCTGTTCCGGCCGGCATCTTCAGAATTCTGCTGCACTCGCTGTCCGTCAGTGCAACCCGCTTCGCCAGCACATCACGCAGCTTGCCCGGAATGTTGGAGCTGATGATGTTCTTCTGCGATTTCAGCGTGCGCACCATCGCGTTATTGCCCATCACACCTTGGATTGCAGCAGTCAGATTATCAAAATACTGCTTCACAGTCTGCTGCGCCATAACTTCGATTGAACCAGCCTGACTGTTTAGGCCAAGCGAAAAGCTCGACAGAATATCCGCAATCTGCCGTGTTTCGCGTTCCGTCGCCGTATCCTGATCGTATTCATGCTGTCTGCCTGTATCCGAGGCCGTTTTGCGGCAAGCATCTTGAATATCACGTCCGACCCTCTGTATTGTTTCACTGTGAACTAGCTTGCCAACACCTTCGACAACCCTGCCGGCAACCCGTCCAACGGCACGGCCAATGCTCGAGAAAAATCCCATATTTACCCTTCCTCTCTGTCAAACAGTTCCTCCGTCAAATCACACGCCGCACAGAGCAGCTCCGCCTGTGCCTTGAGCTTCTCCTGCTGCTGTCCGTCCCCTGCTGCCTTAGCGAGTGCAGCCAATTCCTGCCGGGTGCGCTCGAACTGCTGCTGTGACTGCTCTAGCTTTTCCTGTAATGCTGCGGTCAAATCCTCCTCCAGCTGATCGAGCACCTTCTGTGCCAGATTACTGCATTTTTCAACGCCTTGATGGATAATCTCCCGCATGAAGTCCTGCGTTGCCTTTTCCTTTTCTGCACCCGGCAGCATGCGGCACAGCTTTTGATATACCGCATCCGAGTCCGTCATGCGCCGCGACACCTCGGACGCGATTGTTCCGGGAATCTGCATGCTCAGCAATTCCACCTGATGGACAAACGGCACTGCGCTGATATGGTATCGGGTCAGCTCATTCTGACTGAGCGCCGTCAGCTGCTCCGCAAAGGTGCGAAGCTGCGCTGCTGCCTGCTGTTCCGTTGCCTCCGCCTGCTTCTGCACATAATCGGTAAATTCCCGCCGCCAGCGCTGACGCTCCGCAACATCCTGCGGTGTCTCCCTGCTCTTAGATGGCTTAAACATCGCTTTCGCCAGCTTGATCAGCCAGCCGGGCAGCACAGGTATCGTCATCGGGAACGGCATGCCGGTAAAATCCATCATCGTCTGCCTCCCAGTGCGCGAATAGCCTCGGCAACCTGTTTTTTCTGCTGAGAGGTACTCTTCTTGATGGTCTTGTACAGCTCATCCAGTTCCTTCTGTTCGTTCTCCGCTTCACGGAGCTTCTTCTCGTTCTCCGCCTCTTTTCTGCGAATTTCTTCGATGTCCTTGCTTGCCATCTCGATGATTTCCTTCTGACGGCTGCGCACCTGCTCCATCAGCGTACCCACGCGATCCTTCACCTGCGTATAGCCGTTCTTGATGTCCTCACGCAGCAGTTCACGGTACTTTTCAAGGATTTCGCTGTCCATTCTGCGCTTGAGATGGTCAATCCCCGTAAAATCGAGCAGCTCGTCATAGTGCTCCGTAATCTTATCCGGCATGCACTGGAACTTCATCGCAGAGGCGAAAAGCTGATACTGACGATCCATGCTCAAATGCTCCATATCGTGCAGCAGCGTGTAGAAATATCCCGAGGTTGAAATCAGGTTGCGCTCTGCAAGCGCCTGTTCGCCGTAGCACGCCGGTTCCTTGAGGAAATCCAGCCAGACAAGACGCTGCTTGCTCCAGTCTCCCACCGGATTGTTGAGCGAATCCTGCTGCGTCGCGATAATGTAAATCTTCTCCGGATTGTAGCGCGCATTGGAAAATACGCCGTAAATCGTCGCCAGCTCCTGACCGGACAGGCGGTCTGCCTTAACGCAGACAAAAACGGCATTCGCGCGGTCAATATAGTCCTTCGTGATGTTGGAACGGTATTCTACCGCGTCATTCAGACCCGGCGTATCAACAAGGACAACGCCCTCGGGGAGCGGCAGATCCTTGAGCGCAACCTCGACTTCCTTTACGAAATAGTGCGTTGCCGAGCGGGAGGAAGTCCACTTGCGAATTTCCTCTTTCAGCTCTTCTCTGCTGCCCGACTCAATAACAACCGGCTCGTGTCCAACCCAGTTATCCTTTTCCTGTGCCGCATGGAGCGCTTCAAACTCTTCGAGAAACTTGGAAGAACCGGCGTCCTGCACACTGTGCCAGAGTTTATCCCAGTCTGCCGCAGAATAAAACGTAATCATGATCTGGTCGGTCGTGCGGCTGCCGCGGAACTTTGTCAGCGCAGCCGTCTCCGGCGTTACCTCGGTCGAAGCAAACTCTTCTCCCAGAATGGCGTTGATGAGCGACGACTTGCCCGCCTTGATCGCGCCGACGAGTGCAATATGAAATTCCGGCTTTTCACACTTTTTGAGAAAAGCGTTCAGCTGCTTGGTCAGCCGTTCGGAGACCTCGTCCTTCAGCTCTGCCTGCTGAAGCATCGCCGAAACACGGTTTACAACATTCGAATATTTTCGCGCTGTTGCGTCCCACATGACTTCGCCGTTCAGCCTCGGCGAGTCTGCAATCTTCTTCAGTTCCGCCAGACGCGCTTCGTACTGCTCGCGAACCTGTTCCTGTTCAAATTCAATCTTTTTCACGGGTTGTTTCTCTCCTTTATCGTTCTGGGGTACCTCTGTTTTTTCGTCCGGAGTGATTGTATCGAGCAAAGGTTCCTCCTCCCAGTCCTGCTGAAAACAGGCGGACAAGGGACGAAGTGCAGCCATCGCATCCCGATAGCCGATCGTCATGCGCTCGCCCGCTCGTTCCGGCGAAAAATCCACCGTACCTGTCAGAAATCCTCCTAGATCCTCACTGGGATAGATGTCATAAATGTCCGCACCGTCCCACCTGCCATTCTCCGGCGCATCGCTCTGCGACAGGTGGACGACTATGATTTGCCGCATACCCTCGTGATAGACCGGATACACCGGCACATTATCGCCGTTCGCGCCGCCGTCCACGAACATCTCGCCGTCTATTTCAACCGACGGATAGATACCCGGCAGCGCCGATGACGCGAGCAACACCCTTTTTCGATAGGACGGATCGATCATATGCGTTATATCATAGTATCGAAGCGTTCCGTCGTTCAGCTTCTTGCAGGTCGCATAGCATACCGGCGCATCCGCGCGGTCCGGCGTCATGACGACCCGATGTACAAAAGACTGTAATCCGTCGTTGGAGAACAGCGAGTCATCCGCGAATTGTTCTATCGGCAGAAGCTCGGCCGTTGAAATACTGCCCCACAGCTGCTCTGCAAATGCCAGGTCTCCCTTCAAAAACAGTGCACCGTTCAACGCACCGACCGAAGTTCCTGCCACCACTGCGATATACTGTTCAAGCTGTAATTCGCGGACAGCTCTCCATACGCCTATCTGATACGCGCCTTTCCCGCCCCCGCCAGCGAAAACTAAACCGATTGCATCCATATGTCGACCTCGAAATGTACTCTTAATTTCATTATGCTTATATGCTGTATTTTACGCTATTAGCATAATTCGAGTATATCACTTTCCCTTTCTCTTGTCACGAAAAAACGACCTGATTTTTACAGTCAGGTCGTTTCGTTTCTCAAATTTTTGACTTGCTGTATCGTTGTTTCCAAAATCGAAAGCACTGCAGCGGCTTCTTCCTGTGTCAGCGATTGGAGCTGTTCAGAGAGCTTTTGCGTATAATAATCCCGACCGGATTTGGTTTCCAAACCAATCAGCTCGTCCGCCGAAACATCCAGCGCATTTACGAGCTTGATAAAGGTTTTAAGGCTCGGCATTTTGATACCGCGCTCGATTTCTCCCAGATAGACCAGTCCAATGTCTGCGGCCTCCGCCAGCGTTTCCAGTGTTTGTTTTCGTTCCTTTCGTAATGCGCGGATCTTCTGCCCCAGTTCCAGTTTGTTCACGCAAATAGCCTCCTAATTACGCTATTGTTTTAACTTATTCTCATTATATCTGTAAGTGAGAATAGGCAAAACACGCTTTAATTATACTTTTATGCTATTTGCGTAAATACAAAAATATATTTCTGTATGGTATGGAATACACGAGGTACATTACAGCTAATATCACGCCTATATGCGTGCAAAATCGAAACCCTTTGCAAGCGGTTTCGATTACTTTTCATCATGCCTAAGCGCAAACACAAAGGCCGGAGAACCACCATTACTGGCAGTTCTCCGGCTGTATGGGGGAAGAAAAGGTGTCAAATGCGGCCCATGATGTAGTCTCGCAGGAAGTGTGTACGCGCGGCGCCGGGGTCGTCCAGCATCCCGATGCGCTCACCCAGCTCCATACCGGCGCGGTTCGCGCTGCTGTACGGTGTCCAGTGCGGGAGTCCCTTTCCGTTGGGGTCACCGGTTCTGGCGAAATTGCACCAGTAATCGTTCATCACATCAGCCAGATGATAGTCGATGCCCTGCATGGGACGCCAGCAGCGGTGGATGGTCTTAAACGTGTACCACAGCTCAGCGGAATGGTATGCGCCGACGTGATCGTCACCCGGCATGTCACGATTAAAGTAGTATAGATAACTGGGACGGCGGTCCTTCTGCTTTGCCATAAAGTCGCACCATGCAAGCATGACCGGCTGTATCATATCCGACAGTCCGCCGTGCGCCGCCGCGCAAATCGAATCTTCGTCCATGCCAATGACCTCGAGGAAGGCATCCGCATGGTCACCCAGCATGTCTCGCACCTGTCTGCGGTACGCTTCTTCCGGCTCCACCGCCACTGCGGCATACGAGCCGTTCTCATTTGCATTCATACCGACGATATACGGAATATTGCGCACCTGCAGCGCCTCGATCGCATCATCGCAGGAGGCCGTCTGCGTGTATCCATCTGCTACAGGTGCAAACAGGAAGCCGCTATGCGAATTGGAATATGTCAGCTCTGCCTCAACAATACGCTGCCACGGCAGTGCGCGGGCCTCATCGAGCGTATGAACGCCCAGCAGTTCAAAAACATCCTCGCCGACCTTCTCCGCCTCCGTCAGCGAAAGCATGGGGATCGTACACAGCCGGTTGCCGCCGTAGCCGCCGCCGCTCTGCATGATCGCCTTGGCAATATCGCCCTCCGTCAACGGAGAGGTGACCATGTTCAACACAGATACCGAACCGGCAGACTGTCCCGAGATCGTGATATTATCCGGATCACCGCCAAAGGCGGCAATATTGCGCCGCACCCATTTCAGCGCGGCAATCTGATCGAGCAGACCGTAGTTGCCCGAGGCATGATGCTCGCTTTCTCCCGTCAGCAGCGGGTGCGCCAGATACCCCAGACAGCCCAGCCGATAATCAAACGTAATGAGGATCACGCCGTTGCGCCCGTAGGCATCGCCGTCCTCGTAAATCTCATAGCTGTAGCCCGACCGGAAGCCGCCGCCGTGGATGAAGAACATGACCGGCAGCTTTTCCTCTTCGGTAACAGCAGGTGTCCAGATGTTCAGATACAGGCAATCCTCGTCCATCTCCTCGCGGAAACGATAAAATTCGTTGGAGTAAAAAGCGTGATCCTCGATTGCCTGCGCCGCGATAGGGTGAAACCGTCCGGCATCATATACACCGTCCCAGTTATCGTGCGGCTGAGGAGCTTTCCAGCGGTTCGCACCGACCGGCGGCGCTGCATACGGGATACTGCGGAATACGCTGACTGCGGTATTTCCACTGGGCGCGCCCTGCACCCAGCCGTTTTCTGTTTTGACTTTGCGTAATGCCATAAAGCAGCATCCTTTCTTACATTTCGCCATTCTGCTCACGGGCAGACAGGTCGTTGATGATGGTATCATAATCGCGGTCGAGATGGTAGGCCAGCAGGACCAGCAGGATCACGACCCATACGATAATCGGACCGAATTTATACAGATTGCTGATTGCCGTCATTGCCGATGCGCTCTGCTCAGCCAGTGCGCCATTGAAGCCTGCCGCGCCGAGGAACGAGGTGACAGCCCATGTGCCGATACCGGCGCCGACTTTCAGTCCAACCGTTGCAGCCGAGAAGATGATGCCTTCTGCACGGATGTGCGTCTTCCACTGGCCGTATTCCACGGTATCCGCGATCATGGCGAAGATGACGCCGCAGAGCGGTGCAAAGCCGATGCCGCGCAGGACTGCCGCAGCCATGATCATCGTTACATTGGTCGGACAGAATACAACGATAAAATGCGAGAGAATGGCTACGACCGCGCCGAACAGAGACAGATTGCGCTTGCCGAACTTCTTGAGCACGAGCGGCAGAAGGAACGTCGCAGAAACAACCGGAATACGTTCAGCGACCGAAATCATGCCGACATAGTTTGCGTTTCCGAGAATATACTGGCAGTAATAAGTAAGATCTGTGCCATTGATGATATTGTAGAACGTCAGCAGCAGCCAGAGCGCGAGCGCCATTGCCCAGTATTTGTTGCTGAGTACTGACTTAAACTGCGTCCACGCCGAAATCTTGGGCGCGCCTGCGTGCTCTGCGCTCACCTCAGCCTCGACCTGTACGCGCTCGGTCGTACCGGCAAAGCAGATCATGCCGCATCCGGCTGCAATGATGCTGTAAATACCGATGACGATCAGCCAGATGCGCTGGGTATTGCCGAAATGAACACAGATCGGGATGGTAATGCCGGTGATGAATACCTCGATCAGCGGGCAGAGTGCCTGGCGGATGGTAGAAATCATACCGCGCTCCAGCTGATCACGGGTGAGCAGCGACAGCAGCGTATTATAAGACAGCCACGTTGCCGTGCCGACAATACTGTTCGACAGATTGTAAGTGACGAAAACGTAAATGAGCTTGATCAGATCGGTCGAGTTGGGAACGGTAAACATCAAAAAGATGGACAGACCGAACGGAATGGAGGTCCATAACAGCCACGGACGGCATTTGCCCCATTTAGTCTGCGTTTTGCCAAGGATGATACCCATAATGACATCGGTGCCGCCGTCAAAAACACGGGAAATCAGCATGATCATGCCAACCTTGGCGATATCTATGTTCATTACGTTAGTATAGAAGTACGTCAGCAGCGCGCTGATGATAATGGTCTGTGCGTTCAGACCGAAACCGCCGAAGCCATACGACAGACGATCTTTCCACAGTGCAGTTCCCTTTTTATTCATTGTGAAGCCCCTTCCCGTTATGTTTTGAGCAGATAGCGTTCCATCTGGTCGATCATCAGCTGGTGGCTGTAATCGGCCTCGTCGGTGTAATAGAGGTCTGCGTTGAAGCCGTGTATCACGCCCAGATACAGCTTCGCGGTCACTTCCACGCCTGCCTCCATCAATCGGGAGGCAAAAGCGATATCCTCGTATTTCAGCAGATCGTTTTCGCAGGCGGTGAGAAATACCGGCGGCAGTCCGGCGAGCTGCTCGCGTGTCGCGTACCATGGCGAGCAGAGCGGATCGCGCTGCTGTTCGGGCGAGGCGTAGGTGCAGCGTTCAAAGAATCCGCAGAGCTCGAGAAATTCCTTCTGAAAATCGGTCAGTTCTTCGCGCACCTTGTCCTGCATTGGGGTGGCGGAATCCAGACCGGGATAATCAAGGATCACCAGCCGCAGCGGAAACGCACCGCTGTCCTTTGCCATCATGGCCACCGCCAGCGAGATCGTGCCGCCGGCGCTGTGTCCGCCGACACCCATGCGCTGCGGATCGATGCGGAATTTTCCTGCGTTCTGATAAAAATACGAGATAACATCGTAAACATCTTCATTTGCGGTAGGAAACTTGTATTCTGGTGCCAGCCGATAGTCGATCGACACTGCGATGATGCCCAGCCGGTCCGCGATCTTCTCACAGAACGGCTGATCCGCTTCGCACCTGTGAACGACCCATCCGCCGCCATGCACATCGAAAAATACAGGAAGCGGCCTGTTCTGTCCCTCCGGGCGATAAATACGCACACGGATCTCCGCATTGCGGACCGGTATCATCACCTCTTCGCCGGTATAATCCCAGTCCCGATAAAATTCCAGCGACATTTCGCGGAATTGCTGAACCTCGTGCTTCAGAGCATCTGTCATTGGATGCACTCCCTTTCCTGAATGTTTTTTGCATATGCATTTTATATAAATATCATAAGGAAAACCGAAGAGATTTTATATGCTTTTACAGCAGCAAGCAGACCAGTTTTCTATCCATTTACAAAAAGACAGCAGGAACAGAAAAAGCTGCGCCTGCTGTCAATCCATTTTACCGGAATAATAAATCCATTAAAATGCCATATATCAAATTTTCAGAGTCAGGTTTATATATATTGTATAAAATCATCCATTCTCCGGTGCATCCGGAACAATTTCAAGGAACATGACGTCGTGCGGATGCAGCGCAGCGCTAAGATCCAGGGTATGCTCTTTGACCGGCAAACGGCTGACCTTCATCAGCGGCGCACCCAGCTGATTGAGATACCCCGCAATCTCCGCATCGATGATCTCCGGACTGCCGATTTCAATCCAGCGGTCAAACACACTGCCATGCTCCCGGCCGACCAGCCAGCTTTTCATCATCACATTTTCTGCCGGATAGCTATGAATCTGCACACGAAACAGCCGGTCATCCGCATCCTGAAACATGGAATAACGGTCGATGCGGTTCTCTTCATTCATATAGCTGTGCCGGTACATGCTGCTGTAAGAGCAGTAATTGTAAAACACCGCGTATATCGTACGGTCATCCTTCATCAGATAATAACCATCGCCCTGCTGCAATACGCGGCCGCGCAGCATGGTCAGCAGCCGCATGACCCAGTAGCCCGGCTTGTACAGGCCGTTGTAGGTCACGACGCCGTGTCCGCCGTAAAAGGTCTCGCGCGGCGGCAGCTCCTCCACAAAATCACTGTACAGGCCGTATCCCATCATGGACACACGGTGCATGTTTTCCAGTGCGGTTTTGGCGATAAACGCCCCTTTATATGCGGTATCGTTGCACAGATCGTGCTGCCAGACTGTCGAATTCCATTTATCCAGCACCAGCTCGAGGTGTTCCAGACCGAGCTTCGCCAGCTTGATCTGGATACGGTCCAGCATGGTGGATACCGCATCTGGATCGTCCAGCAGCTCAATCGGAGACGCGCTCTGCTGGGTGAACAGCTTGTCGAAATCGGCTTCGGTGTGCTCAAAGTCATGCGGATAGAAATGAAACGCACAGAAGTCCGGCACGCAGTCATGCTCCTTGCAGTAGCGGAAATACTGCTCAAAGCTGTCCGAGTCATCCGAAAGCACGGTCGTGCCCTCGGTCGTCGGACCGCCGAATTTAAGACGGCTGTCGATCTGCTTGAGCGTGCGATAAGTCAGCTCGTTCCAGACAAAGTATTCCTCGCGCGTAATATCGATCCACGGCTGAAAAAATGTATGATTGTAGCCCATCAGCGCGAACCGCCACTGCAGGACCTCCTGCAGGCCGTAGCGGGCAATGCAGTGCCGCACCAGATGATCGATCAGGTCTCGCCACCGCGTGAGTGATTTAGGATAAGACAGGATACCGGAGCTGTTGCAGTAGCGTTTATCCGTACCAGCATCCCGCGCCAGCGCAGATGGAATATAGCTGAACTCCAGATAGGGCCGCATATGGATGGACAACGCAAAATCCAGCAGTGCATCAACAAAGGAGAACGAATAGATCGGACTGCCGTCGATATCCTCGCTGTAAACATGCATGGCATCGTCCAGCAGTCCGTGGAAATGCAGATAGCGAAACCCGATCGTCTGCTGGGCATGGCGCAGCTGCTCCTGCACCGGGCCGAGCAGTCCTTCCTTGGCGCTTCCCATGCTGATAACAGCGTTCCAGTTCGGGTGAAACCGTCTGCCTGCGGAGCGCCAGTCCGCCGAAATGTTCTGTTCATCCGGCGCGATTTCAAGCGGCTGGGCTGATGCGGCGGACGGCTCGGTATAGGCGAGCAGCTGCGCAAACAGAGCACTGTTTTCTACCGCCGAAACCGTGTGCTCTGTCGGTGCGCTAGTGCGCTTGTATTCGGTTGGCGTCATGCCGACATGTGCCTTGAAATACGAAATAATCGACTTAACATTTTTAAAACCGCAGTCCAGTGCGATCTGCGTCACGGTTTTACTCGTTGTCCGCAGCTGGCGTTTGGCTTCCTCTGCGCGGATGGCGCTCACATAATCGGTAAACGTGGTATCCATCACCTTGCGAAACAGTTTGGAGATGTAATTCGGAGTCACATACAGCGCACCCGCTGTTTCGGACAGCGTACAGTCCTCCATCGCGTGCGTGCGGACATACCGGATGATCTCAGCGGCGCGGCCGATGCCGGAGACCTGCGCATACGAGACCTGCCGAAAACATGTTTTCAGAATATCCAGCAGCTCATACAGCCTGCCGAGAACAAGATAGTCAGAATGCCGAGTACCGCGGCCCTGCCACTGCAAAAGCTGTGCCAGAAGCCGCCGGATGGCATTGCAGCTTTCGCTTTGCATCCGTCCGACCGAGCAGCAGCACACCTGGAAAGGATCGCCAGAGCCGGACTGCACCAGTTCCGGACAGACTCGCAGAATAAGCAGTGCAGTGTCCTCGCCGCAGCACAGAGAATACCGTTCATATGGATTGACCACGGCAAAATCGTTCTGGCGCAATGTGCAGTCCAAAGCCAGACTGTGCAGTTCTGCACTGCCGGTCAGAACATAAAACAGCTGCAGTTCTTCACAGAAATAAGGAACCGGCTGCCCTGCGGTATCCATGAAAAATTCCGCTTTTCCCGGCAGGAGTGATGTGTCGAACAGTTTCATGTGTCACCTCCATATGTATTCTGTCTTCATTATAGCAAGCGGCAGGGCGCTGCACAATGCTGCCGACACCATAGAAACCGTCGTTTTTCTGCGAAATACTGCCAGCGCTGATCTTTATACTGTCATCCGTGCAGGCAAAATCCTCTGACATTTTCCTCTCAGATATGCTATACTGAAGATACTACATGCAAAAGAGGAAAAGAGTTATGCAGATTCAGCAGCTTACCTATTTTGTTGCCATTGCGGAGCAGGGCAGTATCAACAAGGCCGCAGAAAAGCTGTTCGTCACGCAGCCGAACCTGAGCAAGGCCATCAGCAATCTGGAAAACGAGCTCAAGGTGCGCATCTTCAACCGCACGAACAAGGGCGTCGCGCTAACCGACGAGGGCAAAAAGCTCTACCAGTACGCGCGCACGATCATCAACCAGATGGAGCTCATTCAGGGCCTGTCGGAGAAAGAGCATGCGCCGGTGCTGTCCATCGCGGCCTATCCGATCATCACGATGGGGCGTCTGGTGGCGAAGTTCTACAACGATTACCACGATAACCGTGTGGCGCTCAAGCTGGTGGAAAACCGTCTGCAGCAGGTGATCGAGAGCGTGGAGCACGGCGAAGCGGAAATCGGCTTTGTGATGAGCAACAACGTGCAGGTAAAGGAGCTCAAGCACATGCTGAAATTCAAAAACCTGCAATTTCACGCGCTGGGCACGGACACCTGGTATGCTAACCTCGGACCGAACCATCCGCTGTATCATGCGTCTGAGGTGACGATGGAGCAGCTTCTGCCCCATCCGTTCGTCCGCCTTCCGGACGATTATTTCTCCAATCTGAGCTTTTATCTGGAGATCGACGGCGTGCGTCTCGAGCAGTTCAAGCGCGTCGTTTACGTCAACGACAGCGCGGCTATCCTGTCGCTGCTGCGCTCGACCGATGTGGTTCGCCTCGGCCCGGGACTGAGCGCGCCGGACTTCGCGGAGTACGGCATCCGCACCATCCCGATCCGAAACTGTCAGGTGCAGATCAATGTAGGCTGGATCCAGCGCAGCCGCGAAATGCTGAGCACGGAAGCGCAGGCATTTGTGAAGATGCTGGAGGAGCTTTACCCGAAAAGCGGGGAATAAGACGTTTCGATGGTTATAACAGGCTATTCCGTTTTGTTATGGCTGGGTTATAACAAAAGTGAAATGGACAAAAAAGTGCAGAATGGTATACTGAATAGTGTCAAAGCAAAGGCGCTGTGATTTAGTCACAGCGCCTATTCTTTTGTCTGTTTTTCATGAAAACCGGGCGTTAAACTGTACAGGAATACTATTCCGTCCCGGTTATAACGTCGCTATAACTTTTATGATTTGGACAGGCATAACGAATTTATGATACGGTATAGACACAGAAAGGAATGAGGCTTATGACACCGATCAGCGCACTTGCGATTCTATTCTGCATCTACGCAGTCAGCGAGCTGATTGCGCAGAAAACCAAAGCAATATTCTCCACGGTGCTCAGCATTGCGATCCTGCTGCTTGCAGGCTTCTGGAGCGGCATCCTGCCGCGCACACTGATCGACGACGCGCAGATCACCGGGTTCGGCAACATCATTGCCGGCCTGCTCATCGTGTCGCTCGGCACGACGATCGACTTCGCGGAGCTGCGTCGGCAGTGGAAGGTAGTCGTCACCGCGCTGTGCGGCGTGTGCGGCGCAGTTGCAGCCATCGTACTGATTGGACGGCCGTTCATCGGCAGCGAAATGGCAATCGCCGGCGCACCGATCTTCGCAGGCGGCAGCGCGGCAACGCTTATCATGACGAGCACACTCAAGGAGATGAACCTCACGACAGCGGCGACGTTCTGCATCGTGCTTTATGTAACGCAGAAGTTCATCGGCGTACCGATTGCCTCTCTCCTGCTGCGGCGCACCGCAAAGCTCATCCGCGATGATGCGATGCTCGTGGAGCAGTACAGCACTTTGCAGGAGGAAAACGATGCGGCACATCACGGTCCGCTGCATCTGCCGAAATGCTGCGAGCGTCCTTCGATGTATCTCGCCAAGCTGGCAGTCGTTGCGGTCATCGCGTACTATGCGTCCAAGCTGACCGGCGGCGCGGTTCACTACTTCGTTATGTGCCTGATCATGGGCGCGGTGTTCTTCGCACTGGGCTTTCTCGATAAAAGCATCCTCGGAAAAACGCAGGCCTCCAGCCTGATCACGTTTTTCGTTACCATTCTGATCTTTTCCAATCTGGCGCAGACCACGCCGGAGCAAGTACTGTCCGTTCTGCCTGCGCTGCTGACCGCAGCGGCCTGCGGCGTTTTCGGAACCATGGCGGCCGCGCTGCTGTGCGCCAAGCTGCTGCACATCCCGGTCAGCCTTGCGGCGGCTTACGGCATCAGCTGCACGTTCGGCTTCCCGACCACCATGCTCATTCCGCAGGAGGTTTCCGAGGCGTTCGGACGAAACGAGAAGGAAAAGAAAGCAATTTTGAATTTCCTGCTGCCGAAGATGCTGACGGCAGGCTTCGTCACCGTTACCATCGTGTCCGTGCTCATTGCAGGCGCGGCGGTGAAAATGCTGTAAGCTGAGACCTGCAAAAACAGGTTTTTCAATAAAGGAGGTACACAAAAATGGAGCAAATTTACACGCAGATTCGTCAGTACATCGACGAGAACCGACAGCCGATGCTGAACCTTTGGCGCGATCTGGTGAACACAGAAAGCGGCACCCTGCAGATTGACGGCGTGAATGCGGTATGCAGCATCCTGCGCCGCGAGATGGAGAACGCCGGCATCCACACCCGTGTCCGCGCCATTCAGAACTCCGGTGACATGCTCATCGGCGAGTGGAACCCCGGCAGCGCCAAAGCGCCTCTGCTGCTCATCGGCCACATGGACACCGTATTCAAGGAAGGCGCGGCGAAAGAAAATCCGTTCCGCGTGGACGAGAACGGCATGGCGCACGGCCCCGGCGTGCTGGATATGAAGGCCGGTCTGGTCATGGCGCTGTACACGGTCAAGGCGCTCGACAGCGTGGACTGGAAGGAGCGTCCGATCAAGTTCATCTTCGCAAGCGACGAGGAAAACCTGCATATGCATTCGGACGCGAAGGAGATCTTCGCGGAAGAAGCGGCGGGCGCGCTCGCGGCGTTCAACTTCGAGACCGGCTACATGGACAACCGCTTTGTTGTCGGCCGCAAGGGCGGCGGACCGGTCATCATCAAGATTCACGGCAGAGCATCCCACTCGGGCATTGCGCCGGAGAAGGGCCGCTCGGCGGTGCTCGAGGCAGCGCACAAGATCGTTGAGATCGAGTCGCAGAACGACATCATGCGCGGCAGATTGATGAACTGCGGCATGGTGGACGGCGGCATCGGTGAGAACACCATCCCCGACTCTTGCGAGGTGCGCATCGGCATCCGTTTCCCGAACGCGGAGGTGCGAGACGAGATTTTCGAAATTCTGCATCGTGCAACCAATCACAACTCGGTGCCGGATACGACGGCAGAGCTCGATCTGAGCCGTGTTATGCAGTGTATGGATACGACCGACGGCGTTATGGCGCTGTTCCATCATTTGCAGCGCACCGCACATGACTGCGGCTTCGGTGAGATCGGCTGCTTCCAGGTCGGCGGTCTGTCGGACTCCGGCATTACGGTAGCGTGCGGCGTGCCGACGGTGTGCGGCATGGGCGTGCGCGGCGAGGGCAATCACACCCCGGACGAATATGCGGAAGTAGAATCGCTGTTTCAGCGCAGCGTGCTTGCGGCGTGCGCAGCGTATACGCTGAACGACGATTTTGCAAAGGCTGCCGAATAAGCGGCGGCGCAAAAGGGATAAGGAGGTATAAATCATGGCAAACAAAGAGAAACAGGCAGAAAACAAGGAAAAGATCGGTATTGGCGCGTGGCTGGCACTGATTGTGCTCATTCTTGTGCTGTCCGGTGCATTCCGCACGGCGGAGGGTCCAATCAAGGTGCTTGACTTTACCAATCTGGCAGGCTCGTTTGGACAGATCGGTGACACAGGTGCGAACCTCATCGGCAAGGGCGGCACCGGCGCGAAGGACGGCTTCATGGCAGGCTTCAACCTGATCCCGGCGGTCATGTTCTTCTGCGGCCTGCTCGGTGTATTCGAGCAGCTCGGCGCATTCAAGGCATCGGACATCCTGTTCCGTCCTCTGCTTCGTCCGCTGCTCGGCATCCCAGGCAAGTGCGGCATCGCATTCATCTCGAGCTTTACCGGTTCGGACGTTGCGGCCGTCATGACCCGTGAGCTGTACGAGGACGGCGAGATCACGGATGACGAGCGCACGATCTTCGTAGCGTATCAGTACGCAGGCTCTGCGTGCATCAACAACACCATCACCGGCGGCGCGCCGCTCGTGGCGATCTGCCCGGTGGCACTCGGTCCGTGCATCGTCATCATGTTCGTCTGCAAGCTGATCGGCGCGAACATCGTCCGTCTGATCCTGCGTGCAAAGCGCGGCAAGGCATAAGGAGGTAACAGAAATGAGCAATCAGGCAACCAATACGGCGGCTGCGGCCGCACCGGCAAAGGCAAAGAAACCCTCGATCGTAGATACCTTCCTCAAGGGCTGCGCAAAGGGCTTCAAGGTCGGCATTGAAAATATCACCCCTGCAATGATCCTCGGCTATGTACTGGTGTACATTCTGAAGGAGACCGGTCTGATGGACATCCTCGGCACGGTCATGTCGCCGGTCATGGGACTGTTTGGTCTGCCGGGCGAGGCATTCGCCGTTCTGATCTCGGCGTTCTTCGCCAAGGCCTCCGGCTGCGCGACCGCTGCTTCCATGTATGAGGCTGGCGCGCTGACGCTCGGTCAGGCCTCCATGATGCTCCCGGCGTGTATCCTGATGGGCACGCTCATCGGCCACTATGCGCGCATCGTGCTCGTAACCGATACCAACAAGAAGTGGCATCCGCTGCTCATCGCCGTCTGCCTGCTTGATGCGGCTATCAGCCTTGTCATCATGCGCATCATTCTGGCGGCAATGGGCGTTCAGTAAAAGGAGGCAGAGCATATGCTTTCCAAGTTATCGCGTCGGCGCGGCCTTCAGCTTGAAGCGCTCGGCAGCGTGCTGATCTGCACGGTCATGCTGGCCGACCGGTTCCTGTTTACGCTTCAGGACAGCTTTGTCCTCACCATAGCCATCATTTCCGCCGTGCTGCTGACGATCGGCATCCGCGTGGTCAAGCGGCACGACGAAGAAAATCAGAACTGATCCTTCGGGCGTTCCTGATACCCAAACCGCCCGATTTCACCCCTCTTTTGGAAAGGGCCTGCGCTGGCAGGCCTTTTCTGTTTTCCCCCCATTTCGATCTATATATTATATCAGTAGAAGCTCCTGGGATATTCTCAGGA
>ENA-UONZ01000863-UONZ01000863.1-human-gut-metagenome-genome-assembly--contig:-C93old-NODE-863-length-42039-cov-14.854445_pt1 | contig 42039 bp, 43 predicted proteins | sample MGYA00242468_ERZ724015 | MGnify/ENA metagenome assembly ERZ724015
GCAAGCTGTGCGTATCTCTTAGACCCGCGTGATGATGGCAGGCCTTGCTTTGTTATTCGCGCTGCTCGTAATAAAAAAGTCCCTTAATATCTTTAAGCCGCCGCTCCCCATCGCGAGGAGCGGCGGCTGTTCCTTCATGCTCTTCGCGCCGGAAAAATCATGGCGGGCGAGGCGGCAGGCCTCTGGGGAGCGGCGGCGCTGTATCTTGCCGGCATTGCGCTCTCCTTCGCCGGCACGGCGTTTTTTCCAAGGGGGATTTATCGATTTAGCGAGAAGTATTCCTTTGAACAACTAGAGCGGGGACGGATTGCAATCCGCCCCCTATCGCTTAAAAAATACCGATCAAAATCCGTAATTCCTCTGATTTTGATTCCGGATCAAATATGTTATCGTATACATATGCAGAAAAACAGATCAAAAGGGGAAATCATTGTGAAAAAAAGCAAAGCCGTCCTGCTCGCCGCCGCGATTCCGACCGTCCTGCTGATCGCCGTGATCCTGCTTGTCATTTTCGGCGTGAAATATCTCAACGGCTTCAACGAAGCGCAGCTCGATATCAAGCAGGATAATTTTACATCCGCCAACGCAACCTCCCTCACCGGCCAAACCGTCTTTCTGGGGGATTCCATCACAGAATATTACCCTGTGGCGGAGGCCTACGGCTCTTTTACCCAAAAGACCGGAAGCCTCGTCTACAACCGCGGCATCAGCGCGGAAACAAGCGGCCACATGAAAGACCGCCTCAACGACACTGTCATACCACTCCGGCCGCGCAACGTCGTGATGCTCATCGGCACAAACGATATTGGCCAGGGTGTGCCGGAAGAGGAACTGCTGAAAAACATCACGGACTCCGTCAAAATGATCCGGGAGCAGTCGCCGGAGACAAATCTGATCGTGCAGGCGATCTACCCGGTAAACGAGCATATGGAAACGCTCTATGCGCGCGTTATGGTTGGTAAGCGAACAAATGCCGGTATAACAGCAATCAACGAAAAGATCAAAACCATCGCGCAGGAGAACGGCGCAGTCTTTCTTGACCTAACAAAAGAACTTTCAGATGAAAACGGCGATCTGAAGCGGGCGTTTACATACGACGGACTCCATCCCACGGCGGAGGGCTATGCCGTCATCACAGAAAAAATTCTGCCTTTGCTTAAGTAACTATAGCTTTAAGATTGCCAGCACGATCAGCAGCGCCCCGCTAAACCAGGAGAGGTCAAAGGATAATTTCTGCGCCGCGCGGTTACCGATCTTTCCACCCAAGCGGACCGCCAGCATCCCAACGGCCAAGGAAAACAGCATTACGATCAACACATTCACCTGCATCAGCGCCGCGCCAAAGCCAACCGCCAGCCCGTCAAGGGATAACGCAACAGCCAGCGAGGCGGCTTCTGCGGGCGAGAGCACCCGGGAGCCATCCCGATCTGCTTTCTCCGGGTCGGCATAGACATCCAAGATAAATTTCAAGCTGAACACCGAGAAGGAAACCTGCCGGTGCATCCGCTTATGCCTGCGAATCAGAGTTTTGATCGCGCTGTCACACAGCTTTGCAACACCCAACAAAAAAAGGAGCGCAAAGCATAACCCCCTGGTCAGCCCCTGCGGCAAAAATGGGCGCAGCAACGCCCCTGCCAGAAGGGAAACCGCCAGCATTGCCGTGCAGATCACGCTGATAATCGCGGCGGACGAAAATGGAATTTTGATCCGCTGCGCGCCATAGGCAAAGCTCGCAACAAACGCATCCATCGAAAGAGCCACCACGAGCAACAGCGCCTCCAGCACCGCATAAAACAGGCCGTTCAATGGCACTCACCCCCTGTTAGCGGGATCCATCATCAAAAAACGCTTTCCCCGCTCCCCTATCCTATGCGTAAAGTGGGAGCGTGGTGAAAGCGTTTTTTCATATGAGCTGAATCGGGTCACCAAACAAGGCCGGCCAGGCTTTCCTTCGTTTTAGAGAACTTCCCCGTTTGGATGCGGAAGAGTGTGATTGTTTTTGTCGGGACCATTCCAACACACTCACAGAATGCCGTTTTCTATCTCAGGAACCTATTCGCCACGTTTTAAAACATACGTTCCATCAGCGCTCCATACAGAGGGATGCAGACGGGCTATTTTCACCGGATCAATTCCCCAATTGAATAGAATGGAATTTGTTTTTTGATCGGCCGTCTCTTTGCTCCAAAATATGCGTTTGATATCACTCCCTCCCGCCTTTCACCAAACCCTACCGCCGAGCAGTAAAGAACAGCCGCGGGAAACGAAAAATAACCTCTCCATTTTGCCGCACCGGGTAGGCGCGCGCAATTCCATCGAGCACCTCCCGCTCAAATAGCCGCTGGTTTTCCTTCGTCAGGCAGGAGAGGTAGGGCCGTAGCCCTGTGCCACGGTACCACTCAAGAATCGCCTGATGAGAGGGAAGCCTGTGATAATAGACTGTCTCCCACATCGTAAAGTCCCCAGCGCTGGCGCTCAACAAATCAAAATACTGCTCCGGCGTGAGCTGATAGAAAACACGCCGCTCCGGGAAGCACGATCGCCATTCTGCCTTGGCAGCTACGCGCTCGGCGATCCGGTGAACCGGCTCCTCAAAATTGTTGGGCAGCTGCACCGCCAAAATCCCACCGGGCCGCAAAAGCCCGATCAGGCGGGGAAGCAGTTGTTCATGGCCCGGCACCCATTGCAGGCAGGCGTTAGAAAACACGAGATCATAATCCGTACCAAGCGCAGTGAAATCCCGAGTCACATCAAAAACCTGAAAAGACAGCGTCGGGTTCTCCTCCCTCGCGGCCCGGATCATCTCCGGGGATTGATCGATCCCCAGCACATCCGCTTCCGGGAATCGTTGCTTTACCATCCGCGTGCTGTTGCCCGGTCCGCAGCCGATATCCAGCGCTTTGCGGCACTCCTCTTCCAACGTGACTCGGGCCGCAAGGTCGCGGGCTGGCTGCGTGCGTTCCGCCTCAAACTTTAAATATTGTTTCGCATCCCATTTCATGAATTGGATCACCTCTTCTGCTGACTGTACGCCATGTTCCCCTTTGGCTAAGGCGCCTGATTAAATACCTTCAACGAAAATATGCTGCCCTGCCCCGGGCTGCTCCGAACGCTGATCTCACCGCCCTGCGCCCGCAAAATGGTGCGCGCCATGGCAAGGCCGATCCCGACGCTGTCCGGCGAGGCGTTTTTGCCCCTGTAAAACCGCTCGAATAGATGCGGCTGATCTTCTTTTGCAATACCCTCGCCTGTATCCGCAACCATAAAGAGCGCATAGAGCGGGTTTTGTCGAGCCGACACAGTTACCGTGCCGCCCCGAGGCGTGTGCTCCACACAATTTTTAATCACGTTGAGCAGCGCTTCCGCCGTCCAATTCAAATCACATTTTACGCGAAGCCCCTCCGGCACATCGATGAGAAGCGTCTGCTCCCGCAGCTCCGCTGAAATGGAGAGCGGCTCGCACGCCTTCTCCAGCACCGCGCGCGCTTCATGCATCGCAGGCCGAAACACAATCGCCCCCGCATCCAGCCGGGCGAGCTTCAGCAGAGAGGATACCAGCCACTCCAGCCGGTCGAGCTGCGCATGCAATCCCCTTGAAAACTCTTCCCGACGATCCGGAGGCAGGTCAGGAGACTGCAAAAGATCCGCCAGCATCATCATAGAGGTCAACGGCGTTTTCAGCTGGTGCGAAATGTCGGACATCGAGTCGGCAAGGCGTGTTTTTTCCTCTGTCAAACGCTGGTTTTGCTCACGGAGAATGCGCGTGACCTTATGGATATCGTTTTGCAGGATACTCAGCTCGCCCTCGTCGTTATTTCGTACATCAAGCGAATAATCGCCTGCGCAGATGCGCTCCAAACATGCGCTCAATCGGCGCAGGCGACGGTACTGCCGCCCTGCAAACCCTATCGCACAGATGGCTACAAGCAAGCCTACCAAAAACGCAAGGCACCCGGCCCGCCAGTCGAAGCAAAAGCCTGCAACACTCCCTGCCGCCATGACCGCCAGCATAACGGCCAGCATCCGACACAGCTCACGGTTGCGCAGAATCTGCATGTGAATCTTCCTCTCTCTTTCGCCGATCAATCCATGCACAATTCCCATACCACGCTGGCACAGGGTGCAAGGCGCATTGTTTCTGTAAGCGCAGGCGGGGCTTCCATATTGCTCAGCAAAAGCTGCGCGCCGCCTGTACAGAGCTCCGCAGGGATTTTGACGCGTGCCGGCTTCGGCGACAGGCTGCATACAACCAAAAGCTGCCGGCTTCCAAGCCGCCGGGCAAAGGCAAGCACCTCCCTATTCTGCGCATCAATGGGCACAAATGCGCCGTCTCGCACAATATCCGCATATGTCTTGCGCAACGCCAATGCCTTTTGATAAAAGCGGAATACGGAATCCGGGTCTTTCAACTGTGCATCCGCGTGAATCTCCCGGTAATTTTCATTGATTTTCATCCATGGCGTGCCGCTTGTAAAGCCTGCGTTTGCCGTATCGCTCCACTGCATGGGAGTACGGGCGTTATCGCGCGCATACCGTTGCAAATATCGCTCGGTAAAATAGGCAACAATGCTGTCAAACGGCTTTTTACGAGCTGCCGCCAGCTGATTGACGGACTGAATGTCGCGGTAATCCGCGCTTTTAAACGGGCAGTTTGTCATGCCAAGCTCCTGCCCCTGGTAGATAAAGGGCGTCCCCTTTTGAAACAGCAGGGAAATCGCGAGGCTCTTCGCGGCTGCCGCGCGGTGCGCACCCGCAGGGGCAAACCGCGGAATGCTCCTTGATTGGTCGTGATTTTCATAATACAAAGCGCCCCAAGAGCCCTCCGGCAGCTCCTGCCAACGGAACAGCGTGCGCTTCCAGCGGCGCAGATTGGTAGATTTCTGGTTGTAGGCGCAGACGGCACGCGCACCGACGTGCTCAAAGTGGAAGAGCAGATCCAATAGCCCCGCGCCCTCTTGCGTAATCTCGCAGGCGCGGGCAAAATCTATGCCTGCTGCCTCGCCGACAATCATCGTGTCAAATTGGTTAAACGAGCGTTCGGAAAGCTCCTGCATATATTCCTTCCAGCGTGGGCCGACCACAACGTCGTTCTGTGACGCGCGGTATAGATCTTCCGGCTTTGAAATATAGGTAATAACGTCGCACCGGAATCCATCCACCCCTTTTTCCAGCCAGTAGTTGCAGATGGCCGCCACTTCCTCGCGCACCTTTGGATGATCCCAATTCAGATCCGGCTGCTTCCTGCTGAACAGATGCAGATAGAACTGCCCGGTCGCCTCATCATATTCCCACGCAGAGCCTCCAAAACAAGCGCGCCAGTTGTTGGGCGGCGTTTTGTGATCCGGCCCGATGCCGTCGCGCCAGATATAATAATCCCTGTAAGGGTTTGTCCGATCCTTCCGGCTCTCTTGAAACCACGGGTGCTCGTCCGACGTGTGATTGACAACCAAATCCATCAGCACCTTGATTCCACGGTTGTGAAAGGCCTCCAGCATCTTTTCCCAATCTGCCAGCGTACCGAATTCATCCATGATGTCGCGATAATCGCTGATATCGTAGCCGTTGTCGTCGTTTGGCGATTTGTAGCAGGGCGACAGCCATACGGCGTCTATGCCGAGCTCCTTCAGATAATCAGCCTTTTGCAGAATGCCGTTTAAATCACCGACGCCATCGCCGTTGGAATCCAGAAAGCTGCGCGGATAAATCTGATAAACAACCGCGTCTTTATACCATCTTGTTTTCATAGCGTCTCCTGTTTCTCATCAAATTGATGCTTATTTTTGTCAACAGCGGTTTTCAGCGCATAGCCGCGATCCTGCCCCCATTCCAAAGGCATACAATATGATAAAAGCGTTCAACGATGCTCCTCTGCATTTTTCGCGCTGCCTACGGCCCGGTAACCTAGCCCGCGCACCGTCTGTATCAGCTGCGGTTTCTGCGGGTCGTCCTCAAGCTTTTCTCGCAGCCGCTTGATGTAAACAGTCAGTGTATTGTCGTTAACAAAGTCGCCTGCCGCATCCCAAATGCTTTCCAGCAATTGCCCGCGAGTGAGCGTCTGCCCTTCATTGGATGCAAACGTCAGCAACAGGCGATATTCCAGCGCTGTAAGAAAAACCTCCTGTCCGCCCCGCATCACGCGCGCCTGGGCCGGATAAATCCATATATTGCCCAGCCGGATCGCTTCCGTATCCGGGCGGCCCCGGCGGCGCAGCACGTTTTTGATGCGCGCCATGAGCTCCCGGATGCGGAAAGGCTTCGTCACATAATCGTCTGCCCCCATCTCAAGGCCCATTACCACATTCACTTCATCGTCACATGCAGTAAGAAAAATCACAGGGGTTTCCCTGTTTGCCCGCAATGCCCGGCAAACGTCATATCCACTGCCATCCGGCAGCATCAGGTCGAGGATGGCAAGGTCAAACGGCTCCCGCTCCGCCGCCAATTTGCCCCCGGCAGCATCCGGCACATGATGCACGGCATAGCCCTCCTGCTCAAGCGCATAGACGAGCCCCACGGCGATTGTACGGTCATCCTCCACCAGCAAAATCCGCATGCACATCCGCCCCTATTTATTTCATCTGAATCGAGTATATCATATTTTTCGCTTGGTTGCATGACAATCCTGTCATATCGTCAAAACGCCCGCGGCATTTCTGCCGCAGGCGCTGATTGCTTGAATTTGGATGTCTGATATCTGTTAATACGCCTTGCCCCAGTAAAGCATATGCTTTGCCGGCTTACCACAGCAAACGCAGGTATCGGCAAGCTGCTCCTGCTCAAAGGGGATGCAGCGTGAGGTAACGCCCGCTTCCTCTTTGAGAGCTTCCTCACAGGCGAGGTCGCCGCACCACATCGCCTTAATAAAGCCAGGCTTGTGCTCTGCAAGATCCTTAAGTTCCTCCAAGGTTTTGGCGCTGTAAGTCATCTCTTCGCGGCGGGCGAGCGCTTTTTCATAAAGCCCGGCACGCACGGCCTCCAGCTGCTCTGCGATGGCCGCTTCCAGTTGATCGAGTGAGACGAAGGTTTTTTCGCGGTTATCACGCCGCACTAGAACGCACTGGTTATTGGCAATGTCCTTCGGGCCAATCTCCAGCCGCAGCGGCACACCCTTCATCTCATACTCCGCAAACTTCCAGCCAGCGGAATTATCACTGTCATCCACCTTGACGCGGAATGTTGCCGCCAGACGGTCACGCAGTTCCATCGCCTTATCGAGCACGCCTTCTTTATGCATTGCAATCGGCAGAATGACCACCTGTACGGGTGCGACGGCCGGCGGCAGAACGAGGCCGTTATTATCCCCGTGCGTCATGATAATCGCGCCAATGATACGGCTTGACATACCCCAGGAGGTCTGGTGCGGATATTGGAGCGTATTGTCCCGCCCAGTGAACTGGATGTCGAACGCACGGGCAAACCCGTCGCCAAAATAGTGGCTCGTGCCGCTCTGAAGAGCCTTGCCATCGTGCATAAGCGCTTCAATCGTATAGGTTGCCTCCGCGCCTGCAAATTTTTCCTTGTCCGTCTTACGGCCCTTGACCACGGGAATCGCAAGGTCATGCTCGCAGAAATCCGCGTAGACGTTGAGCATACGCTCCGTTTCCTCCACCGCCTCCTGTGGGGTCTCGTGCATGGTGTGGCCTTCCTGCCAAAAAAATTCCATGGTGCGCAAAAACGGGCGCGTTGTCTTCTCCCAACGCACAACGGAGCACCACTGGTTATAGAGCTTGGGCAGATCACGGTAGGAATGAATAACCTGGGCATAGTGATCGCAGAAGAGCGTTTCGCTCGTCGGGCGCACACACAGGCGTTCCTGAAGCTGTTCCGCGCCGCCGTGCGTGACCCACGCCACCTCTGGCGCGAAGCCCTCCACATGATCCTTTTCCTTTTGGAGCAGGCTTTCCGGAATAAACAGGGGCATCATCACATTTTCATGCCCCAGCGCCTTGAAACGCCGATCGAGGTTATCGCGGATATTCTCCCACAGCGCCGTGCCGTAAGGTCGCACCACCATGCAGCCGCGCACGCAGGAATAGGAGGCAAGCTCCGCTTTCTTCACAACGTCCGTATACCACTTGGCGAAATCTTCCTCCATGGAGGTAATTTCCTCCACCATTTTCTTCTGCTCTGCCATCTTCCAAAAAACCGCCTTTCCAGGGATTTCAATATGAAATTACTCGTAAATTTAATTATAGTAATCCCCGGCGGATTTTTCAAGTTTTTTCGGCGCGGAAGGCAACGTTTATCGGAAACCACTGCACAGGCAATACAAAAGCGCGCGCTGCATCTGCATTGTGAAGCCAGAGTCCCCATTTGCCATCGCAGCCTTTATTTATCCTTCGGCTTTGCAAAAAAGGACACCAACAGCCCGCTGATCATCGCAGCCGTAATGCCTGCCGCACCGGCTGTCAACGGCCCCGTCAGCACACCGAGCAAGCCCTGGCTGGCCACGGCTTCCTTCGTTCCCTTCGCCAACAGATAACCGAAACCCGTCAAAGGGACGCTGGCCCCCATGCCGGCCCACTTTACCAGCGGCTCATAAAGGCCAATTGCGCCAAGTAGCACGCCCAGCGTAACAAACAGCACCAGAATTCTTGCGGGCGTCAATTTCGTCCAGTCAATTAAAATTTGGCCTACGGCACAGATCAGCCCGCCAACCAGAAACGCTTTCAAAAAGATCATGCGTATGATTCCTTCCTTTCACAGAGCCGCGCAGCGCCTCTGCGCGGCCTCCCTGTTTGAAAAGCCCTACTTGATAGCGCTCGGCTTTTCTGCGTCGTTATTCTTTGCCTTTTCACCACAAATATTCCAAAAGAGTGGAAAAGAAAAATAGAAGCACAGAGGAACTACGCGTCAGGAAGCAATCGATTCAAAAAATACAGGCCCAGCGCTCTGCCGGGCCAGCAATGACAAGCTGTTTTTCATTTCTACCGTTCCTTTGCCCGAATGGAAAGCTTTTAAAAATGCAGGCTTTGATTCGGCAGCAGCGTGTAGACGGCGCTGGATGCGCCATGACAATCCTTCCAACCGGCAAAAATCTTCGATAGATCAACACGCACCTTTTTGGATACGCCAGAAATATTCCGGATTGAAAAGCCTTGCCCAGATAGCCGATAAGCCACGCCAAAGCTCGCCATGGAAACCTGTGTATCGCCCGTGCAGCAAGGGGCAACCAAAAGATCTGCCGCTTCATCCGGCCGGAGCCCCAAAAAGTCATGCACCAGCACATCAAGAAACACATTCGGGTATTCATAATAGGAAGGCGAGCCGTGCCAATTCCGTTTGCTCTCTTCCCCCGTGTTATAGTAAATATAATTCATATCATACCGCTCGCCCATATCAAAATTGTCGGCCCCGGCCTGCTGGGCAACCCGCTCTAACTGGCGCTTGAGCAGGGCTGCATCCGCCTTTTCCCGCCTGTATTTTGCATCGTGGCACCAATACCGCCCGGCGGCGCACAAATCATACGGGCCACCCACGCCAATTTCCGACTGCGTATAATCCTCAATTTTTGCCGCGACAAAGGATGGGAACTTTTGAAAAACATCGTCATACTGCTCGATCACGGCGTTCACCGTTTCGTTTCTGGTGGGATCATTGAAACCGAAGGTGACGGACAAGGCGTTGCTCAGCAAATGGATATGGTCATGCGCCGCACCCTGCCGGTCGATCCAATCCACATAGCGGCCGTCCCGCTCACTCCAATAGCCCTCCGGGATAGGCTGTATATAATTGTGCCGCATTTTATTGGCCAACGCTGCATAACGATCCGCTTTTTCCGGGGCTCCAGCAATGGCTTCAAGCCGCGCCATTAACTCGAACGAATGCACGGCAAAGGCCTGCGCCTGTGCATTGGCGCCATCCTTTATGACTTGATCTTCATAATACACATCGCCCCAAAGGCGGCCATTCCCATCCAGAAACCGCTCTGCAAAGCAAAGCCCGCGCTCCAGAGTGCCCAAATGCTTTTTTACAAACCCAAGGTCCTTAGTCAGGCAGAAGTAATGATATAGCTCTTCCACCAGCTCGATTACGCCTGTGAGCAGAAACATTACGGCCTTTACCTTTTTATCCTTGCTTTTGCGGTATACGCGGTATTCCCTCCGCCCATTCGGTTGTAGAGAACACGGAATGCGGAACTGCCGCCGCCAATCTGTGCGCATGAGACGCAGCTGCAATTCCAGCATTCTGCGGACCACCTGCAAATCAAAGGCGTCGCCCATCGCTACCCTGCCGCGAATATGGAATTCGTGATCCACAGCGGGGTAAGTGCCCCCATAAAACTTTGTTTCCAGCGTTGAAAGAACATAGCCCTCCCGCAGCCGCTTTTTTCCGCGCATAAAGGAGCGCTCGGCGCATTGGTTTAAGATGCTCTTCCAATAGAAGTTTGCCATTGCCCGCTCTAAGGCGTCTGAGCCATCCACCCGCACACAAAACGCATTTCCAAGAAAATCGCAGGATGGAACCCCTTTATACACGACAGTGCTGTAATCCGCATCAAAAAAGATATCGACCCCTGCCCGACTGTGCCGCACCCGATAGCCTCCGGTTGTTTGAAGCAGTGAACAGGTATCCTCGCCCTCATCCAGCGCCCATAAAAACGCGTTTCCCACAAATGATTTGGGCTGAGCCGCCGGCGGGATTACATAGTGATTGCCATTCTCCTGCAAATGGGCATAAATTTTAACGTCACGATCCAAAATCAGCTTTTTCATAAACCCCCTCCACCACGCCTTGTCAGCTCTCATTTCTAACGCTGTGTATCGCCAGGCCTTGCCTTCCCCTTTTTCAAGGAGTGCCGCAGAAGCTTTTTCACGAGATTGATCGCTTCCGCCGGACAAAGCGCGCGTGCTCAGTGGAATACAAACAATAAAAATAGAAGAGTGTTCACGGAGCGCGGAGCGCGGACCGGCTTGCCGCTTGCGGGATCAATGTGTTCCCATCCGCCCACGATTTGTGCCCACCAGGCGCCGCTGGCTCCGAAGCCTTCTATGCGCTGAAACTGCTTTTCAGGGTTTATCTGTATGTTCAAATGCCAACCGCCTCCTATCCGGCAAAACAAACGCGGCGCATTTGTTTTTTGTTCAATCCCGTTTCATGGCGGCGAAGGGATAATCCATAAAGTGCTCCGGCATGACGAAGCGCACAAAATTGGAAGGCGCCTCATCCCCCTCAAAATACAGCCAGCGCGTCATTTCCAGCACGCGCTGGTTCGGTAGCACACGCAGCTCCGCCTGCTCTTTCTCCGTCGGTACGCGGCGCACGATTGAATAATCGATTTTTCCCACGCTCAAATCCTCCTGCGTGAGGATCACATGTGCAATCGAGGCCTCGCTCTGCGCGCTCCCGGCAATGCGTTCATAAAGCTCCTGTGTAAAGTAGTTATCCTCCACAGCCACCGGGATTTTTTCGCCATAGCGCACACGCTTGAGGCGGCGCACCACCCTACCGGGCGCCCAGCGTTCGCTGAGGACGCCGGCTTCCACCGTAACCGGCTCATCCTTCACCACGCGATTGACACAACGGATGCCCATTTTATCCAGGTAGTGGGAAAGAGAAATTAACGGTTCAAAGCCTAGCTCCCGCTTTGGCTCTTTTACAAACGTGCCGATTCCGTGCCGCTTTTCCACCTGGCCTTCATGCTCCAGCTCATTGAGAGCGGCACGCACGGTTGCCCGTCCAACTTGCAGCTGCTCCATAAGCTCCTTCTCAGTGGGCAGGCGGTCGCCTACCTTATAATCTCCCATTCGAATGCGGTTTAATATATACTCTCTCACCTGAATATATAAAGGAGTGTAGCTTGCTTTATCCAGCATACGTTTCGCACCCTTCTTCCAAAAAAATCCATATCTTAATTATACACAGGAATAGTGTTTTGTCAAAATTCGGCTGTTTTTCGGCACATCCAGGAGGGTCGTGCAAAAGTAACGTGCGATCACAAGCTCCCCTTCTTCGTTCGGGCGGCCGTTTTCATCAAACCATCGCTCCTGTACGCGCGCATCGTTCTGTGCCGTTTCCTGCGCCAAACGCGTAAGATCAAGCAATATCACACCCTCCTGCTGCCCAAGGATCCTCATCGTGGCAAGGCAGCCGCTCAAATCTTTCCGCAGGGTCAACGGCATTTGCAGGATCACCAGGGCGCCATCCGACTTTGCCCTGCTAATGAGCGCGCTCAAGTCATGCTCAAACCGCGCCTGCACATTCAGGCCTGATTTCTCTCCTTCAAACTCCGGCATGATCGACACAACCGACGGGTGAAAACGGCCCACCCAATCATCGTAATGCAGCAGCATGTCGGAAACTGTATCGCCGCTGTGCGCTTGGTTGATGGCATAACGCATCCGGCTCGTATATTCGTCGCCAATCATTTCCCAGCGGGATACCTCCTGGATATGCTCCGGGTAGGCCCGCGCGCCGTTTTGACTGAAACGCGTTCCAGCGGTCGTCCCGCCGCCGAGATACACCCAAACGAAGGGCTGCCCGGGCGAAAAATACGGCGCAAACAAGGCGCTTTTGGCTTTGTCAAGGGAAAATTCCGCCCGCGCTGGGTCCGGATCCTCCGGCAGTGAAAGATCATGATAGCTGCCAGATACAAAGATTCCCTCTTCGGATACGCACAGCTCCAGCGATTGCAGCAGATAGCGAACCCACAGCAGGTGCCCGTATTCGTTCGGGTGGATGCCGTCCGCCATCAGCTTTTTCACTTCTTTTGGATGAGACGACCAGAAAGCGTTGTGGTCGATCAGAAGAATCTCCTCCTGCCGCACGAGCGCCCGCGCCGCCTCCAGATAGGGCCTGAGCTTGCGCTGGCGGTTGCTTGTGTTCGGCGTTTGCAGCACGGGGATTGCCCCGGCCGCCCGGATACGCCTGACCGCCTCGCGCAGATTGCCGGCATAGCTTTCCGGTGTGATTCCATCCGTTGCGCAGTCGTTCATCCCGAAGCAGAGAAAGACGACGTCCGCCTGGTAATCCGCCACCCAGGCGTTGAAATATTCCATCAGCTCCCGCGTCGTGGCGCCGGATACGCCGGTGTTCACCACCGTGTCGCGCGCGCGCTCCGGTGTGGCTTTGAGCGCCTGTGTAAAATGCTCCTGATAATTGCGCAGATAGTCTGTGTGCATGCAGCCGTGCGTGATGCTATCCCCCGCGAACACCCAGGTGACCGGCTCCTTGCGCGCCGTAATCGCCTGCATAAGCGCATAATCCGCTTTGCCGCGGTTGCTCGGCGCGTCCGCCTGACCGATTTCGATGGATTCCGGCACCGGCGGGATCAGGCTTTTCACAAGAAAATAGGCGCTGGAACCCAGCAATGCCAGAATACACAGCGCCACCATGAGCCAAAGCCCTATTTTATCTTGCAGCCCTTTGAACAAACTCATCAATTGAACAAGTGAAACACTGAGCATTCAACGCACCATCCAAAAGAATTTTTAAACGAAATGAATTATATTTATTGACAAAAGTATAATAAATTGATACAATCCTGTCAAGAGGTTCGGACAACCGAACCATTTCCCTTTTATAATCCACGGCAAGATACGATTGAAATAAATGGAGAGGTGATTCCCATGACAACGGCTCAAAAGCTTGAACGCACGCTGCGCGGCAAAGGGTACGAGGGCGTCTCCTGCACCGAGTGGCGCAAATCCATCCGGCTGGAGGGGGAGCTTGACGATTGGAAAGCCATCGTCAAAGCCGGAAAAATCGCCGCGAAGGCGGGCTATAAGGGTGTAATCAACGATATTACACTCAAGGGCTTCACACCGCCCCCTATCCGCACGCCGAAACAGCGGGATAACGCGCTGGAAGGCCGCAGGCCGGATGTGCTCATCATCGGCGGCGGTGTGATCGGCTGCGCGATTGCCCGCGAGCTGTCTAAAAATGCGCTCGACATCCTGCTGCTCGACAAGGAGAGCGACGTTGCCATGCACGCCTCCTCCCGCAACGACGGAATGATCCACCCCGGCATTGCTTCCCATGCAAACACGCTGCGCGGTAAGATGAATGTGAAAGGCAACGCGATGTATACACAGCTCTGTGAGGAGCTCGGCGTTCCCTTCCAGAGGTATGGCAATCTGATTCTCTATGCCGACCATATCTTCGGCACGGTGGCAGAGCCCTATCTCGGCGAGCGGGCGCGCAAATTGGGGATTGTCGGCGGCAAAATCAGCCGCAAGCGGCTGCGTGAAATTGAGCCGAATATCACAGACCGCGCCTTAGGCGCGTTTGAATACCCCTCCTCCGGCGTACTATCCCCCTATAAGCTAACCGTTGCGCTGGCGGAAAACGCCGTGGAAAACGGCGCGCAGGTTTCTCTTGACACCATCGTCACCGGCATGGAGATGGAGGGGGATGCGATCGGCAGCGTTTTCACTAACCGCGGCGCCATCCATCCGCGGCTCGTCATCAACGCAGCGGGTGTTTTCTCCGATCAGATTGCCGAGATGGCAAACGACCGCTTTTTCTCCATCCACCCGCGCAAGGGAGAGCTGGTGATTCTGGATAAAAAGAAGGGCCCGCTCGTGACTCGCTCAATGGGGCTGATCGATCTCAGCCAGGCCACCTCCGACACCAAGGGCGGCGGTGTGATGCGCACGATTGACCAAAACGTGCTCGTGGGGCCGGACGCCTACGAGCAGCCGATGCGCGAGGACTTCAGCACGCACCGCGAGAATATCGACGCGATCCTGAAAAAGCACCTCCCGCTCATCAAGGGCTTCGCCCCCTCGGACGTAATCACCTATTTTGCCGGCATCCGAGCCGCTACATATGAAGAGGAATTCATCATCGAACGCTCCGAATATGTGCAAAACCTCATCCATGCGGCCGGTATCCAGTCGCCGGGCCTTGCTTCCGCCCCTGCGATCGCAGAGGAAATCTCCAGGATCACGGTGGATGCGCTTCAGGAGCAGATGGAGGTAAAGCCGAATACAGGCTTCAACCCGCGCCGGAGGGTGATTCCCCATATGAGCGATTTGACAACAGAGGAAAAACAGGAGATCATCCGAAAGAATCCGGATTATGGCGTGATCATCTGCCGCTGCGAGGGCATCAGCAAGGGTGAGATCGTGGACACGATCCATTCCCCCATCCCCGCAACCACGATCGACGCGCTCAAGCGCCGCGTGCGCCCCGGCATGGGCCGGTGCCAGGGCGGCTTCTGTTCCCCGCTGGTCACGCAGATCATCTGCGAGGAGACGGGGCTTTCCCCAGAGGAGGTCACCAAAAGCGGGGAGGATTCTAACCTAATCCTGGAACGCACACACAAGGGAGAAAGGAGTGGTCGTCAGCATGAAACGGTATGACGTGATCGTCCTAGGCGGCGGACCCGCGGGCCTTGCGGCCGCGATCAGCGCATCAAAAGAAAAGGCAAGCGTTCTGCTCATCGAGCGGGAAGCAAAAATGGGCGGTATTTTAAAGCAGTGCATTCATGACGGATTTGGCCTGCTGCGTTTTGGCGAGCGGCTCACCGGCCCGGAATATGCGGATCGTTTTCTAAAAGAACTGCTCCAGATGGAGATCGACTACCGTACCTCCGCTTTCGTCCTGAATGCGAAAAAGCAGCCGGGCGGCGGCTTCCGGCTGGAAATCCAAACGCAGGACGGCATCCTCTATGAGGAATGCAGCGCGCTTGTGTTGGCCTGCGGCTGCCGGGAAAAAACAGCCCGCCAGGTTTGGATTCACGGCGACCGCCCCGCTGGCGTTTACACCGCGGGCACGGCGCAGCACTTCGTCAATCTTATGGGCTGTATGCCTACGAAAAAATGCGTAATCCTCGGCAGCGGCGATATCGGCATGATTATGGCCCGCCGCCTGACGCTGGAGGGCGCGCAGGTGGAGGGCGTATATGAAATCAAGGACGCGCCCGCCGGCCTTGCGCGCAACGTTGCACAGTGCTTAAACGACTATAACATTCCCCTGCACCTCTCCACCACCGTGACGCGCGTGATCGGCACGAAACGAGTGGAGGCCGTGGAGGTCTGCCAGGTGGACGGCTCCATGCAGCCCATCGCGGGCACGGAGCGCATTATCGACTGCGACGCGCTCATTCTCTCCGTCGGCCTGCTGCCGGAAAACGAGATTGCGGAGCAGCTCGGCGTGGAGCTCGACCCAGCCACAAAGGGACCCTTCGTCGATCAGAGGCTGATGACGAGCGTGCCCGGCGTGTTCTGCTGCGGCAACGCCCTGCACGTCAACGACCTTGTGGACTACGTTTCCGAAAGCGGCGAGCTCGCGGGCAAAGCGGCGGCGCACTACCAGCCCGCCGACCGCTGCCGGGTGCGCCTGAGCTACCGCAAGGGGGATTTTCTCTACGCGGTGCCACAGTATTACGATATGGAGCAGCCCGGCTCCTTCACCGTATATTTCCGCAGCCGAACAGACCGGCGCGGCCAGTCCGTTACGCTGCTTGTCAACGACCAGGCGGAAAAAAAGAAAAATTATCTGCGTTTGCTGCCCTCTGAAATGGAAACGCTGACCGTTACGCCCAAAGAAAAGGTCCGCAGCCTCCAGCTGAAGATGGAAGCGCGGCAGTAAAGGAGCGTGTGCTTTATGAAAAATACCGTGCAGGAGATGACCTGCATTGTCTGTCCAAACGGCTGCCGCTTGCAGGTGATGGAAAAGGATGGTAAGATAGAGGTGACGGGCGCCACCTGCAAAAAAGGCGTGGCCTTCGCGGAAAATGAGCTGAAAAACCCGACTCGCTCCATTGCGAGCACGGTCAAAACCATTTTCCCGGACTGCCCCTATGTGAGCGTGAAAACAGATGGCGAGCTGCCGAAAGAGCATATCATGCAGGCCATGGAAAAGATCAATGCCGTCATCCTGAAAAAACGGCTGCCCATTGGCGGCGTGGTGCTCAAAAACGTATGCGGCGTGAAGATCGTCGCCACCAGCGATATGACCGGAAACCCCGCGCCCTGCCGGGTTCACGGCGCAGCGTGCGAAAAAGCATAAACAGGCATCGAGCGAATCAAATTCAGAAAATAGGAGGTATACAGCAATGGCTCTCAGCAAAAAAAAGGTGTCCGATTTTTATCCGGACTGGTACCATGAAGAAGCGCCTGCCGATTCTTGGCGCTCCATCCTGAAATGGGGCGATCCAAAGGAATTCAAAGCCCCCAGCCGCTCCCTCTACCGCATGATGAAGGATGTTTTCGACATGACGGACGACGACTTCCAGGAGAAGAAGGAGATGGGCCTAGAGCCGGTCAAATACGACCACCCCTCCCGCTTTACCGACGAGCAGCTAAACGACCTGCGCGCCATTGTGGGCCGCGCAAACGTCACGGTGGACGACTACGCCCGCCTGAGCGTCGCCTATGGCAAAACGATGATCGACCTGATGCGCCTTAGAAAGCACATTGTCGAGAATGTGCCAGACGCCGTGGTCTACCCCCGCAACCGCGCGGATATCATAGGGCTTGTCAAATACTGCACAGAGCACAAAATCCCGATGTACGTCTACGGCGGCGGTTCTTCCGTCACGCGCGGTGTAGAGCCCGTGTGCGGCGGTATCACGCTCGATATGCGCAAAAATTTCAACAAGGTCATCCGCTTCAGTGAGCACAACCAGACGATCACCGTGGAGGCGGGCATGAGCGGCCCGCAGCTTGAGGAGGTGCTCAACAACGCGCCGGAGAAACTACATGCCAAAGGGCGCTACACCTGCGGGCACTTCCCACAGTCCTTTGAATACTCCTCCGTCGGCGGCTGGACGGTCACGCGCGGCGCGGGCCAGAACTCCAGCTACTACGGAAAGATTGAGGATATCGTCATCAGCCAGGAATATGTCACCCCCGTGGGCATTATCAAGAGCGACGAGTGCCCGCGCAACGCAACCGGCCCGTCAATCGACCAGATCATGATGGGCAGCGAGGGCACCTTCGGCATCCTGACGCACGTGACCTTGCGCGTGTTCAAATACATGCCGGAAAACCGCTTCCGCTTCAGCTATGTTTTCCACAACTGGGACGACGCCGTCACCGCCGCCCGCGAGATCATGCAGGGCGAGTTCGGCTTCCCATCCGTGTTCCGTGTGTCCGACGCGGAGGAAACGGAGATCGCCTTCCACCTCTACGGCGTGGCGGATACGCCTATTGACGCGCTGCTCAAAGCGCGCGGCTATGAATCCAACAAGCGTTGCCTGATGCTTGGCTTCACGGAGGGAGAGCGCCACTTTAGCAAAAACGTAAAACGCCGCATTTGGGATATCTGCCATAAATACGGCGCAATGTACACTACCGGTATCGTCACAAGAGGTTGGGAGAAGGGCCGCTTCCGCGACCCGTATCTGCGCGAGGATCTGGGCGATTACGGCCTGATGCTCGACACACTGGAGTGCTCCGTCAACTGGGATAACTTCATGGACGTTTACAAAAGCGTGCGTACCTACTGTAAGAGCCGCCCGAACACGATGTGTATGACGCATATGTCTCACTTCTACCCACAGGGCGCAAACCTCTACTTCATCTTCCAGGCGAAAATGGACAGCATTGATGAATATCTCGAATACCAGTACGGTATTATGGATCACATCCAAAAGGCCGGCGCTTCCATGAGCCACCATCACGGCATCGGCAAGATGACCGCCCCGTGGCTGGAGGCCCAGATCGGCCACAATGAGATGGAGGTTTATCGTGCGCTCAAGGAGCATTTCGATCCGGATCACATCATGAATCCGGGCGGAACGCTGGGCCTTGACCTGCCGGAGGAGCAGAAGCGCGACTTGATCCATAAAAAGTAAGGCAGTCAGAAGCATATCACTATATAAAAAATCGCCGGATCCTGCATGGATCCGGCGATTTTTTATATATGGCATTATCAAATGCCAATCAGTATTTTGCATTGCTGGAGCACTGGCAAGCCGTATCAGATTTTTGAGGGCTATCATCGGCTGATCCAGCCGAGCTTTCACAATGCTCTGAACGCAAAAAACAGATTTGGACGCAATAAATAATATAAAATTTCATTAGTGGTTGACTCTCTATTTATTTACATATATAATGCATATATATACTAACTTATATAAAGAGGAGGTGATCCGTTGAAGCACTTGATCATTGGCATTGTTTTTTTTCTGAGTGGTTTAGTTAGTTTCTTTGTAGCAGGTACAGATATGCTGTTTGACGATGGACTAATCGCTTTTTTGATCCCTCTATCAATTGTATTTATGACTTTAGGCTCCGTATTATTAATCATTGAATATTTTAAAAAGGAGAAAAATTAAAATAAAAAAATTCTTTCCTCTCTGCTAGTTGTCGTGCTACTGCTCGGGTATACGCTAAGCACATTGGCATATACATCAAGCGAGCCCCTCTCTGAGGAAGCGTATATAAAAGCCGTCAACAAAATTATGCTGCAATATGAGCAGGATCCTGCGCTTGCCTTGCGCAAGCTGAGCCAATTGGATACGCAATTGCTGTGCGCGCCGAAAAAAGTTTCCTATTCCTCGAACGGCGATATCGTTCCATATGGCGCTTCCCCAACGGACTATGAATTAACTGTACATTCATTTAGACGTGGCAATTCTCGAAATTATTATTTGGATGCCTGCATAGAAGCAAAAAAAACAGAAATCGCTCCTGGTCCATTGGATAAAATTAGTATTGAATGGGATACCAAGTATGCGGATTATTATGTTTCGAATGGAGATAGCAACATCTCCAGTGTAGCCGACCGCAAAACAGGAATTGTCCTGTTTAATATTGAGGATAAAAAACTAAAGAAAGGTGAATTCGCAACCTGTATTGTTCAGGTAACGCCAAAGCAATCAAATGTGTGGTTGGAATTTGGATCGAAATATGTACACAATTATACAACAGTCATTCTGCTTAATGGAGAAGCCAGTTATTCCTTTGCACCGTCCTCCTCTTTGTCAAGCAGCGGAGAGGCGTCTCTGGGATTGACCTATACCTACGGGTTTAAGATGACATTTGGGGCTTCAACCAAAGGATGGCAGTTGTGGGCTGATAACGCTGTTTATCTTTAAAGGATCGTCAAACTTCACAACATTCAAATAAACTCGTAGCAGTTCTGCGCAAAAGGATACGCAGAAAGAGGGTGTTCGCTGACGGCTTTATGCCTTTGAGGAACGCCTTCTTTTTGCGTTTTATGCGGCCGCCATTTGCTATTGATCCGCCCGCCCTTTTGTTCGAGCGGCAATCAGATCCTACAGCGCCTTGGAGAGGAAATCCCGCAGCCGAGGGTTCTGCGGATGCCCGAAGAACTCCCGCGGCGTGTTTTCCTCCAAAATCTGCCCATCATCCAGGGTAAGAATCCCATCCGCCTTCGTCATGTCTACGATTGCTCCGCGGAGGATCATGTCTGTTGAAAACCAGCGCTCCCGGATAAACCGATTGACTTGCGGCCTGTTTGCCGCAGTGACCGCTGTAAAATCCATAGGCTCCCCTCCTCTCTGAATGCCACAGAGATTAGCCGAGAGAGCCTCTTATCATCCTAGGGAAAACCGCTTCATCTGCCGTTTCAGCCGCTTCGCCAGCGTCCACATAAACGGATGCGATCCTTCGCCGAGCTGGTGAAACCACCTCACCTCGCTGTAAAGGGCGTAAAATGCACATTTGAGGTCGCACAGCCGGCTCAGCTCCACCTTGCTTTTATAGTTCTCATAAAGCCTAAAACAGCTCCCCATCACATTGTTCAGCGCAAAGAGCTCATATTCTCGATCCGCCCACATGCTGTTGTAAGGGTCAATGACCGCCTGCGGGAGGAGACTCTTGGGGTCGATCAGGATGTTTGCCGGCCAGTAGTCCCCATGGATGAGCACCGCCTGCCGGATTTCTTCCCCAAAGATATCTTCATAGCGGCGAAACGCCTTTTCCATCGTCTCGCAGGTTTCCGCGCGAAAACGCCCATCCTGCACTGCCTTTTGCGCCTTCTCCAGAATCTCCTTTGCCAGCGGGTAATAAAAATCGTTCCATGTGGGGCAGTCCGGCGTGTCCAACGGGCCAAAGCGGTCATTTTCGGCAGAATGGATACGGATCAGGCTGTCCACCGACAGATCGCTCATCCGCCTGCGCTTGGCGGGTGACTTCCAGTAAAATGTTTTGTTGAGCGCCGATACGCCGGGCATCAATTCCATCCCAAGCGCTTCGAGCGGTTCCTCCGGCGTTGCATCGTGCACAAAATAGAGGCGCGGAAACGGGATAATTGAGTATTGCGCCAGAAGTGCGATCTGCTCCGCCTCCTGCCGTGCCATCCCCGCCGCGCCTTCCGAGCGAAACAGTTTGATACAGGCAGTATGCGGCTCCCCCTTTACCGTTGCCCGGTAAACATCCGCCGAGCCCCCGGCATTCAGCGGCTCGCAGGAGATAAGGCCCATCCCCAGCTCACGTTCGACAATTTTCCACAGAAGCTCCTGTTGCAGCTCCATGCGCTCCCCCCTTTTCATGATGAAACTGAGTATAACAAGGCATGTTTTAAAATGCAATCCCATTTTTTAAATATGACGGCTTGTTGTCAGCTTTTGACCGATATACTGGAAAGCCGAAAGGATGTGGTGCACTTGAGCAACCCGTATCAAAAATGTCCGGTTTATGAAACCTCCTCTTTTTTACTCCGGCTGGTACAACTGGACGATGCGAAGGACCTGCTGGCCTGCTATTCCGACCGGCGGGCAGTCGCCAACATGAACGCGGACTGCTGCACGAGCGATTTTTATTATGAAACGCTCACACAAATGCAGGAATGCATCCGATTCTGGCTGCGCGAATATCAGCAGCAAGCGTATATCCGCTTTGCAATCATTGATAAAACGGTAAAAAAAGCGGTTGGCACGGCTGAAATTTTCGGCGGCACATTGGGCGGCGGCCTCAGCGGATTCGGCGTGCTGCGGATCGACCTCGCCCTGCCCTACGAGACCGCCCCCTACTCAATGAAATTGTTTCACTCGCAGCCAATCGCTGGATGCCGGACTTTACAATTTCTATTCTTTATACAAAAGCCGGGCACACGAAGGCACGGATACCTGTTTTGGAAAAACACGGATTTACTGCGTCCGATACATTCCGCCCAGGGATGGGCTACTATGAAAAACAGCAAATATAAATTCTTATTGACAGAAATACATTTTTTCTTCAGAGGACTAAAAAAACATGCGCGAGCTGATTTGCACCGCTCGCGCATGTTTTTTGATTTGCGATTTGTCTTACAACACCTTGGAAAGAAAATCCTGCAAGCGTGGATTTTGCGGGTGCGCAAAGAACTCCTGCGGCGTGTTTTCCTCCAAAATCTGCCCATCGTCCATGAAAACGACCCGCGTGCCCACCTCACGGGCAAAGCCCATCTCATGCGTGACGACAAACATCGTCATGCCGCTGTCGGCAAGCTCCTTCATAACGGCCAGCACCTCGCCGACCATCTCCGGATCGAGTGCGCTCGTCGGCTCGTCGAAGAGCATCATCTTCGGGTTCATCGCCAGCGCGCGGATGATCGCGATACGCTGCTTCTGCCCGCCGGAAAGCTGGGAGGGATACGCATCGGCCTTGTCCCTCAGTCCGATGCGGTTAAGCAGTTGAAAGGCCTTTTCATCGGCCTCCTCCTTGCTCATGAGCTTGAGCTTAACTGGAGCGAGCGTAATATTTTTCAGGATTGTCAGGTTATTAAAAAGGTTAAACTGTTGAAACACCATGCCCATCTGCTCGCGGATTTCATCAAGCTTCACCTTCGGATCAGTGATGAGCTGATCTTCAAACCAGATTTCCCCTTCCGTCGGCTTTTCTAGGAGGTTCAGGCAGCGCAGAAAGGTGCTTTTGCCGGAGCCGGACGGGCCGACGACGACGATCTTCTCACCTTTTTTGATTTCATAGTCAATGCCTTTTAGTACCAGGTGATCTCCAAATGCCTTTTTCAGGCCCTTAACCCTTATCACTCTTCGCCAGCCTCCTTTCAAGCAGCCGCAGCAGCTTTGTCAGCCCCATTACCATAACCAGATAAATTAATGCAATGACAAAATAAATATTGCCATCATATGTTACCGTTTTGATAATCGAACCCGCACGGGTCAGATCATTGACGGCTATGTATCCTGCGACAGACGTCTCTTTCAGCAAAACAATGAATTCATTTCCAAGCGCCGGCAGAATGTTTTTGATTGCCTGCGGCATGATGATATAACGCATCGTAGCGCCCTTAGACAACCCGAGAGAACGGCTTGCCTCCTCCTGCCCTGGATCGACGGCCGCAATGCCCGCACGGATAATTTCCGCTACATAAGCCCCCGAATTAAACCCAAAGCCAATACACGCAATCGGCAAAGCATTTTTCCAGGACGCCAGAATGACAAGGGACCAGATGAAAAGCTGTACCATCACCGGAGTGCCGCGGATTGCCGTGACATACATATTGCAGATCCATTCCAACGGGCGCAACGCTTTTTTATCCTTGCAGAAATACTTGATCATTGCAACCAGCATGCCCAAGCTAATGCCAATCACAGCAGCGGCAGCGGCAATCACCAGCGTATTCCCCAGGCCCTTGAGAATCGTCATATAGCGATCCTGATAAATCAGCAAGTTATAAAAATAATCCCCCACGGACTGAAGCCATTCCATAAAACGCCTCCCTGACTCACAGTGAAAATAACAGCAGACGACCCTCTTGCAAATCGCCTGCTGTTATTGACAAAAATCAATTCAACCAACTGCTATCAGGAATGTTTGACAACATATTCCTGAATTTTGCCCTCGTCCATCAGCCGCTTCAGAACCGTATTGATGGCGTCGAGCAGCTCCTCATTATCCTTCTTGACAGCGATCGCATAGGATTCCGGTTCATAGCCGGCATCATAGCAGATCATTTTACCAGCGTTCTTTTCCGTAATCTTTTTCGCCGGAAGCTCATCGATAATCACGCAGTCCACACGGCCGAGCAGCATATCTGCCGCCGCGTCGATTGCGGACTTATACTTTTTGACCTCTTTTGCTTTGATAACCTCCGCATCGCTTGCATAGTAAACGTCGCCGGTCGTGCCTTCCTGCACGCCGATCACCTTACCATCCAGCTTAAACGTTTTGGTATCCGTTCCGGCCGGAACAATCACATACTGCGTTGATGTAATATACTCAACAGAGAAATCAACCTGCTTTCTGCGCTCATCGTCAGCCGTGATACCAGCGGCTCCGATATCGCCCTTGCCAGCTTTGATGTAGTCGATAATCAAATCGAATTCCATATCCTGAACCGTGAGCTTAACGCCGAGCTCTTTTGCGATTTCGTTCGCAATATCGACGTCTACGCCAACGACCTCATCGTTTTCGACATACTCAAACGGCGGAAACGCCGCATTCGTCAGCATGACCAGCTCGCCCTTTTCCTTGATCTGGGCAAGACCGCTCTGCCCTGCACAGCCAGCAAAGCACGCGAGCACCAGAACGCCCGCCACCAGCAGGGACAGCGCTTTCATAACCTTCTTCATTTTCATGACCATCCTTTCCAAACAGTTCCTTCCTCTTTTTCGGATTAAATTTATTATAACATGCCTTTTTGAATTGGCAATAGTGAATTTGTATAAACAAAGACCTATTTTGCATAAAAATTCATCATTTTATGTATTGCGATACGCAGTTGCGCGGCGGCGGACTATCCCCCCATTAGCAGGCGAACTGTTAGTGCAGAAAGCAAAAAGCAGGTCAAATCAGCACAGAGGGCCGCGGGGATCGTATGCCGCGTTTTTTTCACGCCCACCGCGCCATAATATACCGTAACCGCATAAAAAGTGGTTTCTGACGAGCCCATCATCACGCTTGCGACCCTGCCCGCAAAGGAATCCGGGCCGCAGCTGCGCAAAATCTGCTGGAACATCGTCAGAGATCCGCTGCCGGAGAGTGGGCTGAGGATGGTCAACGGCATCACTTCCCGCGGGAGCCCCGTGATGCGTGAGAGAGGCTCCATCAGCCCCATGAGCACCGCTAGCCCTCCTGACTCCCGCAGCATCCCAACCGCCATCACAAGCCCTACCAGTGGGGCAAGCAGAGAACGAAACGTGTCGAAACCCGTTTTTGCCCCCTCCAAAAAACAATCGAACACCTTAACGCCATGCGCTAAGCCATGTAGGATGATAAAAATAACGATCACCGGCAAAATCCATGCGCTAAAATTCGCCATATCTGCCGCCTCCTTTTAAAATGCAGGCAACGTTATCCGCCCCTTTTTCTCCGCCTGACCCGGAGAAGCCACGCCATCGCCAGGCCGACGCATAGCGCGGCGGCGGAAGTCAGCCAGGCCGCCGGCATAATATCCATCGGCACAGCTGCGCCGTATTCCTGCCGCAGAAGCGCAACCGTTGTTGGGATCAAATGCAGCGCCGCTGTATTGAGCACCACAAAATTCACCATTTCATCACTTGCGATTTCTGGGGTTGGGTTGTTCGCCTGTAGGCCCCGCATCGCTTCCAGGCCGAGCGGCGTGGCGGCATTGCCAAGGCCCAGCAAATTCGCCGTTATATTCATGGATACGGCATTCATTGCCGGATCATCCTTTTTGAAGTTTGGAAATAAAAGCCGAAGCAGGGGCGACAGCATCCGGCTAACTGTGGCAGTCAAACCGGAGGCCTTGGCGATTTCCATCAGCCCGCCCCATAGACAAAGCGCGCCCAGGAGCTTAATGCATAGGGTAACCGCATCCGACGCGCCCGCCATAACGGCATTGGAGAGCGCCTGCATATTCCCCTGCCATGCAGCCGATAGAAAAGCCAAGAGCATCATGCCTGCCCAAATATAATTCATCATAATTGGTTAGTCCCCTTTTGTAATCCAATTTTTGTATATTTGCCTTTCCTCTACAATTGTATTGAATTTTTGGTCATTTTATCCCAAAATTCGTGTCAAAGTTTGTTGAACTTTAGATTGACTTTAATGTCAGTAAGTGTTAAATTATATACAAGGTACTTTGTACCCCGCGAATGTCCCCGAAAGGAACCGTTATCCGTCGGTCGATTCGCAAAAAAAAGGGAGTGTGGTACTATGAAGTCAATCGGTATGGTAAGGCCCGTCGATGAAATGGGCAGGATTGTCCTTCCCAAAGAGCTGCGCAGGCAGTTCAACATTGAGGATGGTGAAGATTCTGTTGAAGTCTTTGTAGACGGCGACAAAATCATTCTCAAAAAGTATGCGCCTGCATGCATCTTCTGCGGCGACGTAGAGAATGCGGTCGAGTACAAGGGCCACCGCGTATGTCCGGATTGCGTGCGCAAGCTCAACGTGATCGTCGAGTAAGCACAGGCACGGAAGGCAAGAAGGGGCGGCCAAGCTTTCCATCCAGTTTTTCCCTTGACAGGCTGCCGTTGTTTGCAGTATACTGTAGCAGCTTCGTGAGGGAGTAGTTCACGCGGAAATCGCGTGTCAAGTCAACATACTGGCCATAGGCCTGGCTTGCCTTAATGAACAAGACTCATGTACAGCTCTGATTGGGCTGTACATGAGTTTTTTTATTTTGTAAAAGCCAGCGTATGAAATTGAAAATGGAAAGGACTGTACTACGGATGGATTCTGTCACCCTGTTCCTTCTTGCTTGCGGGCTCGCAATGGATGCCTTTGCCGTTTCCCTCTCCAACGGTTTATGCTATCACAATTTTCGGCGAAGCCAAGCAGCGCTCTCCGCCGTCACCTTTGGCATATTTCAGGCCATCATGCCGGTGATCGGCTATTTTGCGGGCCGCTTCTTCAGCGAGGCCATTTCCTCTGTTGATCACTGGATCGCTTTTATCCTGCTCGGGCTGATTGGCGGGCACATGCTTCTGGAAGCGATCAGGGAAATCCGGCACCCGGAGGCCTGCACAGAGAAGCGCCCCTTTACTCTGCGGATTTTACTCGTACAGGCCGTTGCCACAAGCATTGATGCGCTCGCTGTTGGCGTGAGCTTTGCCGTCGTTGATACGAACATTGCGGCAGCCGCGGCAATCATCGGCATCATCACCTGCGCTTTATGCGTGATCGGCGCCGCAATCGGTCAAAAATGCGGCGCGTTCCTCGGCCAGTGGGCAAAGCTTCTCGGCGGGGTAATCCTGCTTGGTATTGGGTTCAAAATTTTGATCGAACACCTAGCTTCCTAAGTTCCCTAAGCCAAAATAAAAAAACACAACAGGCCGCCAGGAGCCTCTGGCGGCCTGTTGCTATGTTTCCTTTGCCTAACGTAAACTCTCATAATCCCCTTTTTTGTGTAAACCAATCCAAAAACTGCTGGATTATATTTTACATTATTCCTTTTAAATTTCTAGATTACACCAGTTAACCGATTATTTCCATCAAAAATATTGCTTTTATGCCAATATTATGATACGATAACTAATATAATAACGTAAAAAGGAAGAAAAAAATCTATGTGGATTGCACATAAAAACGAAGATGGGCAACGGGAACAAAGCATTCTTGAACACCTGAAGGGCACAGCGAACCGCGCGCAAGAATTTGCGAATCCTTTTGGCTGCGGCGAATATGGCCGCTGCCTCGGCATGCTGCACGATATCGGGAAGTATTCCGAAGGGTTTCGAGAGCGGATCTTAAACGGAGGCGGCAAGGTGGACCATTCCACAGCAGGCGCGCAGCTCGTATGGGAGCTGTCAAACACCCTCAACGCGCGAATCGCCTCCTATTGTGTTGCGGGGCATCATACCGGCCTGCCGGATGGGGGCAGCGCGGCCGACCATGAAGCGGAATCAACCCTATCCGCCCGGTTACAGCGCCCTGTGGAGGATTATCAGGCTTTCCGCCAGGAAATCGATCCGAGCACTCTGCTTCCAACCCAGGAGCCTCCCCTGCGCCTGTTGGGAAAAGCGGGCTTTACCATTTCTTTCTTTACTCGAATGCTTTACTCCTGCCTGGTGGACGCCGATTTTCTCGACACGGAGCGCTTCATGTCCAACGGCAGCGTCGCGCGCGACCCGGGGGAACCGCTTCCCATATTGCGTGGCAAACTGGCACAATATTTAAAAAAATTCGATCATCCGCAAAATGATCTCAACCGGATGCGCTGCAACATTCTAAACCGCTGCCTGCAAATGGCGGAAAACGGCCGCGGCCTGTTTACCCTCACCGTGCCGACCGGCGGCGGCAAAACGCTCTCCTCCCTGGCCTTTGCGCTTGAACACGCCAAGCACAATGAGCAGCGCCGCGTGATTTATGTGATCCCCTACACCTCGATCATCGAGCAGACGGCAGAGGAATTCCGCACGGTTTTGGGCGATCGGAACGTGCTGGAGCACCAGCACAATTTTCAATACGATTATGACGACGACCGAATCGACCCGCGCCGCCTCGCCGCCGAAAATTGGGACAAACCCGTTATCGTCACCACCAACGTCCAGTTTTTTGAATCCCTCTTCGCAAACAAATCCTCCCGCTGCCGCAAGCTCCACAATATCGCGGGCAGTGTCATCATCTTCGACGAGGCGCAGATGCTGCCGCGGGAATACCTGAGCCCCTGCGTCCGTGCGATCTCCGAGCTCGTCCAGAATTACGGCTGTACCGCCGTGCTGTGCACCGCCACGCAGCCCGCTCTGCAAAAGCTGTTCCCGCCGGAAATCCGGGCAACAGAAATCATGGAGGATGTGCCCGCCCTCTATTCCTTCTTCAAACGCACAGAGCTCCAGCCAATCGGCCCGCTCTCCAACGAGGCGCTCATTGAGCGGCTGGGAGAATTAGAGCAGGTGCTCTGCATCGTCAACACCAAAAAGCACGCCAGCGATCTTTACGAGGCGCTCAAAGATGAAAACACCTTCTGCCTGACCACGCTGATGTATCCGCTGCACCGCACTACCGCCCTATCGGATATTAAAGGGCGGCTGAAAGACGGCCTGCCCTGCCGCGTGATCGCTACCAGCCTGGTCGAAGCGGGCGTAGATTTCGATTTTCCCACCGTATATCGTGCGGAAGCGGGGCTGGATTCGATCATTCAGGCGGCGGGCCGCTGCAACCGGGAAGGAAAACGCCCGGCGGAGGAGAGCATTGTCTCTGTTTTCCAGCCGGAGGAGGCCTATCAAAACAGCCAGGCCTCTTTTGCAATGCCGAGAGACGTTGCACTCTCTGTGATCCAGCGCTATGCCGACATCGCCTCCGCAGAGGCAATCCACAGCTATTTTGAAAAGCTATACAAAAATTCTGGGAACGGGTTGGATCAAAAAAACATTGTAAACCGCTTCGAAGAAGGCGCTCAGAATGCGTTTCTCTTCCCATTCGAAACGGTTGCAAAGGAATTCCACCTGATTGACGAACAGACGAGGACCATTCTCATCCCTGTGGAAAAAACGGTCGCGGAGTTGGCCAAGCGGCTTCGGCGCGGGGAACGCAATCAAAGGCTCATGCGGGAAATTGGGCCGTATTGCGTTTCGGTTTATGAAAATCATTATGAGGCGCTGGACGCCATCAGCGCACTGGAGGTTTTGGACGATGAGATCGCCATTCTGACCGACCTTTCGCTCTACGATGAAAAAACCGGGCTCTCCATGCAGTCCGGCAAAGGAGGGATCGGGCTCTTCAGTTGATATACTCATTCATTTTGGAAAGGAGTGAGCCATATGGGATATGGCATTCGGGTGGAGGTCTGGGGGCCTTATGCTCTCTTTTCCCGCCCGGAGATGAAGGCGGAACGCGTTTCTTACGATGTGATCACGCCATCCGCTGCGCGAGGATTGATCGAGGCAGTCTACTGGAAGCCAGCCATTCGCTGGAAAATTGATCGAATTCAAGTGTGTAACCCCATCCGCTTTACCAACATCCGGCGCAATGAGGTCGCCTCAAAAATCTCCGCCAGCAGCGTGCGCAGCGCGATAAACAACGGCGACATGCCGTATTTGAACACCTCGGCGGAGATTCAGCAGCGCGCCTCTATGGTGCTTTACGACGTTCGCTATGTGATCGACGCGCATTTTGAGCTGACTGACAAGGTAGGCCCAACGGATACGAAGGAAAAGCATTATGCAATTGCCTGCCGCCGCCTGCGCGAGGGCCAGTGCTATCACCAGCCTTGCTTTGGCTGTCGGGAGTTTCCCGCGCATTTCCGGCTGTTTGAAGGCGAATTTGTTGCCACCTATTATCAAAACGAGCCGGAAAAGGATCTCGGGTTTATGCTTTATGATATGGACTATTCCGACCCGGAAAATATCTACCCCACCTTTTTCCGCGCCGTAATGAAAAACGGTGTGATCGATGTTGGCGCCTGCGAGGTGATCCGATGATCCTGCAAGCGCTTGTCAAATACTATGAAATGATGGCTGCGGAGGACAAGCTTCCAAAACAAGGCTACTGCACCGGGAAAGTCTCTTATGCGCTGGAACTCTCTGGGGAGGGGGAGCTCTGCGGCATCACGACCCTAAGGCTACCCGTTGAACACGGGAAGAAAAAAGGCGATGCAGCACAATTGCTGGAGGTTCCGGAGCAAGAGTCCCGCTCCGTCAATATCCTCCCCTTCTTCCTGTGTGACAACGCCATTTACCTGCTGGGCCTAGATACTAAGGGAAATCCGAAGCGTGCCCTTCAATGCTTTGAGGCTTCCAAAAAACTGCACCGGGAAATTCTATCCGGCGTCGATCATCCTGCCGCGCGCGCAATTCTTGCCTTTTTCGACCGCTGGGATCCGGCTGCGGCTGCTGAAAACCGCTATGTGAAGGACCATCTGGCCGGGCTTACCGCCGGAGGAAACCTGATTTTTCAAGCGGATGATCAGTATGCGCAGGGTATTCCCGCCCTACGGGAGGCCTGGGAAGCTTACTGTGCAGCGCAGGAGCAGGGCGTTGAGCTGCCCTGCCTAGTCACGGGGGCGCGCCAGCCCATCGCCATCCTGCACGGCAAAATCCGGGGCGTAAAGGATGCGCAGAGCGTGGGGGCCAATCTCGTTAGCTTCAATTCCAGCGCCTATGAATCTTATGGCAGGGACAAGGCGCAGGGGCTCAATGCACCAGTTGGAAAATATGCCGCTTTTGCTTACGTCACAGCACTCAACGCGCTCCTGGCCAATTCGGAGCACCGGCTGATCATCAGCGACACAACCGTTGTGTTCTGGGCGGAGAGTGCAAACCCGGATTTCCAGATTTTATTCAACGCCGCAATGAACCCCAAGGAAGACAATCAAAAGATGCTGTGCGCCATCCTTGAAAAAATCAGCCGGGGCCTTCCGCCCAAGGAGGGCGTCAATCCCGAAACGCCCTTCTACATCCTTGGCCTTGCGCCGAATGCCGCTCGCCTCTCCGTGCGTTTTTTCCTACAGGATTCTTTCGGGAACTTTTTGAAACATATTCAACAACACTACAGCGATATGGAAATTGAGAAGGCGCCCTATGAATTCCCTTATCTCTCCCCCTATTGGCTGCTGCGAGAAACTGTGAATCCCAACGCCAAAGATAAATCCGGCTCCCATCTGCTTAGCGGTGCGGTCATGCGCTCCATCCTAACCGGCGCCCCCTATCCGCAGGCATTGATGAATGCGGTGATGCTCCGCATCCATGCCGAGCAGGATGATTCCGAGCGGCATATCAAAAAAATCACACGCGGCCGAGCCGCCATCATCAAGGGCTATCTCATCCGCCGACACCGCGGGGAGGAAGAATATAAGGAGGTTTTGCAAGTGTCGATCAATGAGGAGAGCAAAAACAAGGCTTATGTGCTCGGCCGACTGTTCGCAATTTTGGAAAAAGTGCAGTTGGAGGCCTATCCCAACATCAATACCACCATCAAGGATCGCTATTTCACCTCGGCCTGCGCAACACCGGGAAGCGTTTTTCCCACGTTGATCAAATTATCACGGCATCATATTCGGGTGATTAAGGATATAAAGCTGAAGTGCTATCTCGACAACCAGATCAAAGATCTGATCGATAAGCTGGATGTTGCCGACACGCCTTTCCCCGCCCATTTTTCACTAGAGGATCAGGGGAGTTTTGTGTTGGGATATTACCAGCAAACGCAAAAACGGTATATGAAAAAAAGCGACAGCGATGTGAAGGAGGAAGCATAAATGTCAGAGCCGATCAAGAACAGGTATGATTTTGTGATTCTTTTCGACGTGGAAAACGGCAACCCCAATGGAGACCCGGATGCAGGCAATATGCCGCGCATCGATCCGGAAACCAACCATGGCATTGTCACGGACGTCTGCCTTAAGCGCAAAATCCGCAACTTTGTAGAGACAGCCTGCGAAGACCAGCCCGGCTACCGGATCTACATCAAAGATAACGTGCCGCTCAATAAGAGTGACCGAGAAGCTTTCACAGCCCTCAATGTGGATGAGAAGAAGCTCAATAAAAAGGATCATCCGGATCTGGACGGTAAAATTCGTGATTTTATGTGCCGCGAATTTTTTGATATCCGCACCTTTGGCGCGGTGATGACCACTTTCGTCAAAGCCGCGCTCAACTGCGGCCAAGTGCGCGGCCCCGTCCAGCTCGGCTTTGCCCGCAGCATTGATCCGATCGTCCAGCAGGAAGTCACCATTACTCGCGTAGCCATCACCACAGAGGCCGATGCAGAACGCAAAGGCACGGAGATGGGCCGCAAATTTATTGTCCCCTATGCGCTCTATCGGGCAGAAGGCTTTATATCCGCCAATCTGGCCCGCAAGGTGACCGGATTTTCCGAGGAGGACCTTCAACTTCTCTGGAAAGCGATCATCAATATGTTTGAAACCGACCGCTCCGCTGCACGCGGCAAAATGGCAGTGCGGGAGCTGATCGTCTTCCGGCACGATAGCGAATTGGGCAACGCGCCAGCCTACAAGCTGTTTGAAACCGTAACCGTCAAAAATAAGGATTTTTCCTGCCCGCCGAGAGGTTATCACGATTATAACGTACAGGTAGACACGGCTTCTCTGCCCGCGGGCGTTACCTGTGAGCGGATGATTTAACAATGTATCATGAAGAAGACTTTCTCGCCATCTCGGGGCTCCAGCATTTTGCCTTCTGCCGAAGGCAATGGGCGCTGATCCATATTGAACAGCAGTGGCAGGAAAATCTGCGCACGGTGGAAGGGCATATCTTACACGAGAATGCACACGACGCCTTTTTCACTGAAAAGCGGGGAACTGTGCTAATCTCCCGCGGCATGGCGGTTCAATCCCGCACGCTCGGCGTCAATGGCGTATGCGATGTGGTGGAGCTACACGCTTCGCCGGATGGTGTTCCAATTTTTGGCCGGGGAGGCAAGTGGCTTCCCATTCCCGTGGAGTACAAACGCGGCAGCCCCAAAGAAACCGATGCGGATCGGCTACAGCTCTGTTGCCAGGCTATGTGCCTGGAGGAGATGCTCTGCTGCGATATTCCAGAGGCCTATCTCTATTACGGTGAGCCCAACCGCCGCAGCAAGGTGTTGCTGGAGGAGGAGCTTCGCCAGAAAGTCCGTGCTATGCTGCGGGAAATGCATGACGATTACCGCAGGCAATACACACCGCGCGTGAAGCCCACAAAGAGCTGCCGGGCCTGTTCGCTGAACGGCCTGTGCCTGCCAAAGCTCTGCCAGAAGCAGTCCGTTCAGGCATATCTCCAGGCTGCTTTGCACGAAGAGCCATCTCAAAAGGAAGGGGCAACGCTGTGAAACAGCTTTCTAACACCCTGTTTGTCACCACGCCGGATACCTATTTGGCTCTGGATGGGGAAAACGTCGTAATCCTCAAAAAAGATGTGGAGCTTCGGCGGATTCCCCTCCATAATTTGGAGAGTATCATCGCCTTCGGCTACACGGGCGCAAGCCCTGCGCTGATGGGAGCCTGCGCAAAGAGGAAAATCGCGCTAAGTTTTTTAACGCAAAATGGAAAATTTCTCGCTCGGATCGTGGGCGAAGAGCAAGGGAATGTGCTTCTGCGTAAAACGCAATACCGCCTATCGGACAGCGAATCGGCCAGTGCGGATCTTGCGCGGAACTTTTTGCTCGCCAAGGTTCACAACAGCCGCTGGATCCTCGAACGGGCAGCGCGTGACTACGCCCTGCGGCTTGATGTGGAGAAACTCAAGCAATCCTCTGCCTTTCTGGCAGAGTCCATCGGGCGCTTGGAATCTGCTTCCACGCTGGAGGAAATGCGGGGTGTGGAGGGCGAGGCAGCCGCTCGGTATTTCTCTGTATTGGATGACCTGATCCTTCAGCAAAAGGAGGCGTTCAGGTTTGCCGGCAGAAACCGCCGCCCACCTCTCGACAATGTGAATGCAATGCTTTCTTTTGTTTATACATTGCTTGCGCATGATTCCACTTCCGCTCTGGAGGCAGTCGGGCTTGATGCATACGTCGGCTTTTTGCACCGTGACCGGCCCGGCCGCACGTCGCTCGCTCTCGATTTGATGGAGGAGTTGCGCGGTGTCATGGCGGATCGCCTTGTCCTCACGCTTATCAACCGCCGCATGGTAAAGCCAGAGGGATTCCATCAAAAAGAAAACGGCGCTGTGCTGATGGATGACGAGACTCGAAAGACGATTTTAACTGCCTGGCAGAGCAAAAAGCAGGAAACCATCGTGCACCCTTTCCTAGGAGAAAAGATAGCCTGGGGCTTGGTGCCTTATGCGCAGGCGATGCTATTCGCGCGTTATCTGCGCGGCGATACCGACGGGTACCCGCCGTTTCTATGGAAATAAGCGGCATCTCCACGATGAATCCAGCAACAGGGCCGGCTGCGGTTATCGCTTCAACGATCCCAATGCGAAGGAGATACTTTATGCTTGTGCTGATCACCTATGATGTTAATACAGAAACAACCGCCGGAAAGAAGCGGCTCCGGAAGGTTGCCAAGCAGTGTGTTAATTATGGCCAACGCGTCCAAAATTCTGTTTTTGAATGCCATTTAGATGCAGCGATCTGCCGTGAAGTGGAACATAAGCTGGAGCAGATCATCGATCCGGAAACAGACAGCCTGCGTTTCTATTATCTCGGCAACAACTATAAGACCAAGGTGAAACATGTGGGGGCGAAGCCGTCCTTTGACGTCACAGAACCATTGATTATTTAAAAAAATAGCCCTTCGCAACGCGGTGCGAACCAAAAGCGAACAGAAAAGCAGAAGAAGATTCGCACCAGTAAAAAGCATCTATAAGTATTAAATGGAACAATTTTGTTCATGAAAGGCATCAAAAAAATGATCTGAGACGAGTTTTGATATATTCTATTTCTTTTTGCATATTATTTTATAAACTTTTGCTGTCGCACCCCACGCGGGCGCAATAAAACGATACAACAATAATATAAATACTAAAAAACCACGTAGTTATAAGGTCAACGACCTTTTCTACGTGGTTTTTATTTTTATCAAATACCGATTTAATGCGAATTATTTCGATTTTTTTCGAATTTATGCAAGTCAGAATGCAAGTCAAAAATCTCCTTGTTAATATGGTCACGTGAGTTAAACCGGTCCGCTCGAATTAAATATAAACGTCGGGTATCACTCCGATACCCGGCATTCTTCCGCTATTTTCTCGTCTCTCAGCCCTTTAAACACCGGCTGGCGCATTCCCCCGCTCGCTGTCCGCTCCATAAATTTGACCGTGCAGACCAGTTCCGGCCGCAGCCAAACCGCATTCTCGTTACCCACTGGCACCGGGAAGGGCGGCGCGTCTGTTTCCGGCTGCTCCGCGATCCGCGCGAAGGGCTTACCGCCTACGCCGAGTGTTACATGGCCTTTGTATACCATTTCACCGTCCTGATACTGGCCCAAAACGATACTGGTCATATGGTTATCCTTGCGGATGTAGCCGCAAACAACAAAATCATCATCTTTCAGATTTTTTATCTTAATCCAGTCCTTTGTTCGTTTGTCCTGGATGTAAATGCTATCCTTTCTTTTGGCTACAATGCCCTCTAAATCATGTTTTTCCGCAAGGTGGTAAAATTCCGTGCCCTGTCCCTCCACGACGCGGGAAAGAGCAATTCTGCCGCCCTCTTTGATCGTTTTACGCAATGCGTCCTTGCGATTAGTGAGCTTATGAGTTGTTATATCCTCCCCGTCGAGATAAAGGCAGTCAAACGCAACAAAAGTCGCTGGGAACTGACGCGCCGCCAGCCGTATTTTAAACTGGTTGTTCATGAGGCTGCGCCGCTGGATTTCGGCAAAATTCGGTTTGCCGTCTTTGATGATCAACAACTCTCCGTCCAAGATGCAGCGTTTTTTGACCTGCTTGTGTAGTTCCGCCAGTTCCGGCACCTTGGGGAGCATTTTTACATTGCGTTTGTTGCGCAGTTCCGTCCCCTCTCTGGGGTCGAGATATGCAACGCACCTCTCCCCATCGAGCTTTAGCTCATAGATATAATCGGGACTGTCAAATGGTTCACCGTCCGCCCCTATCAGCATGGGGTGGATATTTTTTTGCTCAAACAAATCCATCATGCGCCCCTGCTCTTACGCGACTTTTTGGGTTTGTTTTGGTTCAGGGAGGCGAGCAATGCCTCCTCCAGACTGATAATGTTGCCCTCGTTTTCCGGGGCCGGGGCAACAATTTCTTTTCCTGCAATTTTTTGCTCGATCAGCGCTTTTAGCCGCTCCTGATACTCGTCCTTATACGCGGCAGGCTCAAATGGCTTAACCATCGTGCCGATCAACTGCTTTGCCATCGACAATTCCGCCTCGCTCACATCGGGGCGCGGCACATCTTTGGGCTTATCCTTAATTTCGTCCGCAAAAAACATGGTCTCGATTAGTATGCCGTCATCTGTGGGGATCAAGGCGAGCAGCGTCTCCTTGTTTCCCATCACCGTTTTTGCAACGGCTACCTTCTGCTCGTCGTGCATGGCGCGGCGCAGCAGCTCAAACGCTTTTTCGCCGCCCGTCTCCGGCAGAGCGTGATACGTTTTGTCATAGTAGATCGGCCGGATCGTGGACAAGTCTGCAAATTGCATGATCTGGATGCTTTTATCCTTTTCGGTTTTGATTTTTTCAAAATCCTCGTCAGTTACAACGACATATTTCCCATCGCCGTACTCAAACCCCTTGACGATATCAGTATTTTTGACCTCTTTGCCGCAGCTTGCACACACTTTTTTGTAACGGACGCGGCTATGGTCATCCTTGCAGAGCTGATTAAAATGGATATCATTGTCCTGAGTGGCCGTGTACAATCCAACAGGGATATGCACAAGGCCAAAAGATATTGCCCCTCTATGGGATACTGCCATAAAGATCACCTCATATGCAGTATGCCACAGAGGGGCTTTTTTTACGCGCGTTGGAGTGTCCAATATCTTTCTGCCCCAGACCTTCACCCATTTCAATCCACGCGCCGCGCGCGACAAAAAAAGAATCAATCACACTCGATCTCTTTGCCTGTCTCTCTATCCACAAAACAGAGCTTTACGTCATATCCCATTGCATCTGCAACGCGGATAATATCATCGTATATTCTAAAATCTTTTCGGGAAAAATACCTGCTTGCATTGGCTCCAGACATGCCTAGTTTTTCTCCGACCTGCGTTTGCGACATGTCCCTTTCAAACTGCATCCGCTTAAATCCTTTGCGGATATCCATCACCATCCCTCCTATCTCATTCTTATTATATCACCTGCCGCTATTTTGTCAACTCTTATTGACATGTTGCACAATTATTCCGATTGATATTTGTGTTATATTTAATTGATTTTTATATCAAAAACAGTTGACATTAATAATCGTTAGCGATATAATATAAACAAGATAAGAGATACGGAGGAAGTAAAAATGAAATACGATCTAAGCAACATTATGAGAAACGCCTGGAACCTTAAAAAGACCTACGATGTGAGTATGTCTGTGGCGCTCAGGTCCGCGTGGGCGCTCGAAAAAGCTATGATGTCCGCCGAAGAGGCTGGAAAAGAATCCAAGTGGAACTACCGCGTTATTGCAAATGATTGGGTCAAGGGTGGTCGTAACCGCACCTATGTGAGCACTCGTATTTATACCAACGCCTGGAATTGCAAGCGCGAAATCAAAATTGGATATGTTGACAACTTATCTGGCGATTTCGTCGCAGCTTAAAAGCGCGTCGATAATGATAATTTATTAAAAAGGAGAAATGTACATGATCGACAAGAATTATCTACACAGGAGTATCTACGACAACCCGCAGCTAACCTGCAATATATTACGCTATTGCGATGATCCACTCGGCGTAATCATGAGCAACATCTGGCAGTCGATCCCCAAGCCAACGGAGGAGTACACAGATGATGACTGGGGTAGCCTGTACGATAAACGCATCGCCGATATAGATAAGGCCATGCAGACATACATCGCGAATGGAGGCCCATATAATGGCGAGGATGTGATCTCATTAATTTGTCAATACAACGCTATCTTGCGGCAACTCAGGTTCGCACGATCGTCTTGGATCAACGACTTCGCGCGCAATCAAATCGATAACGGGAGCGAGGCCTCCACTTTTAAGTTTTTTCTTAATTTAAACTTGATATCAGCCACATGAGATTTTGCAAAATAAAAGGAGGACAAGATCATGAAACAATGGAAAGTTGACACTGCCGGATATCGCAATTTATCTACAAGTAATCGCATTGAGGGTGAGACCCTCAAAGAAGCGGTCGAACTAAATTTTGACCGAATCCTAAGACTAAACGATAAGTCTTTAAACGGAAAACACCTTGTTCGCGCTTATCTTAAATATGCAGGCGATGATATCACATGTGGTTCTCGGCATTTTGTGGAGTTGATTCTCCACGCGAGCGTTAAACGTAGTCCGATCAAAAATCCGGTTCGCGAGATGCGTATTGCAATTTTTGCAGATAAGGAGGATTGCCCGGAGCCAATCGAAATCGAGATAAATGACAACGCCGCTTGCTAATCACCACAAAAGCAAACGGCGCAGGCCCTGACATTGCGGCTAAACATTATTCATGGGGCCGTGATTATTATACCACGCCCCCCCACGAAAGGAAAGAAAAAAGTGACATACAGGCAATTATGGGATCAGTGGATCGCGAAAAGAACTTATGATTTATGTGAAAGCACAATTATTGCTAGCAGCAGAAATGCAAATGTCTATATTTTACCTTACATAGGATCTGCTGATCTAGGCGACATTACTGCCAGTCTCCTTCAGCCGGTTATGGACAACGCATCGCCTGAGGCAAACAAAGTGCTGATGCAGGTGCTACGATATGGAGTGAAATTTGGGGTGGGTTGTGAGGTTTTATCTGATATCCACTATAAGCATCGCCCCAGAGCTTCGGCGGGGGAAGCATTTACTCTTGCGGAAATCAATTTATTGATTAAAGCCGCCCGCCCAGATTGGTTTAGGGATATGGTGATTATCGCTTTCAGGACAGGTATGCGCCGAGGAGAATTATTGGCTCTCAAGTGGGAGGATATTGACTTTGATTTAGGATATCTGCAAGTGAGACGATCACTCGTTGGGGAGACTAGAGATATGATACAAATCCGCGCCCCAAAATGCGGCTCGTTTCGCCGTATCCGCTTATGCGATACGGCTCTATTGACCCTCATGGAACGCAAGGAGCACGTCTCGTCAGATTTTGTTTTCACCCTCCCGCCCGACAACCGATTGATTGTCCCGAACGACGTATCGCATAATATGGTCAAAGCCTGCAATCGCGCAGGGGTACGGAGGCGTAGATTTCACGACTTGAGGCACACGCATGCAACTATGCTTATTTCGCGCGGCGTTCCACTTACTGCGGTTAGCGAGCGCATGGGTCACACTGATTTAACAACAACTTTGCGTACCTACACCCACGTCATTCCGGACATCCAGAAGGTTGCCGTCGACATCCTCAACGATTTATAATATTGATTCTAGCGCCAATATAATCCCCTAGACCCATTATGCGGTCCCCGGGGATTATTTTTATATAATAATACACAAAATTATTTTTATTAATTTATATAATAAAACATAATTCGACTTTTTAACGGTTATTATATAGACGGTGAAATAATATATAAAAAGGTAAATATTATTCTTTTATGCAGAACGTTTGTTCTTATATTCTGATATAATTAAATGGGAGGTGTGTTTTATGAAAAATATATTAAAACAGTTTAATCTCCCCTTTTTATGTAAAAAATCGGATAAATTTATAAAAAATCAAAAAAAGGTATATACAAACGATTATAAAATATGGTATGATTTGGATGGAAACAGAGGAGTATCAAAAGGAGGTAGAACACGTATGATTTCGGTACAAGCGTTAAGTAATACAATATTAAAAAAGTCGTTTGATGAAGACATCCCTGTTTCCCCAATGAAACTCCAAAAACTGATTTATTTTATCTATCGTGATTACTTACAGAGCACGGGTTCTCCTTTGTTTACCGAAGAGTTTCAAACTTGGCAATACGGGCCTGTCCTTAGAAGTGTATATGATGAATTCAAAACATTTAAAGCAAAACCAATTACGCGGTTTGCTAAAACTGCGAACAATGAAGTATATGTCATAAACGAAGCCGCAGATCGATTCGTGTGCGAATCAATTAATCGCATATGGAACAGGCATAAATTCAAAGACGGAATCACCTTATCTAAATTAACTCACCAAGATGGTAGCGCATGGAGAAAAGCTTTTGAGGCAGACAGTCCGATTTTAAAGTTCGAGGACATTAAGGATGACTACACAGATTAAGCAAGAAACCGTTGACATTCCAGATATTCAAACCGAGGAAGATATCCCGCCCAAAGAAAGCAGCGAAGACATAGAGGTTCGAATGCCATCGAAGGAAGTCATGGATTACGAAAAGGCTCTGAGTGCTTTAAAGGGCGTCAAGGATCTCCAGCTTCGCGAAAAGGCTTTTCATCTGCTTGTGGGCTTAATTGTTCTCATTATGGTTTTTTACGCCTCAGATACCATCTTGACCAACTTGGGATTAAAGAGCAGTGCCTTGTTGACTGGTGTGTTTGAATTATTAAAATTCATGTTATCATCTCTGTTCGGATTTGTATTTGCGCTCAAAAGCAGAGAAAAATAGCCTCGACTTTTCTTAGGAAGTCGAGGCTTGTCATTTTCATTCCGTTTTATCCGCTTTCGGCGCGTCATACGTCATGGCAAGCTGGCTATCCTGCACGCCTTTTGTGGTCGGGTCGCTGATGATTCCAATCGATGCCGGGATTAGCAGTAGCAACTGCACGGCCTCTATGATCTGGCTTGCGGTTACATTCGTCACCACGCCGCAAAGATTCAGGATGTAGAACACGGCCATGATAACAGCCGAGGCGACGCCCAGCCAAAACGGGCCGCTTTTCAGCCGTACTTTCCAGTTAATATTTTTCAGCATATATATTCCTCCAATTTTAAAATTTCGCCCTCCGCCGCCCGACGGAGGGCTTTTGCGTTTTAGATCAGCTTGGACAGAAACCAAGTGACTGCTGTGATAATCATGATCGGGATTGATACCAGCATCCTATCACCTCACAATCACGGATGCGATCAGACTGATTAACGCCGCCACACCTGCGGAGATCCCAGCCGACAGCAGCTTATCCCACCACATGGACGGGCGGTGTTCAAGCGCCGTTAGCCGATCATTATGATCGTCCAGCGCTTTTTGGTTTGCCTCCTGGCTCGTTTTCACCAGTTCCGCCATCTGGATGGTCAATTCTTCGATTTTTTTCAGCCGCGCCTTGCAGTCGTCGATATCTTTCAGGTCGCGCGCAAAGCGCTCGTCGATTGTGCGGCGGCGCTCTGCGCAAAGCTCTGTAACAACCGGCTCCATTGCTCCACCGCCTTATACCCGCGTCAGGGAGGATACCGCCACCCAGGAGGTAATCTCCTTGAGCAGCGCCTCCCGGACGCCTTTATTCGCCTGGATTTTGCTGACCGTATGTTTTTTGGGGGCCAGCTGAGCGGCAGGCACCTTACTACCCCGCGCGGAGGTCAATCCGCCATATACCGCTCCCTTGTTGATCGTGACCTGGCAGCCGACTTCAATGGGCTTCGCAACGCCCCCGGATACCAGCGTGAGGTCTTTGAGATACACCCAGCTGCAAATCCCACCGTCGCGGCCAAGCAGCGCCCGATCGCCGCTGATCTCCGACACCTTATGCGTGGTGGATTTGACCCAGCCGGGGATCGTCTGGCCGGTGGCATACTTTGCGCCAGAGACTTTGACCGTGCTGCCTA